>Ga0187847_10001660_pt1 | contig 19576 bp, 18 predicted proteins | sample June2016WEW_4_10_FD_132458 | JGI IMG/M metagenome (GOLD analysis project Ga0187847, IMG submission 132458) | Peatland microbial communities from SPRUCE experiment site at the Marcell Experimental Forest, Minnesota, USA - June2016WEW_4_10 | ecosystem: Environmental > Terrestrial > Soil >...
CTGGGGCGACATCGTCAAGGTCATGGATTTCGGCATCGCAAAGCGCCAGAGCTCTACCAGTGCAACCAAGGCCAGCACCAGCATCGGCAGTCCGCTCTACATGGCGCCCGAGCAGATCCTAGGACGCGTCGTCGATTGCCGCACTGACGTATATGCCCTTGGGATTACGCTCTACCAGCTCTTGAGCGGCCAGCCGCCGTTCAATCCGCGCGGTAAGACCGAGTACAGTGTCTTGAACGCCCATGTGAACGATTTGCCGGAGCCCCCGACGGTCCATTGTCGCGATATTCCACAGCCTCTCGTGGACATCGTGATGCGCGCGCTTGCGAAGGAGCCCGAGGCACGTTTTCAAAGTGCGGATGACTTCATGCGTGCGCTGCCGGATGTAACCTCACCCAACGCGGCCGCATCGCGGGCGTATCCGATCGGCACGGCGGCGAAAACTGCAGTGGGGCCGACGGGCACGATGGCGATACCACGCCTGGGTCCTTCGGGGACCATGGCGATTCCACGCGTTGGTCCGACGGGCACCATCGCGATCCCGCAAGTGAATTCGACCGGCACGGTCGTCATACCGCGGACGGATGCGAGTGGCACGGTGGCCATCGAGATCTCTCCGCCGTTGAGCGCGGATACGATCTTTGCTCCCGAGCCCATCGGCACGACAGTGCGCGAACACGCGTCGTCGACGCAGCGCGACCCGCCGGGCTCAGTGCCGTTTGACAACTCTGCTTCGACGGTCTGGCTGCAGTCGCACCTACTCACGTCCGCGCTTCCGGGAACGCCGGTCACTGCCAAGCCGGCCGACAACTCCACGCCACAGTCGGCGGCACGATCTTCCGCGCCGGAACGAGTGGGTGTGCCACAAACAGGGCTCATGCAACGCCTGCGACCGCAACGCACCGCGCTCGTGTTGGTGCTCGTCGCGACACTCGTGTTCGGTGCGATGATCCGCCACGCGAATCGGCTGCACGCGACTTCGCGAGGTGCACCGCTTGCCGCCGGCAACGCTCAGTTCACGCTCCCGCCAGCATCGACGACGACGCAAGCGGCACGTGTCGCGGAGCCTGCAGTGTCGCCGCCCGTGGTTCCGCGTTCGGGAGCCGACCGACCGAAGGCGGAGTCGGCAGACATGCCGGCCGCGGCAGCCATGGGCGCGACGGTCCCGCCGCCCGTCACAACAACCGCGCCCGCACGGCCTGATCTAGCGGGCACCTGGCGCGGCACCTATGTCGATGCCGCGGGCAAACAGTTGCTGCGCGTCACGAGTCTGAGCATCGGCCGGGTACACGACGACGGCGGCATCGAAGGCATATTGCAGTACGAAGCGGCATCGGGAAACGGCGAATGCAAGCTTCACCCGCGTGGCAGCATCTATTCGGCCGGCTCACAGCGGCTGCAGCTGAGTCCCGAGGGCTGCAGCCCGCACTATCCGAAAGAGCTTGGTGTACCGCTCGATTTCGACGGCGTGAATCCACAGGCGGACACACTCAAGAACGGCCGCATCGAAGCGCCCACCGGCGAAGTGATCCGGGTCAATCTGAAGCGAGTAACCGGCGTCGATAAACCAACTCCAGAGCCAACCCACGCGCCCGCGCACAACTCCAATTTCGTCAATCGCCCCAACGTCGGGACAAGTTACCAGGCCTCGGTGCGCGACTTGTCAAATCAGCGCGCCGTATCTGTTATTGAAGAGTCGCGGTTCGCGGCGCTTTAAATTCGGGATCTGCGATTTCATTGGCGCGCAGCCCCAATAGGCCCTTGAGTTCATCGCCCGAAATCACATCGCGCTCCAGTAGCCGTTTAGCGAGCGCATCGAGTTGCGGGCGGTTCGCGCGAAGCAGCCGTTGACAGGTTGCTTGAGCTCGCTCGAGCAAAACGCGAGCTTCCCGCAAGACCGCGGATTGGATGTCCGGCCCGAGCAGCTCTTTCGGTACACCGGCCACACTCAACAGACCGAACGCATCGGAAAACCCGAGCGAACCCACCATGTTGATCGCGAGCTCCGAGGCACGTTTGAGATCGTCGGAAGCACCCGTGGAGACGCTGTCGAATACCAACAACTCCGCTTCGCGCCCCGCCAGCATCATCGCCAAGCGGCTCGTGAGCTCGGATTGCTTGTAGAGCGGGTCCTCCGTGTCGCGGGTGATATAGGTCACACCCAGCGCTCGACCGCGCGGTTCGATCGTCACGCGCTCGACAATGCCGGCCTTGAGCCAATGTCCTACCAGCGCGTGGCCTGACTCGTGGTACGCAAGGCGGTCCCTCAGATCCTGTGTATAGAGATCCTTGACCGCGGAGACCTCGCCACCCAGCTGGTGAGTTTCGATCGCGCCCAAGAAATGTTCGGTGGTGACTCTAGGCGCGCGCGCTTCTGCTGCAGTTGATGCGGCCTTGTTGACGGTATTGGCAATGTCGGCCGGTGTCATGCCGGCCGTCATGCGCGCCAAGACCGCCGTGTCGGTGCGTCCGTCATGGGTCAGCTTGCCGATGTATAGGTCGAACAATTTCTGACGCTCAGGCAAGGTGGGCAGCGTGAGTCGCACCAGCATGTCGAATCGCCCGGGTCGGCGCATGGCCTCGTCGATGTTGTCCTCATGATTGGTGGCCGCCACCACGACGACGTTGTCGAGTGCGTCGAACCCATCCATCTCCACCAGCACTCGGTTGATGATGCGATTGAGCTCGGATTCGGCCCCTCCCATATCGCCGCTGCGGGTCCGTTTGCCGATGCCATCGACTTCATCGATGAACAAGACGCAAGGCGCATTCGCGCGCGCGAGTTTGAACAGCGACTTGACCTTATTGACGCCGGCGCCATAAAACGTCGCGGTGAAGTACGAACCGTCGACCGAGATGAAATTGGCTCTGCTTTCTCCCGCGAGTGCTTTGGCGAGAAGCGTCTTGCCGGTGCCGGGCGGCCCGACCAGCAATACGCCGCGAGGCGCCACTGCGCCGAGATTCGCATAGTGCACCGGGTCCTGCATGAACGCTTTGACGCGATTCAGCGCGGACTTTGCCTCATCTTGGCCGATCGCATCGGTAAATTGGGTTTTGGGACGGATAGCGAGCCGCGATGCGGCGCCCCCTATCCCGCGTTGCAACTGAAAGCTCAAGAGGACGGCGCCCGCGACTCCAGCCACCAGCAGCAAGGGCGACAGCAGGTTCGTGAGCACGTCCAGCAAACGGCCGCTCGCGGTTCGCGGGTCGACTTCGACACGCACCAGGGCAAACCCGGCCTGTGCGCTTTTGTCTCCGAGCGAATCGAGTACAGTCCCCGCGCAGCCAATCACGGTGCAGCCCGGCACGACCGTGCTGCCCTTCTCGCCACTCTTGAGCGTAAAGAGCACTAGGCCGGGTTCGGTGCTAGCCAAGCCGACCACGGACAGATTTCCGGCATTCAGAGCAGCGCGGAACTGCGCGAGGCTTTTTTGATGCGTGAGCCAGCCGTCGGGCGCTTTCTCGAACTGCAACGCCTCCGGGCTTTTCCGGGCGTCACTCTCCCGCGTCGCCTTTACCGCCAGCGCAATGACGCTAAGCAGCAGACACACCATGACGACGACTGCAATTGACAGCCGATAGTGGGAGCGCGCCGCGTGCAGGAGTCTCTTGAGCATCACTTCTTTTATACGGCAAGCTGGACAGCAACTTTCGGCACCATTTCACATATTCACATGGCAGTTTGCGAAGCGGCCTCGGTAAACCGATAGCAAACGGCTGGGTGGGCGGCGCCTGGTTTTACCGGTGCCGTTCGCGGGAGATTGTCGGCCATTTAACTTACCGCGCCGTGAGGTGAGGCAGCCATCGCAAAGCTCGCACAAGGTGTCTGCAATGTCGCTCTGTCTGTGGCACCGTTCCTATCCACGGTGGCGCGCGACACTCGCGCTGCCTCAGAACAAGAAACGCGGATTGAAGGGCAAATGACGCACCGAATTACCTTGAATCCCACGCATGGTCGCTAGATCGATCAGCGGATCGCCGTCATGATCAAAATACTGGCAGGACTGCTGGACCGAGTTTCGCGCGAACCCACCGCGAATAAACCCACGCCGATCGCAAAACCCGTCCAGTCGACCACCACTGGCGATTTCCGCGCTGTCTCGATCGCGCCGAGCCTCGAGTGCTGCTCAACCGCGATGCATGCGCAGGGAAAGCTCTATTTAATGCGCGAAGCCCCGCGTCTGCCATTAGGGGCCTGTACGATGCCGGCAAATTGTTCGTGCAAGTTCCGCAAGACTGCCGACCGCCGCACCGGCGATCGTCGACTGTTCGGATCTACAGGAACAAATCACTGGTTTGCGGGACCTGATAACCGCAAGAACGGACGGCGGAGAGCGACGGGACGGTGACCGGAGCCTCCCGCGGGAAAGGCCTAAAACCGCGAATGATCGCTCAGTAAGTGCGCCTCAGGGCTCGCTGCCCGCTGCAGCGGCCACCAGCCCCTCGAGCGCGCCAATGTTCTTCTCTAGATCCGCCGGAAATCGATGCCGTTCCCGTAGATACGCCGGATCGTTGTAGGCGACCCACGTATGGTCGTCGGCATCCTGCCAGGCGAGTACTTTGAGCGGCAGATCGATTGCCACCGTGGGCGTGGCCACGATCAACGGTGTGCCCGCCTTCGGGTTACCGAGTAGCACGAGTACGGTGGGACGCAGCGCGAGCCCGGAACGCGCGGCATCGCCACTAAAGTCGATACGCGCGAAGACATTGATGCCACGTTGGCGCGCGAGCGAATCCACTCGCTCCAAGACGTCCGCTACCGTGCGATGCGTGGGTAACACGTGAAGTCCTTCGATGGCGCCCGCTGCACTCATTGCAACCTCCCATTGAAACTCGTAGTCAAGGCCCCAACAGTTCAATAGCCATTTTAGGCGAAATCTATTCCAGGATCGTTTTTACGATCCGAATTTGCCGGATTCGATGCAAACACCCACGACGGCCCTTATCCGACCGGTCCTTCGGCGAAGATTCCAGCATCGGCGCCGTTATGGCAATCTAAACGCCTTGGCGAAATGCGTCATCGCACAGTTCACGAGAATTCCGGCAGGAGCAGTTCGCATGATCCGAAACGCATTGCCGCTAATGGTGTTGAGCGGCTGCGCCAGCATCGCGATGGCACAGCAGTTTCCGGTGTGGGAACGGCTGCTAAGCCACTACAGCGGCAAGACCGACGAGACCCCGGTGCCGTCAATGAAGATGGGGTGGCATATGCAGATGTCGCTCAAGGCCGACCCAGCGCCCGGCGACTCGGCGCGTGCCGCACAGATCCTCGCTGCCGCCGGTGCGGTGCTTTCCCGTTACCGCGACGTCAAGACGGCGGTGCACGATGGCTATAAACCCTTCTTCCCGACCGGCCGGATCGGTGAAGAGATTCATTACACGAATTACCGCTATCGGCGTGAGGAGCAGAAGCAAGTCGACTACAACCGACCCGGATCGCTCCTCTACAAACGCACCGCTGAAGGACTCACGGCAGTTGGCGTGATGTACACCGCGCCAGCCGATGCGTTGCCGGTGCAGCTCGATGCGATTGCTCCGTTGAGCATCGCGACCTGGCATCGACATGTGGACTTTTGCGGCGGGCCGAAAAATCTGCCGATGAGTGAACAGTTCGGCCCGAGCGCGCGTTTTGGGCCGCAGGGCAGTATCCACAGCGAAGAGGAGTGCAAGGCGGCGCAGGGGCTGTGGATTCCAGTGGTCTTGAATTGGATGACTCATGTCTATCCGAACGCGCAGGAAGAATGGGGCGGGATGGACATGGACCTGGAAGCGGGTGCCCCCGACGCCGGCAGTGCCCGGTAACGGATCGCTGATACGCCGACGCCAGACACCGCTGCAGCGCACTGCGGCGGGTTCCTCGGAAACTGTACACGGATCGCCCTTAGGGTCTCACGCAGCCAGCCGATAAAAGTGATACCCGGTAAGGCGACCACCTCAGTCTGATTCAATTTCCTGGAGCCCCGATGCCAAAGTTAATGCATTGTGTCTACGCTAGTGCCGCCGTACGTCAATTCGAAACGGCTGAGTTGACTACATTGCTGCAGGCGGCGCGCAAGCACAACGAGGGCGCCGGGCTCACCGGCATGCTGCTGTACACCGAGGGCAGCTTTTTTCAGGTGCTCGAAGGCACGCCTGACGCGGTGCAGGCGCTTTACGCCAGGATCGAATTGGACAAGCGCCATGACCATGTAACCAAAATCATCGATGAAGCGATTCCGGGTAGATCCTTTGCCAACTGGACAATGGGATTCTCGCAGGTCTCTCGCAACGAACTCGCGCAGATCTCCGGTTCCAACGATTTTTTTAGCGGCGCGAGCTGCTTCCTTGGACTGGATTCCGGCCGCGCCAAGAAACTGCTGTCCGCCTTTCGTGAGGGACGATGGCGCAAGGCTCTGGCTGGGGCGCAGACGGCAGCCATATGAGCAATGCCGTACCGGCGCCGGCGCAGGTTGCAGGCAAATCTCAGCCCCCCGCAGAACCGAAGTCGGTCCCGGCCTATTCCTACGCGTTCCAACCCATTGTCGACACCGTGGCGCGGGAAGTGTTTTCGTATGAAGCGCTGATCCGCGGTCCCGAAAATGAACCGGCATTCCGGGTATTGCAACAAGTCCCGGACGATCTCAAACATCAATTTGACCAGGACAGCCGGATCCAGGCAATCGCGTTGGCCGCTCGAATGGGATTGAAGTGCAAGCTCAACCTCAATTTCCTGCCGAGAAGCCTCGAGCTCTGCGCAGACGCGATCGGCAACACCTGCAAGGCGGCCGCGGACAATTTCCTACCACTCGAGCGAATCGTCCTCGAGGTGACCGAAGGCGAGGTCATCGACGACCACTCGCAGTTTGCGGCACTTCTCAATGAGTATCGCGGAATGGGCATCAAACTTGCGATCGATGATTTTGGGGCGGGTTACTCGGGCTTGAATCTCCTTGCCGAGTTCCAACCCGATCAGGTGAAGATCGACATGCATCTCGTGCGAGGCATCGAAAAACACGGGCCGCGTCAAGCCATCGTTCGCGGCATCGCGCAGGTATGCGCGGATTTGGGCATCGACGTCATTGCCGAAGGGGTTGAGACGATGCACGAGTTCCGCTGGTTCGAGGACCACGGTGTCCGGCTGTTCCAGGGATATCTCTTCGCAAAGCCTGCGTTTGAAGAATTGCCGCTCGCCTTCTACCCAGAACATTTGCTCGAGAAGCAATAGCGGAATACCCGAGCGTCGTTCAAGCGCCCCGGTTCCATCGACCAACATCGCGCGATCGGACTGCCATCGGATTTGCAGCCAAACGCCGTGGAAGTGCGAGAGTTTCTGGACGGCGGTCGTTGGCTGCTCCGCATCGAGCCAGTTCAACCGCTTATTGCAATCGTCTCGGCGTTGCCCAGATCGCGGGAACCATGTCTGCATTCTCTACCAAACGCTGCCGAATGCCTCGCATTCCGCGAAAGGTTTCCTCGTCCATCCAAGTTGCCTGCGCCGGACGAGTCGCGCCCATCACATTCATGGGCGCTCCGTTTCCGAGTGCGTGCCGACCCACTCAATGCTTGGTAATGTCGACCTCGCGCGTTTCGGGCAAGAAGATCAACCCGATCACAAGGCTACCCGCCGCGATCACGATCGGGTACCAGAGCCCCGAATAGATGTTCCCGGTCGACGCTACGATCGCAAACACGGTCGCCGGCAGGAAGCCGCCGAACCAGCCGTTGCCGATGTGATACGGAAGCGATAGACCGCTATAGCGGATTCTGGTCGGGAATAGTTCGACCAGCCAGGCGGCGATCGGCGCATACACCAGCGTCACGTAAATCACCAGAAGCGTCAGCAGCAGGACCGTCATGACGCTGTTGATCTTGGCGGGATCCGCGCTTGCGGGATAACCATGCTTGACGACGGCGGCCTTCAGCACCTTGGCGAAATCCGGCGCATCGGCCGCGATGGTTTCGTCACCGATCTTCACCGAGGCCGTGGTGCCCGGCGGCGCCTCGACGTTCTGGTAGTTGACCGACAGCTTGGCTAAACCGGATTTCACGGTGTCGCAGGAACTCTTGAATTTCGCCGTGCCGACCGGGTTGAATTGAAAGGCGCACTCCTCCTGATTGGCCGTGACCGTGACCGGCGAGTTGGCGAGGGCCGCTTCCAGATCGGGGTTTGCGTAATGCGTGATCGCGTGGAAAATCGGAAAGTAGGTCAACGCAGCGAGTAGGAATCCGGCCAAGATGATCGGTTTGCGACCGATCTTGTCGGACAGCCAGCCGAACAGAATGAAGAACGGTGTGCCGAGCGCCAGCGCGATCGCGATCATGATCTGCGCCACCGTCGGCTTGACACTCAGCGTCGTGGTCAGGAAGAACAGCGCATAAAACTGTCCGCCGTACCAGACAACCGCTTCACCGGCGGTCGCGCCCAGCAGCGCGAGGATTGCAATCCGAGCATATCGCCAGGTGCCAAAGGCTTCTTTGAGCGGGGCCTTCGACCTCTTGCCCTCCTCTTTCATCCGCAAGAACATCGGCGATTCATTGAGCTTGAGGCGGATCCAGAGCGACACCGCTAACAAGACGATCGACAGCAGGAACGGCACGCGCCAGCCCCAGGCTGCAAAGGCGTCCTCCCCGAGGTAGCTGCGCACGCCGAGCACGAGCAGCAACGCGATGAACAGACCCAAGGTCGCCGTCGTCTGAATCCAGGACGTGTAGAGCCCGCGTTTACCGGGCGGCGCGTGTTCGGCAACATAGATCGCGGCGCCACCGTATTCGCCGCCGAGGGCGAGTCCCTGCAGCAACCGCATCGCAATCAGCAGGATCGGAGCGGCAATGCCCGCCGATGCGAACGACGGCAGCACTCCGATCAAGAAGGTCCCCATTCCCATGCAGGTGATCGTGACGATAAAAGTGTATTTTCGGCCGACGAGATCACCGATGTGCCCGAAAAGGAGGGCGCCAAACGGGCGCACTGCGAAACCGGCAGCGAACGCCAGCAAGGTGAAGATGAAGGCGGCCGGCGGTTCGACGCCGGAGAAAAACTGCTTCGCGAGAATGGTCGCGAGCGTGCCGTAGATGTAAAAATCGTACCACTCGAATATGGTTCCGACCGAAGAGGCCAAGATGACCTTTCGTTCCTCACCCGTCATCTTGTGGGCCGCCGGAATGGAGTCCGCCATAATCGTTGCCATATCGTGTTCCCCCGTCGCCGATCGTTCTTCTAATCAGAATGTTCGCCCTGCGGTCCGACCAGAGGCCGCTCCACAGCGCTCGCCGCACCCCATCGGTTGGATTCCCATTCGACGATGCGCGCCGAGCGATAACATACAGTTTGTATCGTATATAAGAATGTCAACCGGGCGCAAGTTGGGCATTCTCGGCCGTTTGGACCCGACGATCCACATGGCGTTTGGCTCGCCTGCGTAACCCGACGGGGTTACATATGGCGAACCGGGTCAGATGCTTGGCCCAATTGGCGCAGGCAGGGGATTCTTGACGGCCGCACACGGGTCGGCAGCTCGTGATTGACAAATTTCCCCCGAGCCCGCCGCCGCCGGCCCGACCCGACCCGCGGTCGCGTGAGTCACCGGAACTTTATCATACAGTGTGTATCGTATATAGAAGCGCCAACCAAGTGCAAGCCAGGCGTCGCATGCACGATCGGCCCCAGCCATCGGCACTGTTTTCGGCTTGCCGGCAATAGCTCGACCGGAGGTTTCCTATGATGCACTGGAAAAGATACTTGACGCCCATCGCGCTGTGCGGCGCACTCGCGGTGGCCGCTTGCGGCTCCGCGACTCAAGACTGGGCGAACGCGCGCTCCGCGAACACCGTCGCGGCATACCAGGCCTTTATGGATAAGCACCCCAAAGATGCGCATGTCGAGGATGCGCAAATGAATATTGCGGCACTGCAGGACGAGTCCGCGTGGAAGCTGGCCGAGAACGGCAATACGCTTGATAGCTACCAGCAATATCTGCAGACGATGCCGACCGGCACCCATGCGCAGGCGGCGCGCGACCAAGTGGCGGCCTTGGAGCGGGCGAACGCATGGAAGAGCGCTCAATCGGCCGGCACGAGTTCAGATCTTCAGGCGTTCCTGCAAAAGTATCCGCAGGGACCGGAAGCGGATCAGGCGCGGCAGAAGCTGGCCATGCTTACGGCCGCCTACCGGGCGAAACTGGGCGCGTTTCGCGATGCGCGCGCCGCCGAGCGGGTGAGCGCTGAGCTGCGATCCCACTTCGGCACGGTGTTAAAAGAAGTCGATGTTTTGTCGCCTGACTCCTCGAACAAGCGGTACCGCGTGATGTCCGGGCTCATGGATCGCCGCGATGCCGAATCTGCCTGCGCCTCGCTGAAGCGAAATCACCAGAGCTGCGAGGTCGTCAAGACGGATCAGCAACAGGGCTGATCACAAGACCAGACAAAAAAACGCCGCTCGGTCCTGCCGGCGCGCCTCGACGGGCAAAGACCTGTCGAGGCGGCGCCGCAGTTCGGACGCCGTCGTCTGACGAGACGCCGGGCTGTTTAGGGCTGCAACGAGAACCGGCTCTCCGAACGCGGGCGAACGATCGCGATTACGTAGTCGACGATGGTATTCACCATGGCTGGCGTCGCCGGCAGATGGCCGAACAACGCCCGAAAATAGAAAGGTCCGGTAAGCATGTCGATCAAGATCTCGACGTCAAACCCGCGCCCGCTCTCGCCACGCGCCGCGCCGCGCTCGAAAGCTGCGCGGATTGAACGGCGGCGTGCCACCAAGACCTTTTCTCGGATCATTCGCGCGAGTGCAGGATCGAGCGCCATGTCTGCGACGAGTCCAGGAAGCGCTTTGCCAAGGGGTCCGGCGAATCCCGTGAGCAACGTCCCCACCGCCGCTTTGAGATCCTTGCGCAAGGAACCCGTGTCGGGTGCGGGCTCGGCTCCCAGCTCCGCAACCACCGCATCCGCCACTAGATGGCGCTTGCTTGGCCAACGCCGATACAAGCTGGTGCGAGCCCTCTTCACCTGTCGCGCCACACCGTCCATCGTGACCCCTCGATAGCCGCGCAGGCGCAGCCCCGTGAGCACCGCGGCGACGACCTCTACATCGATGCGCTCGTTCTTCGGCCGTCCGCGGCTGCGGCGAACTACCGGGACAAGCCTGGCAACGGATCGCACGCCGGCACGCCCGGCGGGCGTGCGCTTCGCTTCACGGGACATCGGTAGGTATCGAATTTGAATACATGATGGACAGCATTCGTGCGCAAGCTGCATCGTATCGACGAACCCGACAATTGCGCAAGCCCGGCGGCCTAAGCAATCGCCGACCGCAGCTCCGCATAGTGCTTGAGCGAGCCTCGCTTATTGATCAGGAGAGTCAGGGGCTTTGGGTGTTGGCGCGCCGGAGGCACCGACATCCTTTTCCTTCTTGTCGGTACGCTTCGGCCCATTCAGTACCAGCACAATACCCAGCAAAAATAGGACTGCCACAATTGTTTCAATCATGAATTTCCTCGGCGATTGCAAGATCCGCGCACTCGCCCCACCGATCCGGCGTCCGGCGTTCGCGTTCTCAATCCCAACAATACGCCTACTTCTTGGCGGCGGCCCAAGGCGACCAGGAAGCACCAGCCGCAGTCGCGGCCGGGTTTTGCACAAAGCCTACGCAATAGCAATGTGGGCAAATCTCTGTATCGCCCGGATACAGCTTGCAGCCGTTCACGTCGATGTCATTGTTTGGCTTATCCTTATTCGGAAGGAAATTGACGCATACGGCGCAATGCTTTTCGCCATTGGGCTGCAGCTGGTACTTCAGTGCCTTGCGTACCGCGGCGTTTTGCGCGGCCAAGGCTCGCTGCGACAAACCCGCGAGCGGCGCAACTGCAAGCGCCGTCATGCCGAACTTGAGCACTTTGCGACGTGTATGTTTGGTGGTTTCACTGTCCATTTGAATTGACCCCCGATGATGGCCTGAGCCCGCAGAAATCCATCGCATCTCGATCCAAGCACGCGCCCGACCGTGACGATGTAGGGCTCCTCGATATTCGATACAGAATGTACAATAAAGTTGCATCTGATGCACGCATTGTGCAACGCGATCGCTTGCGTCGACACTCTGGCTTTTTTCGGGTGGGGTAGTCGCCCCCGCCGATTTTGCGATGTGCCTGCCGAACCGTCGCCGGAAGCGGTAGCGCCCGGCCTTAAGACGACAACTCGTCTGCGGCGTAGGGTCCGATGCTTTCGGCGACCGAATCGGCGATGTGTTCCTTGGTGATCAGACCGGACACGTCCGAGGCATGCGAGAGTCCCGCGGCGCGGGAAACGATGACCATCGCGGCGTTCTCGCGCGTCATGCGACCAATGACATTGAACATGATGTCTTCCTCGCGTGCGATCGTGAAATTGCGTATCGCCACTTCGCCGAGCGTCACGCCGGTGTACGCGCCTTCAAGCCCGTGGCGCAGCCCGGTATTGACGCGCAACACGCCGAGGATGTTGTCTGCTTGCGTCACGACGACATGGCGCATTCTGCCGCCGTGATCCGGCATTCTTAGAAACGCGTCAAAACTCATGTCATCCGGAAGAATCAAGATGTCCTTGTCCATGACCTCGCCGGCACGGCGCACCAGAAACATGTTGGCGTGCATCGCCTTGGGGATGAAATGCTTGCGCGCGACGAGCTTGATCGTGTAAATGTTCTCGTGCGAGAGCAAGCGGCGAACACCAATGCTGACCGCAACCGCGATAATCAGCGGCATCACGATGTCGTAGTCGCGGGTCATCTCGAAGATCATGGTGACCGCCGTCATGGCAGCTCCCGTGCCGCCGCCAACCATCGCAGCCATCCCCACGATCGCAAACGCAGCGACGTTGATGTCCGGCGACGGGTAAATCCAATGAGCAAGCGCGCCGAAAGCCCCGCCGAGCGTGGCGCCCATGAACAGCGATGGTGAAAAAATTCCGCCGGACGAACCCGACCCCAGACTCAATGTTGTCGCAAGCAGTTTGGCGAAAAATAGCGTCGCGAGCAGAGGCGCCGCGACGAGAGCGCCGAGCAGCACATCCTGAATCGTCGCGTAACCGACCCCTTCCACATAATAGTGACCCGCAATGCGCAGGAACCCGTAGCCCAGAGCTCCGACCAACAGCATGCCGATCGCGTGACGCAGATAGGAATTGCGGATGTGCAGGAAACTTGCTTCCATGAAATGCAGGCCACGAATGAAACCCGTTGAAGCCAAGCCCGCGGCAGCACCGAGCGCTGCGTACAGCAGAAGCGCATAGAGCGGCGCCGGATGTACCGACACCATCGATAGCGGCGGCAAATCGAATGCAGGCCTCAGTCCAAGAAATAGTCTCGCAATGAATGTCGCGGTGCCGGTCGCGAGTGCGACTGGCAAGAACGTACGCACACTGACTTCCGGCAACATCAATTCGATTGCGAACATCACGCCGCCGATCGGCGTGTTGAACGTCGCCGCGATGCCGGCGCCGGCGCCCGCCGCAACGAGCGTGATCCGCTGCCACGTCTCCATGCGAATCAGCTGCCCAAAAGTCGAGCCGAGTGATGCACCGATCTGAATGATTGGTCCCTCACGCCCCACCGCCGCGCCGCTGCCGATGGATAAGGCCGAGGCCAGCGACTTGACCGCGGCAACCACTGGCCGGATGCGACCCTCCTTGTAGTAAATGGCATCCATGACCTCCGGCACCCCATGGCCGCGTGCTTCGGGTGCGAATTTCTCGACTAGAAACACGACCCCCATTCCGCCGATAACGGGAACCAATATGACGAATGGGCCCCACGGGCTTGGCGGCGTATGCACATTCGCGTCATAGAAGACGTTTATACGGCCGAGAAAGAACAAATTGTGGATGAGGCCAATCAGACCGCGAAACAGAATGGAGCCGAATCCGGTAATTACGCCGACCGCGATGGCGATCAGCGACAGGCTCAGCAGACCGCGGGTTGTCGACACCTGTTTCATGCAAGATGGCCTCGGTGAGCGTGCGGGGAGCGGAACATCGCGTGATTCTCTTCTGTGAGCAGGTCCCCGCGTATTCTAGACCGTCCCCCCATCTCAATGGTGTCCGCGAGCGGATAAAGGCTTCTTGCAGAAGTGCTGTCGGCACGCTCGAGAAGCCGTGAAGGAAGGCAAAATGCCGCTGCTATTCGGCCGCAGACTTCAAGACCTCGCCGGCGGCGCTCACCCCTACCGCATCCAATAGACTTCTCAGGTTAACGTCAACTTTGGCCGGAATTCGCCGATATGCCGACGATCGGTGCGCGAAAGGTGCCCAATCAACACGCCGAGCTTCATGCGCCGCGTGTTCGCGGGCTCCACATCGGGATTTAATGCCATGCCTATTCAAACACTGTCGATGGTGTCGCGAGCTGCCGCGGCAGTCTTCGTCGCGCTTCTCCTGTCGCAGCTTCATCTACCCGCGCTCAAAATCGATCCTGCATCTGCCGTACGGGGATCGCTGACCGCGGCCACCTTTGCATATTCCACGTGCGGCATGCGTCATCTCGCGAAGTCCAAAGGGCGCAGTCGGCGTTAATATTCCGCGAGATTCATTAACACGCGGGCAAATTATGTGACAGCACGCATGGCCGCATAGCAGCGCATAGAATTCTCAGGTACTCCGTGATTCTGGCTGCAGACATTCCACCGAAACTAATGTTCCGCCATTGGGCGCGGGTCCGATCGACAGGTGGGCACCGACCATTTCCGCGCGCGTTCGCATGATTTGCAGCCCCAGTCCCATATTTGCGGTCGCCGACCCGGGTATGCCGATTCCGTCGTCGCAAATTTCCAGTCGCACGCTCTCGGGCCGACTGTTGAGTGTCACGCGGATCGATTCTGCTTTGCTGTGCTATCGGGAATTGGCGACCGCCTCCTGGGCGAGCCGGTAAAGGGTTTCGAGCACTTCTGTTTGCAGTCTCAGTGGCGCCGACTCGGTTGCATCGACCCGGATGTTGGTTCCGTAAACGTCGTGTTGCAGGTCCACTGGCTCTTGGAGCAACCCGATTGGCCCATTGTCAGGAAAATCCATCGGCAACAGACCATGAGCCATGGCCCTGCAGCTATCCACCGCGCGCCGTGCGAGTTGCACCAAGATGTCCAGCTGCTCGGCTGCGGGCCTCCCCGCATTGCGTTCGGCGGATGCGAGTGCCGCCGCGAGCAATGAAATCCCCGTCAGCTCCTGGCCGAGCCCATCGTGAAGGTCGCGCAGTTCGGCGAAATCGCTGAGCCGATGGACCACCGGCTCGTACGCATCTACGTCCATGTTCATCCCGAGCTCGCGTAAACTCTTGCCGACGACCTCGTCACGGGCGTAGCCGAACAAGCGCAACCACGCTTCATTGACCTCGACCAGAATACCGCCCGGGTAGGTGCTCAACGCACTGGCATAGGCGGCTGCATCGAAGAGCGCTCGGCTCTTGCGCCCGCTCGCGACTGCACGCCGCTTTTCCTCATCAAGACCGGCACGCAGTTTCACCGGCACCAGCAACACCAGCATTGGCGCAGATATCACTGCCGTGCCGAGATACGTCAACCAGGCAACGGAGTTCAGCCCCTCGAGTGCAGGCGACCTAAACTGCTAGGCGCCTCCGGCAGCGACGATCACGAGCGCCCGCACGGTGAGCGATGCTGCGTCTGCCAGAAACGTCGCCGCAAGCAAGCGCGACGCCAAACGAGCATTCGCTACCGGCGTACTTGCAGTGACCAGCGCAGCGCCGACATAGCCTCCAATTGCAGTCGAACCGAGTGCTGCGATGCGAATCGTCGTATTGGGCCAGCCATACGACAGAGCGACGCTCGCAATGATGCCCGCGGCGATCAACCCATATACGAATCGATCGTACTGCGTGCCGCCATAGAAGCGTGCCATTCCCGCAAACAGAAGTGCCGGCCCGGCCGAAGTCGGGATATTCCACAGCAACGAACTGACTCGCCAGTCGGCAAGAGGCACAAAGTAGCTTCCGAACCCAAATGCGATACACGCGAACGAGCCAGTCCCAAAAGGCCGGTCCCGCAATGCGCGGCGCATATCGCGCAAGGCCCACGAAGACTGCCGCGCTGGCGGCTCCCGTTACGGCCAGCGCAAGTGAAAGCGTGTCTTCGTTGAGCACCGCCAAACTGTCGAACTCCTCTGGTTATCTGCGTCGAGACCCCGGGACTCGCCGCGATGGGAAACGGCTACATCGGCATATACGCGATTAAAACAAACTTCAAACCAAAGTGTTGTTCTGGTAGTGGCTTTTATTTGGTATTGTTCCGCATGCCGAACACCTATTCGAAATGCGATTCAACCCCGTGACATCAATCGCCGAAGTGATGGACCCCGATGACCTGCTGTCGCACCGCCAGCGCGCCGGCAACGTCGACGTCGCCGCGTTGAGCGCCACGACATGAGTGCATCGCCGTTGATCGCCGTCGAGGATACTCGGATGTTCCAAGAGGCGGCCTCTGGCTCCGAGGCCGTACGCGCGCAATTGCAGGGGGATGCTCACGCGATCGCAGCGATCGGCGCGGAACTGCGCCGGTTGGCGCCGCGGAGCGTGATTACGTGCGCGCGCGGCAGTTCCGATCACGCCGCGACCTTCGCCAAATACCTGATTGAGACCCAAACAGGAGTGGTGACCGCCTCCGCTGCACCCTCCGTTTCCTCCCTGTACCGAGTCTCTCAAGATTTGCGGGGTTGCCTATTCCTGGCGATCTCGCAGTCTGGACGTAGTCCGGATCTGCTCGCAGCGGTCGCCGCGGCGAAGCAGGCGGGCGCTACCGTATTGGCGCTGTGCAATAGTCCCGGCGCGCCGCTCAGCGCGGCCGCTGATTTAGTGATCGAGTTGCGCGCCGGGCTCGAGACCAGCGTTGCTGCGACGAAATCCTATCTCGCCACGCTGGCCGCGCTGGCTCGACTGGTCGCGGCGTGGACACAGGACGCCGAACTCCAATCGGCCATCGACAGGCTCCCGGACTTGATGGATCAGAGCTGGGCGCTCGATTGGTCCGCAGCGCTCGCGCCCCTCGAACCGGCCAGAAATTTGTACGTGATAGGCCGGGGGCTCGGGTTAGGCGCCGCGCAGGAAACGGCGCTCAAATTCAAGGAGACGTGCGGCTTGCATGCGGAGGCTTTCAGCAGTGCCGAGGTGCGGCATGGTCCCTATGCTTTGCTGGGCGCCGAATTTCCAGCCTTCTTGTTTGCGCAGGCCGACGTGACGCGAGCGGGAGTCGAGACGCTGGCTCTGGAACTGTCACGCCACGGCGTGCCGACGGTCATTGCAGGCGCGCGTCTCGCAGGCGCAGAGCCGCTGCGCAGCGCCGGTGCGACGGTGTTGCCCGCACTGGAAGTACGCGCCGAGATTGCGCCGATATTGCTGGTGCAGAGCGCGTACCGGGTGATAGCCGCGCTGTCGGTACGGCGCGGGTTCGATCCCGATCGTCCTGCGAATTTACGCAAGATCACCGAGACGGTGTAATCCGCGCTGTGCCGGCAGGCAGGCATCTCAGTGCGCGCCGGCCCGGCGCTCCCGTGCTCGCGTAAAAGCCCGTCAAGCTCAATGCACCAGTTGCGCGGATCGTGTGCCTTGCGTAAGAGTATGGTCGGCAAGAAACTCGTGAATTACCGCGCGTTCACCGGCTCTATCGAACAGGTAAAATAATTCGTTCGCGCGCGGCGCGCGCCGAAAATAATCCTCTTCCGGAGCGCGTGGATAATCCGGGCGGTGTGCAACTGTCACCGAACTACACGTGATCTGCTCATCCGGAGAGAGCCGCAAGTCATGCATTGATTCTAAGGCAAACAATTTCCGGATCTGCAGAGCGTGCGCGGTCGGATGCGAATATACTTTCTGCATGACAATGGGCCGTTCGCTGGGCGGCAACGACACTACCGTGCCCGCGGGTCCATACGGATACTGGTTGCCGTCGGTGTGATTGGTGTAAAGCAGAAAGATTGGTTTACCTTGCCATTGCTCTAGTGCTTGGTCGACAGCCACGCTGGTGAATTCATGGTCGAGATGGCCGTCGAGTCGTGGATCCGGCATCACCACAATTCCCGGATTCACCTTGCGCAACACCTCAACCAGATCCTCCACCAAATGTTCCCATGTATTGCTGCGCGCTGCGCTCGACACCATTGTGCTCAAGTTGGCGCGCCGATAAGGCGCCACATCGGTATTTGCACCGTAGACTTCGGGAATCGTTTGCTTGGGTGCTGAATACATCGCATCCAATCGACCATCGAAGTAGCCGAGGTTGGCGGTGCGCTCTGGAGGAATATTGCCCTGCCACGGAATAGTCACGCTATCGACCGCACGCAAATAGCCCTTGAGGGCGTAATGCTGCGCTGGGTCGCTGATGTTGGCGCGATAGTTCATGTCGCCGGCATTGCCTGCGGTAACCGTGACCACACTGGCTTGCCGATCGGCATAAAGGCCGAACGCCGCGATTTCGGCATCGTCGGGATGAGGTGCAATCACCAAGATGCGTTGTTGCAAGTCGAGATGATTGTCGAATAGGCGTAAGGTAGCCGTTTCGGCTTCGAGCGTCACCGCATGGGTGCGAATGATTACTTCGCTGCCACCGGCAAGTTGCTCACGCAAGCCGCTTAAATTTAACCAACGCACACCGATCGCATTGGTATCGAGATATTGTTGAATGCGGAACTCGCCGACCGACACTTCGACCCACGGTTCGTGTTCTGCGCCCCAACTGCGGACTGCGAGCAAACCGGTGTCCCATTGAGTGACTGTGCGTGGCCAGGTGAAGCGTACACCGTCCGCAGTTCTCGACAGTCGGATGACGTGAGTTACGCTGTCTGCGGCTGCAAATTCATACGGGTCACGCTCATAGCGTGTGGAGGTTGCACCGGTCGCCGCCGGCGGTACATTGACTTGAGGCGCTGATGGCGCTTGCGCGAGGCTGAGACGCGCGGTGGTCGCCAATAGCGCAATAACCAAGCTTGCAGTGCATATATGCATCGGTGAGCCTCAAATGGTGGATCCCTTCGTGCCGCCCCTGATTGCGTTGCGGATGAGCGGTCGCGCCCAAACCCCGACGCTCAAGACGAACCCGAACGTGAGATACAGAAACAGCATTCCAAATCGCAGGCCGTACAGATCCCCGAGCCAGCCGATGACAAAGGGCACGAGTGCGCCACCCATGATCCCCGAGCAGAGGATCCCGGCGAAAGGACCGTGGTGCTGGGGTACCGAGTTTAAGCCCAGTGACACCAGTGTCGGCCACATGATCGAGGCGAAAAAGCCGATACAGGGAAAGGCCACTCGGGATACCTCGTCCGATCCAAACAAAGCCGCCGTCAGCATGCACATCGCACCGAGCGAAAACCCGATCAATACACGGCGGCTGTCGAAGAGCTTCAGCAAGCCCATGCCCAGCAGACAGCCGGCGGTCATCAGTCCCCAATAATAGGCCACCGCATCGGCACCTCCCGTGTGCGGATCGACGTGGTGATAGCGCTCGAGAAACGGAGACATCCAGTCGGCCGTGCCCTGCTCGCAGCCGACATAGGCAATTATCGCCAAAAAATAAAGCCAGACGTAGGGATTGCGCAGAAGCTGCCGGTACATGGACAGCGTGCCCGCCGA
>Ga0187847_10001662_pt1 | contig 19556 bp, 16 predicted proteins | sample June2016WEW_4_10_FD_132458 | JGI IMG/M metagenome (GOLD analysis project Ga0187847, IMG submission 132458) | Peatland microbial communities from SPRUCE experiment site at the Marcell Experimental Forest, Minnesota, USA - June2016WEW_4_10 | ecosystem: Environmental > Terrestrial > Soil >...
ACTGCTTCCGCGCCTGCCCTAAGTCCCTGTTTCCAGCCCGACTACCTGCAAATCAACACGGCTGAGCGTAACGCAGAGGCAAGGCGGCCTTCGGCTTTGTCCGCAGGAGCGAGTATAAGACTGGCTATTCTGGGAACCCGCGGCATTCCAGCTCGATACGGCGGATTCGAGACGTTTGCAGAACAGCTCGCGACTTCTCTTGCACAGCGCGGCGTAAACGTTACCGTATTCTGCCCGGCCAGTTCCCCAATACCTGACCTCACATACCTCGGGGCAACTCTGAGGTACGTAAAGTCTCCGCGCCTGGGAAGCTTCTCCGAAACAGTATGGGATGTGCAGTGCCTGTGGAGGGCGCGTCGTGAATTCGATGTGGTTTATATGCTGGGCGTCGGAGCAGGCTTTGCGGCCTGGATTCCCCGCTTGTACGGCGCAAAGGTCTGGATCAACTCCGACGGAGTGGAATGGAAGCGCCGGAAATGGACATGGCCGCAACGAGCCTACCTTGCGGCCGCGGAGGCCATGAGCGTCTTGTTCGCTACAAAGATCATCGCGGATGCCGATTCCATCGCCGAGTATTTGCGCAAACGGTATCCTGGACTGAAGAAGTTATCTACGATCGCATATGGCGCGGATATCCCGGTTCAGGAGCCACGCAAAGAGTTACTCGATAAATGGGGTCTCAAGCCTGGGAGCTATTATCTTGTTGTCTGCCGTCTAGAACCGGAAAACCATATTCTCGAAATCGTGGAAGGATTTCAGCGGTCTAAGTCGCGAAAACAACTCGTTATTCTGGGAGATATCGGGAACGGTAACTCTTATGTGAAAGAACTTCTTCGACACAAGAGCGACCAAATCCGCTTTTTGGGAGCCGTTTACGATCGAGCTGCATTGAGCGCATTGCGTTCTTATGCCTGCGCCTATCTGCACGGCCACAGCGTCGGCGGAACAAACCCGTCGCTCCTTGAGGCCATGGCGTGTTCAAACCTGGTCATTGCTCACGATAATCCGTTTAATCGCGAGGTACTCGGCGATTGCGGGCTCTACTGGTCGACACGCGAGGAGGTGGCATCCATGGTGGACGCCGTCGATGAATCGCGCGTGAGCGCAAGCCAGCGGAGAAAGATGGCGGCGGAGATTGTCCGCACTCGATACACCTGGAGCAAGATAGCAGGCTCTTACCTGGCTGCTCTCCAAGAGGCTCGCAATGCCGCTGTAGTCACACGGCCGATTGGGGAGCAATATGAGGTCGCTGTTTCGGGGCCGAGAGTTACGCAGGAACCCTGAAGAGAAACCTGAATACGCGACACAGTAGAGAATTCAAATAGCCGAGGATTAATGGAATGAGCGAGTGATTGCCCGGCGAACCGCGCGCGATTTAGATAGAGTTTATGCAGGCGAGGCCCTTCGGTTCAAAAGCACTTCCTTATAGACACCGAGGGTCTCTGCTCCGATCAGGCTCCAATCATGGCGTTGCCGAATATAGGCTGAAGCCCGTGCTACGACTTGCTGCCTTCCAGGCTTGTCACGCAATGCACTGATCAACACCTTGGCCAGCTCATCTTTCGATCCATTCTCGAAGACGTATCCATTTTCTCCATCGGTAATCATCTCACACATGCCAGGTAAATCCGAGACCACGGCAGGCCGGCCGTAGCTCATGGCCATCAACAGCACGCCGCTCTGATAGATACGCCGATAGGGCAGCGCTACGAGGTCTGCCGCAGCGTAGTAACCGGCGACCTCTTCATCGGGAATGAAGCCAATGCGCAGTCGGCAATGCGCCCTCACCTTCAGATGATCGATTAGGCCGTCATAGTGCGCGAAGTCAGTCTTCCATGGACGGCCGGCGATGAGCAGTGTTACCTCGGGAATCTCTTGCGCGAGCTGCGGCAATGCCTCGATCAGAATATCCAGCCCTTTCGAGTGCTTGATTTGCCCGAAGAACAAAACAACTTTGGCTGATGGCTCAATTCCCAGAGCACGCCTCGATTGTGATATTGCAGGCATTTCGAGCGCGCTTTCAAGATAGTGGCCGTGAGCAATCACCGCGATCCTGTCGCGACGCAGACCGATGCGTTGCAACTCCTGCGATGAAACCGCATTGTGAGCAATAACTCGATCCGCAAGCCGATAGATCCATCTCGTGACGCGCGAACGGCCCGCCTTGGCGCCCGCCAATGAATCGACATCGTGAACGGTCAAGATCAATTTCATTCTGAATAGCTTTGCAATCGCGATCACAGCTAAGTCTGTCGCTGAGTTATTAAAGACGTGAAAGTGACAGATTGCTTCACCGGAAGCTGCTGCATGACGGATAGATGCGAGGGTGCATCTTACAAAACGCAGTCCTCGCAGCCAGCGGTTTCCTTGTCCGTAGATGCCGCGGTAGGAAGGGTGATAGTCAAGTCCGGGAATAGATGGATCCGCTGTTTGGTCGCACGTGTAGAGGCTCACCCGGCACCCTGCGGCCAGCAATCCGCGGCACAGGCCATAATCGTAGTAATGCATTCCGCCGTGCCCGCCCACGGGTTCGATCATTGCAACGGAGACCTTCTGATCAGTCTTGCTATCACTGGTTCGGAGATTCATCAATCGCTCGATTCTCGCCATCAAATCACCTGGTCAACCATCCGTTCACGGGGCAATCCTGGTAGCCGTCTCACGCGCCAGGAATCGAATGTTCCGTAAAACATGGCGACGATCGCATCGATTCGTCTGCCGATCAGGAACGGGACGGAGCGCCGAACGAGCATGAGTGGGAAGCACAGCATGGCAACGATCCACTGCCATCGGCGAGCGTGAAGGTGCACATTGAGCATTCTGTTCCGCATCACGTGAAAGGCGTAGAAGGGCAGGCGGGCGTTATCGACGGACCAGAAATCAGATGGGTCACTCGCGCCATTCCGAATGCTTCCCTGCACCCGATGGAGGATGAGAGAACGCGGCACATACCGGATGCGGACTCCCTCTGCGCTGGCCCTCAAACAGAATTCAGTATCTTCCTCGTACAGGAAGAATCTGGGATCAAAGCCACCAAGCCTAATTGCCGCGAGGCGGCGGACAAAGAGCGCGCAACCGCTTGCAAACGTGACATCCCGCTCGGTCATTGCGAGGGGAGAACTCGCGTCAAGCCGATAGCCTGGGGTAAAGGCGCTGGCACGTCGCCAATCGATCTCTCCGCCTCCGTACCACAATGTAGATGGGTTATCGAGGAATGCGATCCGGGGCGCCGCGATACCGACAGCAGGCCACGCCGCCATCGCGTCTTCAAGATGCTGGATAGAGTCGGGAAAGACGACCGCATCGTTATTCAGTAAGAAGATAAACTCGCATGAGGTGCGCTTGAGCGCCCATTCTATTCCCAGATTGCTACCGCGTCCGAATCCGATATTTGCGTCAGCGCGAATCAGTTTCACGTCCCCGGCTAGCTTCAGTGCAGCCTGCAGATCAGGATCGTTTGGAGTCGTATCCACAACCACGATTTCGACTGGAACAGTGGACGCACGAAGCGAATTTACGCACGCCGCCGTGTCGGCCGATCCGCGATAATTCACGCTGATAACGCAGGTCTTTGAGCTAAGCATTGTGCCAGTATCCGATTGACATCAGGATTTAGAGTGCTCGCATATGGCGCCATGCCGTCCAATAACGTAACAAAGAAAAGCGTCGTGCCGGCGTCCCATACACACATTCCAGTCTCGAGCGAGTAGAAGGCCGAGAACAACAGGAATGCCTTGATGGCATCCAGGAACGGATGGTGATAAGGTTCGGGCAGTCTGCTGACGGCAAGCCACGCAATTCGATATTGAAATGCAAACAGAAGCAGGCCGAGGATGCCATAGGAAAACACGATACCGAAGATACCGATGTCGGAAGCGAAGAAGTATTCACCCATGGCCATCTCGCTGCCGCCTTGCCACTGATGACTTACAACTCCACTGCCCAGAATTGGATGCGCCTGCATATATGGAAGGGCTGTGAGAGTCTCGAAAAGCCGGGCATTGGCAGAGGAGTCTCCGGTTGTTGAGCCTGCAACGGTCACGGCGAACGCGTCGGAAAATCCTGCGATACGCGCGGAAAGTGTATCGGGAGAAGATTCATAGATGACTCCGCCAATGACAGCAGCAAGACTCACAATCTTCAGCCCGGCAATTGTCCCCCTGCGAAGACCACGCAACCGGAGAAGAAAGAGGATTAGTGTTGCAGCCACGCTGACGGCAAGTCCCCTGCCGCTGCCTCCAAGCGCTGCCAGAAAGAGGATCGCCGCTGCGAGATAGTACCGCTTTCGTTCAATTCGAATTCCCAGAATTGCATAGTAGAAGACTCCAAAGATAAGGAAGTACGGCTGGAGCTTGAAACTAGGTTCATGGCCAGCCATGGGATGGGTAACAAGACCTTCGCCATATCCGATGAAATCGGCCGGATTAAGAAGAAGACGCGCTGCTGTATAGAGTGCGAAGGTGCCCCAGGCAAGATAGAGCAGCACGGACTCTACGTCAGCCGGCTTGACGATTCCTCGGCGCAACACGTTCGCCAGGATGAGCCAGGCCGCAATCAGGACAATCTCTCGTTGGGAGAGAATCCCATAGGCGAGCGGTTGGCCGAAAACCTGCTGCGCACCCCGCGCGGCCAGAATCAGGTCTGCAAACATCAACAACCACAGATATGACTCGAGATGGGTAAATCGCAATCCTGTCCGCGTCTTCCAAAAAGGATAAACAAAAATAACGATCAGAAAACAAGCCGCGAACCACGCCTCTTGCACGTATGGCATGCCTGGAAAGAATTGGAAGGTGCGGAAGCCCATAATTACCGCAATGGCAATCAAGCCGCGCCAGAGCAGACGTCTCATGCAGATTCCGGAAGCGGATGTTTCCTCGATCATCAAGGCGCATTCACCTCCGGTTTAGCGAGTCTCCACATGACATCATCACCTCAATCAAAATCAGACTGCGCAAACGGCGGGGACGCGACGCATATCACCCCAGCGCCAGGTCATGGTTGCGGTGGCAAACAATGCAAGCACAATTGCGATAGCACGGAAGATTGTGGCATGCAGATCGTTGAATACAGTTGCGCATACAATCATTGGTGATAGACAGAAGAGCGGCCTGAGACAGCATTCCACGAGCAACTCCGATCGGGAGACGATTGGCTTCTTTAGCCATCCAATCGTCAACAGCAGAACCCATGAAATGCTGATCAGAGCCCCAGCCAATGTTCCCCAGGCAACTCCGATCGCGCCCACGGCCAGCGCACCGGCGATGCTGAATGCAACATTACTGACGCCCTCGGCCACCGCTCCCGAGATCCCGTGATGCTGCTGGTTTGTCGCTACGAGCGCAGCGGAGAGAGGCGCTCCGAGCAGTCGGATGGCATTCGCAATGACAAGTACCTTGAGAATCGGCAATGCCTGCAGCGCGTAGCTCTCTCCTACCCAGCGCCGGAGCAGCGCGCCTCCATACAAGAAGATGAGCATCGTCGCCGCTAAATCGACAAAGCTGCTGAGTCGCGTGACGTTAACAATCAATTTCCGGATCCGAGGCCATTCTCCTCGCTCCTGGAGCGCGGCAATCGGAGCAAGCAAAGCGGCGCAAATGGCGTAGTTAACGCCCGTGAAAAAAGCGACCAGCACGACTGCCACCGAGTAAGCGCCCACCGCCGCGAAGTCGTAATGTCCGACAATGATGACATCCAGGCCGCTGACCAAGCCCATGCAAAGTGACCAGATAGCGAGCGTGCTGCAATACCTGGCTAATTCCAATGCGATCGCTCTTGAGGTTCGGCTTAACGCGATGCGCATTGACGGTATTAGCCGTCGGGCCAGGATGTATTGCGCCAGACCGCCTGCAATGTTGCAGGCACCGATCAAAGTTGCCAGCACGATCAAAGAGTGGGTGCGTTGAACAGCGGCGACGACGAGCAACGCCCCTGCCAGTCGCGAGCCTCCGATGGCGAGCGCAGGAAGCTCATTGCGATACAAGCCCGTAAGAACGCCGGTGAAGGTGGAAAGCGGAAGCAGAAGGGCCGTACTCAAGGCCAAGATACCCGTCGCGACACGCAACTCTCCGATAAGAGATGCAGGGGCGTGCTGAAACAGATACGGAAGGAGCGCAAGAACGGCGCCGATTGCAAGCAGCGAAACCAAGGCTCCGGCAGCGAGGAGCATGAATGCGGTGCTGATCACATTGTCGCGTAAAGCATCGTCGCGCCGTTCCATGGCCAGCGCCAGATAACGCGCAACCGCTGTTTGAAGGCCAAAGTCAAGATAGTTGGCATAGGCTGCAATGCTTAGCATTAGCGCCCAGGCTGCAAAACGATCATGATCGAGCGCGCCGGTCATAAAATGCGGCAGCACAAGCGCAACGACTGCCGAGCCGCTTGCGCGGACCATGTTAGCCAAGGCGTTTTTTATTACGATAAAGCGTAGCCAATTCAAAGCAGTGTCCCGAGAAAATGCTCGCCGCTTAAACTCCGCCTTATTCCCGGAGATTGTTGTTGTCAAAGGCCTCCTCCTCGATGAGCATATTCGCACAGGTCGTTCACAAGGAGAAGGAGGTGAACGTGTTGCTTATCCTGCCTCTGCTCCCTGAATAAGTACCGCAGGTTGTCGAACGCCCGGGCCGAGCAGGACCAGAAAAAGCGAGGCTGCCAGCAACGCCATTGCTGCAATTCCGGTAAAAACGCTTGCGTACCCATATCTCACCAGCATGTCCCCGGTAATTATGGCGGCGACCGCATTAGACAGTGAACCGGCAATATTCTGCACAGCCGAGGCGGCGCCGCGCTCCTGGTCTGGAAGTCGATTCATCAGCAGGCAATAGATCCCAGGGCCGCTCATATACTGAACGCTCATGTAGCAGAGGTAAGATGCGATCGCTCCATTTACGCTGTGTGTGCGGCCGAGAATGAAAAGCGCGGCGCCGGTAGCTAGCTGCGTGGAGATGATGCCGGCAACTGTTCCGAATCGCCGAAATATCAGAGGCGCAAGCAACACCGCGGCAAACTGCGCGAGTTCCGATGCCGAGAAAACGCTGCCCACATGCGCAAGCGACATTCGAAGGCGTTGTTGAAGATATACGGCGGCAAAGGGAGCAAAAGATCCAGTAACCATGCTCCATAGCACAAACGGCGGCAGGAATCGAAAGAGGAAAGGATGAAAGAGCTGGAAGCCTCGCTTATCGGGGCATTGAGCAGGGCCGAGGCGGAGCATGAGCAGCGGCACGATTCCGAGCATCGCTACCCCGCACGTGAAGAGCAATACGAGTTGCAGATCATCCATCAGGTGACTGACTCTTGTCGCACTCCGGAGCAATTCGGGAACATGTCCTGCAACGAGTCCGGCAAGTGTCCCGGACCCAATGCCCGTTGCGAAGATAATGCTGAATCCCGAGACTCGATTGTCTTCGGTCGTGAGTCGAGCGAGAGTTGGCGAAAAGCAGACGGGCCAGCAACTGAGCGCGGCGCCTGCAAGAATAGCCAATCCGAGTTGTGCGGGGAGCCAAACTACAAAGGTCCTCAGAATACATAGGATAGGTGCCGAGACGAATCCTAACACCAGAGTATTCCGGAGGCCGATTCTCCTGGCTAACATACTCATCGGAATCGACCCGGCGAGGTTACCCAATGTAAGTGCCCCGGTAACCAGTCCGAGAGTGTTTTCCTGGTAGTGATGATTCGCAAGAAACAGGTTGAAGAGAAAGAAATAGAGACCGATACCGAAGTCCCATAACAGCGCTGCAGTAAAGAAGATCCAGAAGCCTGCGCTGAATCGTTTGCTGCTCCATGGCACAATTGCAAACTCCGGCAGCCAAGTTCGGCGGCCGCGAGCTGGCTTCGCAGCGAGACTGGCGGGCGGTTCCACTACTCTCCCTCCACAGCTAGCCGGCCGAGCCTCTCGACCGCCCAGTCCAGGCTGGAGTAACGAAGCTCGAGCGCGCCGGACCCCAGCACCCGGTCAATCATCGCGCTTTGGACTTTTAGCGTGTCCGGCAATCCGAAGAGTCTCTGAAGCATGAAGTATTTGGCTATCTCAGACGAAAATGGAGCTAACTCGTGGCGCTTCACATCGCGCCGGTTCAAAAACACAACGTGATTGACTCGCGATATATACGAAGTTGCGATGTTTCGCAGGGACGACGTTCTTAATTCTATGGATGGCTTGCCAACATCGCCGCGTTTGGTGATGGGTCTGCCCGATAACTCCTGGAAGAACTGCTGGGCGGCAGGCCGGAAGCGGGCCTGGTTGCTGTTGCCGACAACGAGGCGGTCTTGACGGCTGTTTACGACGAAACTCGCATCATCGGTAATATAGGTCCATCCTGCCTGCGCGCATGCGTACGCGAGTGTTGACTTTCCTGCGCCAGAATCTCCGCATAAAAGAATGCCGCATCCCTCCAAATCAACACAGGCCGCATGAATGGGCGTGGTGTAGGAGGTGCAGATCAAGCACAAGGCGGAAGCTTCAAGAAAAAAATACCGGCAGTAGTCATGATGCGCAACCGCTGCCTTGGTCAACCAGACCGAAGAGAATCCTTGGGCAAAGTCCGTGATGGCCAGGTTTTCGCTGTCTGCTACGCTTGACACAATGTGTTGCTGTACCCGACAGATTGGACTGGGGGGACATTCGGAAGAACTGCCATCCCGCACGCAGACTCTTAACCGGAACGGCGGGGTATCGAACAGCTTCATGAATCCGTGCCAGCTCTCCGCCATGGCAATGAGTATTTCCTCTGAGTTGGTCTCGATCTCCAGTGGGAACCCAAGTGGATAAAACATCTCCTTGAAAGGAAGATCGACCCGCGCAGACATGGGATCGCCCAGGACAATCTGCTCCGATCGGTTGCAGGCAGTTCGTATTTCGTCAATTGTCAGCATGGCAGCACCGTGGTCTTCCCGAGCGACTGTCGCTTGGCCGTGTATTACGTCCTTACAATAGGTGCTCATCAGAATTGATACTTCAGCGCAAGTTGGATGATGCGCGGATTGTTTGAAGTGTTGGTGATGATTCCAAAGGACGGGGTGCCGACTATGTTATTTGGGTTCGGGTTTGAGCCGGGGTTAGCGAAATTCGGTGTATTGGCAAGGTTGAACAACTCAACTCGCATGTGAATGCTCTGTGACTCGGAGATCGGAATCGCGCGCTCGCAAGCCATGTCGATATTGCGCTGTCCGGGGCCGCGCACCAGGCCCACGCCGCTGTTGCCAAAGTCCGTATCGCTGGGGCCGGTTCCATAAGGAGCTTCAGGGGCCGAGGTAAAAGCCGCAGCGTTCAGATAACTGCCCAGCACGCGGTTGAAGAGCGACCCAGGTGTGGATGGATTCATCCCTGACAGTTGCGCGCGGTTTTCGAAAGGATAATTGCCATAAACCGCGCCCGCGGAGTAGTCGAGTATGGTGATGGGTGTACCGCTCTGCGCGACAAAAAGTCCCGACATTTGCCAATCAGCCAGAGTATGGCGCATCAATGCTGGCAGATTGTGCACCTGGGGCACGTTGTAAACCAGGGCCAGGACTCCTCGTTGAGTTCGATCGAAATCCGTTGGTCCATAGGAATGCCGCGGATTTGTCTGATCGTTGGTGACCAACCAAAGTTCGTAGACCTGGCTTCCCGAAGAGCCGCTGGTTTGATCGAGGTTCCGAGACCAGGTGTAGCTCGCGAGAAACTCAAGGCCGTGGTTCAATCGCTTGGTCAAACTGCTCTGTAGTGAGTTGTAATTGGAGCTGAATCTGGTCTCTGACAAGAGCGATCCTGGCGTGACGCCAGCGAAAGGCAAACGCTGAACGACATTGTTTGCGGAGTTAGTGGTTTCGCCATTGATCGGATTTGACGGGCTCGCCAGCAAGGCTTGATTGAACTCCAGGCTTCCCGCCACATGGAGAGCCCGGCTTCCCACAAAGCCAACCTCGAGCAGATAATCGCGTGCGAATGCGATTTGCGTGTTGAGGCTATATTGCTCTACGTAGGGATCGGTTGATTTCCGTGACACCGAGGAAATGCTCGGTCCCACGCCCGGGATGCGAGGAGTGAAGATGGGGTAGCTCGATACAGGCGGCAGCGGCGGACTGAACGGCTGCTGAAGTGTTGCTCCGCCATTTAATGCGCCATAGGCGTAGACCGAGGTCGAGAAGGGCTCTTGTGTAATCAGGCTCTCTGCCATGTCGCCTGACAGCCGGTCAAAATAGATCCCGTAACCGCCCCGCAGCAGCACAGTGGGATGATCATTAAGACGCCAGGAGAAGCCAATCCGCGGAGAAATGTCAGTGTATTTCGTCGGCCAAAGTCCCGGAATGGATGACTTGATGACGCCTTGAGGTATGGGTCCAATATAGTTAGACGGCACCACAAAGCCACTCAGCGTGCCATCGGGCGGGGCGGCGGAACTGGCGATCGTTGGATCGAAGGTGACCATCCGCCCGTTGATGTCCGAGGGTGCGCCGAATACCTCATAGCGCAGGCCCGCATTCACCATAAGGCTTGGCATGACTTTGACATCGTCTTGAAAGAAGCCGGCCAGATCGATATAGCGTTCATCTTTCCGAAAAAGGCCGGAGCTTCCATCGCTACTGGTTACGTTGCTGAATCCCTGTGGGCTTCCGTTCTGCGCGGCGCTTTGTCCCAGGAGAAAGTCGTCAAAGGTATTGATGTCCAACAGGCCGCTGGTTGAGTAGGGCGCATCAACCTCGACCTGATGGCGCTTTGCCTCTGCGCCTGCCCGCATGGTCTGTTTGCCGCGGCTGAGCGAAACCGTATCTTGCCAGATGTAGCTATTCGTCACTTGTGACTGCGATGGAGTGCCGGCGTCACCGATCGTGAACAGTCCATCGATGGTCAACCCCGGAGCGGGGATTGTGCCTCCGGAACTTCCTGTCGGAGACTGCGTTCCAAGATCGGAGGCGAGGATCGGATGAGCGACCGTTGAAACTCCATTAAACCGCATGTAACCAAAGCGCGCAATGCTTACAAGGTTGGGTTTGAAGACATGCGTGTCTGCAAGAACGAACATTGTGTTCTGGTCGGCTTCGTTCGTCCCCCACCCCGGGACCGTCGCGGCGTTTGGCGAAAACGCTTGAATGGTTGGCGCTTGAGAGTAGAAGAATCTTCCGGATAACTCATTTCTTTGCGTAACAACCTGGTCGATGTTTGCCGTGAATTGATCTTCGTTGTAGGTGGCGGGGATTGAAAAGGTCGATTCTCCCAGGGGAAGCGCGGACGGGTCGGTAACAGGCAATTGGATTTGCGGGCTCGGAATGGCGAAGCTGCCGTTTGGGAACTTGAAGTTCAGCAATGCAAGCGCGGCGGGATTGATGTTCGACCCATCACACGCCACCTGTATTCCGCCCGCCAATGTCGCATAAGGGCAAAACTGCGCTCCCAGCGTAGCGGCGGATCGATCGGAAGTAAGCAGCGGCAGAACTGTCGTCGACTTAGCGCCCAGGGCTAACCCATTGATTGAACGGAGCCCCTGGTAGGCGCCGAAGAAGAAGGCGCGATCATGCCGGATTGGCCCGCCAACCGCTGCGCCGAACTGGTTCTGCTTCAGCTCCGGCCGTGGCTGATCGTCATTTTTCGAGAAAAAGTCATTGGCATTGAGTATATTGTTGCGCAAAAACTCCCAGACGGTTCCGTGAAACTGGTTGCTTCCGGTTCTGCTGACCACGTCGACATTCGCGCCAGTGCCCCGGCCATACGTGGCATCGTAGTTCCCGGTCTGCACCTTGAACTCCTGGATCGTGTCTGGCGCCGGCACGGCCACTCCCACCTCTTCGCCCGCATTGGCCGCGGAATTCTGGGAGAGGTTATTGGCGTCAACTCCGTTGAACTGAATATTGTTCGCTGTCGTCTTATTGCCATTGTCGGTCACATCCTGCGTGCCTCGGCCAAGCGCCGTAGCGTCAGGAAGTCCCACTACCACTCCGGGAGAGAGCGCGAGGATTTGCGTGAAGTTGCGGTTGGAAAGAGGAATCGCTTCGATCATCTGCTGGTCTACTGCGCGGCCGAGAGCAGAGCTTTCCGTCTGCGCCAGTGCGACCGTTGGGTCCACAATAACATTGACTCCGACATTGGCGACGGAAAGATGAAACTCTATGACGCTGATCTCGCTGACCACCACGCTCACAGCGCGCGCGGTCTTCTCTTCGAATCCAGAGGCGCTGACCGTGACCGAATACGATCCGGGCACCAGCAATGGCACGATGAACTCCCCCGTCGGCGCGGTCAGGATAGACCTTGTTACTTGCGTTGAGTCATTGACGACCGACACCTTGGCACCCGAAACAACAAGGCCGGCAGGATCGAAGACTCTGCCAGTAATGGCGCCTGTACCGGGCGCCTGACCCGAAGCCGCTCCCCGCATAAAGAGAACGAGCGCCAGCGCCTGTGCGAAACGTCTGTAGTCATGGATCTTCATTTCGTCATCCTTCTTGCGAAGATTTGCGCGTTCCATCTCAGCTTATTGACAGGTGTGCGCCATGGTTGTCATCGGACTGTCTTCTCTTTGTCATTCCTCGCGACTTGCCTGATTGACTCCGCATTGTCGAGGAATAGTCACTTACGCCGGGCGAGCTTCACAGCGCCAGCGCAGGAAGACCTCACCCCGCGAGCTATGGGTTAAGAAAACGCAGGATGTCCTCTTCATCCTGCTTGCTGAGCGACGCCCGCACCCGCATGTGGCGGACGATCGTCGCCGAGATATGCGGAGAAAAGCTCTCCGGAGGCGTGTGGCAGCGACCGCAATTCTGCGCGAATTTCCGTTCACCGTCGCTCTGATGCACGGCGCTTTGGCGATCGCGTTTCTTCGTTCCGTTACCGTCCCCGCTCGCCGGAGCGCCGCCCGCCTGTGAGAGCAGTGGCAAAGCGAAAACCCAGAGCAGTACGAGCGGCACAAATCTGTGTTGAAGCGTCATTTACTCCTCCATGCCGGAAACAGGAAGCGGTACACGATGCCGGTTTGCCAAATGTTCCGATCACCGGTCGAAGACAACTGGCGCGAGTAACTGGTATTGATCCTCACCTCGTGAGGCAGGTGGTAATCGAGGCCAGCATCGACCTCGCGCGTGTCGGTGGAGGGAAGGCCATCGCTTGAGTCCGGGCTATTGCGGAATGCCTGCTGCCAGCGGAAGACGGGCTCCAGTCTGCCGATTGCCGTATCCGGACCACCGAAGTGCGAGAGTCTATAATCAGCTTCCATCCAGTACCCCTGCGAGTGCGTGCCGTGGTCATATTCAGAGCGAAGCTTGAAAGACGAGTCCGCGGGCCCCCACCATGCGTGGACACCGACGTTATTGGTCTTCTCCTGAGAGGTGACACGGGCGAAGGAAGCCCCGATTTCGAAGCGCTGACGCGGCATGTAAATGCTCGATCTTCCACCCCATGAGTTTTGCGAACTAAAGTTCTGGTTGGAACTTGCCGCCGAGTAGTATGCGGCGTAGTCAATTGAGTAATCAGAAGTAGAAACTGCCGAGCCCCGTAACATGCCGCCCACGCTCGACCCAGTGCCGACCCCAAGACCATAACTCAACGGCGGGTCCTGGAAATTGCCGATCCAGATCGGCGTAAGCCGTTCGTTGTAGGAACCGAATGGCGTCAGATACTCACCCGCAACTACCGTCAGATGTGAGCTGACAAGATAGTTCAGTTGCATGTAACTGAGCGCAACGTAGTGAATGTGCGAGTAGCTACCGCCGCTGGGATAGAAGTCTTCGAGAAGCGTCGCACGCCCCTCCACCAGGAGGTGTGATCCGAGCGGAGCGGCCAGCAGAGGCATAACCGTAGGGAGATAGGAGGTGTTACCACCACTTGTGTTTGTCAGAAATGCGGTACCGCCGGAGATCAGCGGAGTGCTTTGCGCTGCTGCTTGGATTGCGGCGAAGAGTGCTCCGATGAGGAGTGCTCCAAACAGGAGAGTCGACGCCCTGAGATTGCTGCCGCAAGCGTTCGTCGAATTGTTCCAACTGTTCCACATGACTTACACCGTAACGCGGGACAAAGCTAAGGGTGTCAGCAGGCCGTCTTCACTTTGTCAGTGCTTTGTAACTCAACGGAATCGCATGACCACAGAATGATATGCCTCCCAGCCCGGAGGGAGTCTTAACCTTCGCGCTGCTTGCTGTGCGACAAACTCCTGACAATCGGCTTACAGGCGCATGACACGCCGACTTGCGGAACCGGCTACGTTTTCTATAGGACCGGGAGAATCTGAACTCAATGTTGCCGATACCGGCCTCAGGCGCGCCAAAGAATGGGTTAAACGTATTGACTCAGCGATGCCAGGGGCCGGAGAGATCACAGTTAAGGAGAATCTATGAAGTGTAAGTACTCCGCGCTTGCCGTTCTCGCCGGCACTTTGCTGGGATTTGCGTCCGTCAGCCAAGCAGCCGCGACCCTTGCCACTCCGAGGGTCATCCAGGTTACGGCAAAGCGCTTTGCTTTTGAGCCGGCCGAGATCACGGTTGAACAGGGTGAGCCGGTGGTACTTGAGCTGAAGAGCGCGGACGTCGCGCACGGTTTACGTATTCGTGAACTCAATCTGGATGTAAAGGTGGGCAAAGGCGCGACAATCCAGGCGGCTTTTACGCCTCAAGCGCTCGGTGACTTCGTCGGGCACTGCTCGGTTTTCTGTGGCTCTGGCCATGGTCAGATGACGCTGACGATCCACGTGGTGAAAAGACATTGAAGCGCGCGATTCAACTTGCATTGCTTTTATCCGTCCTGACGCTCGGGGGCTGCAAGGCCAACCCTCCCGGCACCTTCGAGACGCGTTTGATGACCAAAGCAAAGCACGGCCTGTTCATAGGCAATAAGTCGCAAAAGAACCCGCTGGCTTCCACAGCGGAGAACGTTGCGGCGGGAAAAGAAGCATTCTCGCACTACTGTGCGGCTTGCCATGGAATGGACGGTCAAAATACCGGGGTTCCATTTGCCGATCGCATGTCTCCCCCTGTTCCTTCCCTTGCTTCGAAGGAGGTGCAGAGTTATACGGATGGGCAGATCAAACAGGTGATCGACTACGGGATCGGTCCGTCGGGGATGCCGGGCTCGAAGGGCATTCTGAGCGAGGAGGAGATATGGTCCATCGTAGTATTCGTGAGACATCTTCCTCCGGCCGGCAGCCTGGGTGAGCCGCAAATGTACAGCCAGTAATTCAGGCGCATGCAAGTCAGGATGGGAATGAAGTCAAAAAGACCAAATCGCGGTTTGCGCCTGAGAAACGCGATTCTTGCGTCTTTCTTTGATCCGGCAGACAAGGTTGCGCAAAGTCTTGAACCATACTCCGAGCGCGACTGGCGAAAGGCTCTGACGTGGCTGGATATGAGCGGTCTTGCTCTCTACCTGCTTGATCGCCTGGCGACTCTTGGAGTTGAGGCACGCCTGCCGCTTTCCATTCTGGATCGGCTGGAAGTGAACCTCGCCGAGAATCGCAAGCGCACCGACGCGCTCTTCCATGAAGCAGTCGTCATTTGCCAAGCTTTGACGAAAGAGAATATCTCCTTTGCTCTTCTTAAGGGGTTTACTCTTCCTCCTGAAGTACTTCCAGATCCCGTTCTGCGATGTCAGGCGGATATTGACATCCTCATTCGTGAATCGGATGCCATCGCAGCTCGCAATATCGTCCTGGGTTTTGGATACCTGCACGACTCCATCAAGGGAGCGGAATGGGCATTCACGTCCGGCACTGACAAGCCAATGCGCATGAAGAGCCTTTACAAGGTGCGTCCGCAAAAGATGGTTGAGTTGCACTTGCTTCCGGCCGGATGGGACGGCGCATTGCCGGGGGCGAAAGACCGGTTGGCGCGCGCGCAAATGCGCAGCTTTCACGGCATCGAGTTACCTGTACTTTTGCCCGCCGACATTTTTGTGCAGCAGGCAGTTCACGTCTTCAGACATCTTTGCAGCGAGAACACGCGCGCGGCGTGGCTGCTGGAGTATTGGCGACACGTGGAAGCCAGGCGCGGCGATTCAGCTTTTTGGCGGGAGACAAGGTCGATCGCTGAAAAGGAGCCGATGGCGGAGGTCGCCATTGGGGCCGTCACACTGATGTCGGCACAGCTCTTTGGCCAGTCCGCTCCGCAGGCATTGACGTGCTGGTCGGTGGATCGTCTTTCACCGACAGTGCGGTTGTGGATCGAACTATATGGCCGGCGGATATTGGTCGCGGATCCTTCTGGGAACAAGTTTTATCTCTTTTTGAAGCGGCAAATCCACGCCGGCGCCGGTGCTCCGCAGGCTCTTTGGTACAGGTCACTGCTCCCATTTCACTGGTGGCCGGAACGGATCACCCACGGCAAGTCAGGAGAGCATCTGGATGCACGACTGGTGCGCTATCGGATCGAGGCCGGTTTTGTGCTCGCGAGATTGCGATTCCACATCCGGACATGCATCCCGTTTGTGCTAGAATCCCGTCGATGGAAGCGGATGACCGATTCGGGAGAATGAACGTTCGCGAGGAGCTGGAGTCTGAGGATCATTTGAATCGCTGGTAACTCCGGAATAGCCAGGCGTGGAGATGCCTGTGATCAATTGTCATCCCATTGTCATTTCTCGATTCGGGCTTGTAGTTATATGACCTCCCGGCGCAAACTGGGAATCAAGGTGAGTGAATTATGACAGCGACTGTTGAAATGCGCGGCGAAGATGCCGCTGGAGTGCGGCTGGGAACGATCCTGGTTGTCGAAGACGACCCGAACATGCAGAAGGTCCTTCGGCGCATCTTCGTCAAGGAAAACTATTCGGTTGAGGTCGCCGGCGACGGCAAGGCCGGCATCGAACTGTTTCGTCTTCATCGCCCTGCCGCCGTGGTGCTGGACCTCATCCTGCCTCAGATATCCGGCCGCGACCTCTGCCAGAGTATGAAGGCTCTATCATGCGACACACCGGTTATCGTCTTGAGCGCCATCACAGAGGTTGTCGATAAGGTTCTCTTGCTGCAGCTTGGCGCCGATGACTACGTGACCAAGCCATTCAGCCCGCGCGAGCTGCTGGCGCGCGTGCAATCCGCCATCCGCAGGCGACAGCGGAGCGCGCCGGCAACGACCTATCGCTTTGGTGACTGCGAAATCGATTTTCAAAGAATGACGGCGCAGCGCGGAGAGCAATCGGTCACACTTACTTCGCACGAATTCAAGCTGCTGAAGTTCTTTACGGATCACTGCGAGCGGGTGCTGAGCCGGGAGGTGCTATTGAATGAGGTCTGGGGTTACAACTTCTATCCAACCACGCGAACGGTGGACAACCAGATACTCAAGCTGAGGCAGAAGCTGGAGCCGGACCCGGCCAACCCACGCCATCTGCTCACGATTTACGGGGCCGGGTATAAGTTCGTCCCATAGAGCTTGAATGAACCAGGAGATTACTTTGTCATCCGTCCAGGGAGCGGCCCGCAAGCAGGTCAATAGAGGCATTCGAATGCGCGTGCTGCTGGTGGCGGCCATGGCGCTCGTGATAGGAACCGTCACCTTGGCGAGTCTCCTGCTGGTGCGCCGCCAACTGGGAATTCAGGTGACTGAGAATCTGTCAAGAGATCTCGAACACTCGGTACTGACATTCCACGATCTGCAGGCGCAGCGGCTCAATGCGCTCGAGCGCGAGAATGCGCTGCTGGCGGATCTGCCCAGTCTGAAGGCCTTGATGACCACCAGCGACCAGCGCACCATCGAGGACGGTGGCATTGAGTTCTGGAAGGTGAGCGGCAATGATCTTTTTGCGCTCGGGGACAATGAAGGACACGTGGTGGCGGCTTATGCCGTTGGATCTTCCTCGACCGCAACGCTTCGCACGGATTTGCAGGCTGTCCTCACCCGGCCGGAGGTTCGGTATCTTGTTACCGGCAGCCGGCTCTACGCCTGTTCCGTGCGGCCGCTCTATTTTGGAAGCGAGAGGAGTGGAACTCTTCTTGGCTACGTGATCAGCGGCTTCGCAATCGATCATGAGGTGGTCAGTCAGGTGAGCAGGGCCACGGCCGTCGAAACGGTCTTTACCAGCAGCGGTACTGCCCTGACCAGCACCCTCGCGCCTGCCGTTCTCAGGGAATTGATGGTCCGCCCCTTGCCAGTTCCGCGCGATCCGGCAGCAAACATTTCACTGAAATTTGGCAATGAGCGATACCTCGCCGCCACGGAGGACCTTTCTTCCAGCGCATCCGCGCCGCTCGAATTGGTTGTGTTGAAGTCCTTCAATCCGGCAGAGCAATCCATCCGTCAAATCGATCGCCTTGTGCTGATAGCGGGAGCGCTGGCTCTGATGATCGGGACAATATTGATGATCGCGCTTTCCAAGGCCGTGACTCATCCGCTCGAAGAGCTTGCGGCGGGCGTGCGCGCCTTCGGCGTTGGCGACAGCGCGCACCGTCTGCCCAATCGAGGCACGATGGAGGTGCGGGAGTTGAGCACAGCGTTTGCCGGGATGCGAGAGGAAATCCAGCAGGCCAACAGGGCATTGCTGGAGTCGGAAAGGCTGGCAACGATAGGCCGCATGGCGAGTTCCGTCTCGCACGATCTGCGGCACTATCTGGCTGCTGTTTACGCAAACGCGGAGTTCCTCGCATCTTCTCCGCTTTCAGAGGCCGAGCGCAGCGAGATTCTCTCCGATATTCGCATCGCTGTGCATGGCACAACAGAGCTGATTGAATCGATGCTGATCTTCAGCAGGACCGGAATCGCCATTCGCCGCTCGCATGTGCTGGTTTCATCGCTGCTTGAACGAGCCGTGGCTTTGATCCGCGCCCACCCCGACGCAATCGACATCTCGATTGTCGCCAAATACAACGATCCGGCCGAAACGGCCGCCGTCCTCGACGGCAAGCAGATTGAGCGCGCAATCTATAACCTGCTGCTGAATGCCTGCCAGTCAATCCGCACCGCCGCGGTGGCGCCGCAAGTGGTGACCACGCTCACGGTGGAAGCGGGCCAGATCATACTCGAGGTGCTGGACAATGGCGAAGGAGTGCCAGATAGCATTCGCACCAGCCTTTTCCAGCCATTCGTCAGCAAAGGGAAGTTCAAGGGAACGGGTCTCGGGCTCACGCTGGCGCGCTGCATTGCAGTCGAGCACGGAGGAGAGGTCATTCTTGTCAGCAGCCGCCCTGGAGAAACCATTTTTCGGATGTCGCTTGCACACGGCGTCTTGCGGGAGGAGTCACCGGCAACGGAGAATCGAAAGAGTGAGGTGGCAGAATGAGACGCGCCTGTTACGGAAACGAACAAAGATGGTCAGGTAGATTGCCTGTCTCACTGAACGTGCTTTTGAGTTTGCTTGGACTCCTGTGCGTCATGGCAGCCCCGATAAGAGGACAAGACTCCGGTCAGGCTGCTCTCGAAAAGCGGGTTGAACAATTGACAGAGGCAATGTCGCGCGCTCAGGTTCAGCTTGAAGATTCGCAGCGGCAACTGGAGGAGTTAAGAAGCCAGCTTGCAGCGTTGCGCCAGCAGATGGCCGGCACCGCGGCTAACACCGCATCCTCTTCAGACGCGGCACAGCTTGCGAGAGCGGTCGATGAGATTCGCGAGCACCAGGCTATTCAGGAGTCGCAGATCGCCACTCTCGACCAGGCCAAGGTTGA
>Ga0187847_10001665_pt1 | contig 19547 bp, 16 predicted proteins | sample June2016WEW_4_10_FD_132458 | JGI IMG/M metagenome (GOLD analysis project Ga0187847, IMG submission 132458) | Peatland microbial communities from SPRUCE experiment site at the Marcell Experimental Forest, Minnesota, USA - June2016WEW_4_10 | ecosystem: Environmental > Terrestrial > Soil >...
CGGGTCGTTATGCGGGACTTCGTCGATCATCACCATCTGCTGGCGCAGCACCTGCATCTTTGCCCCAACGCCGAAGACGCTCACCAGCGTGAGCACGATCATCAGGTAGATCAGCAGATGACGGGCGGCGAACGGCTCGGCCACGCCGTTCACCACGCGCGAGTCGATCATCGACGTGATGGCGAAAACCACGCCGCAGCAGATTGCCATCCCGTGCAGGATACCCAGGCTGCGATTGACTACATTGCCCGCCAACTGGCGGGTCGGAAGGACGGCGGGGTTGAAGACGGTGGGCGCAAGCACGAAGGCAAAGAAGATCAGGCCGCCAATCCAGACAACCAAAGACAGCAACATAAGAAACCGTAGAAGGGACAAGACCACCTCATGCGAAACAGGACATTGTACATGGAGAGGCCAACATGCTATTTGCCGCGTGCAGTACTATTGAAGAAGCATGCGAAGCCATTTTCCGATACTGCTGACGGTTTGTCTGCTTACCATGGCTGTTGCCCGAACGCCCATAGTATCCGCAACCCAGGAATCCGCCAGGGCACGCGACGCCGCGAGCGATATCTCCGGCATGTATTCCTTTCTGCGCGAGGGTGAGTTTGTGCAGCTTACGGTTGACGACGGCAAGCTCTCCGGCTACATCTCCCGCTTTGGAGATTCCGACAGCGACAAGGGGCAGTTCATCGACCAGTTCTTCGACAAGACGTCTCTGCAAGGCGGCCGCCTCAGCTTCACCACAAAAACTATCCATGGCATGTGGTACGACTTCAGCGGGACAATTACGACCACAGCAGGCAGGAAACCTCCGGAAGAAGGCTACCGCGTTATCAAGGGCACTTTGATTCAGCACCTCACTGATGCCAAGGGCGTCGAGAAAGCCATGCAACGGCAGGTCGAGTTCAAATCCTTTCCCGCGGACCTCAATAAACCATAAAGGCGAGTGGGGGCTGCTCCCAAAAAAATACCCGCCGGGTTACGGCGGGCTAGTCGGAAAAATCAGTCTCTAGAAGGTAAAGGCCAGTCCGCCGCGGACGCTGCGTGCCGACTGCACCAGGTAGACGGTGCTGCCGTCGGGCCCAACCACGGGCACATAGCCCTGCGCCAGCAGATTGCGCACATCGATCAGCGCTTCCATGTTTCCTGGTATCAGGTGGCAGTGGGGCAGAGGCTGCCGGACGAAAAGATTGAAGAAGGGATCGGTCTGGCCCGCCGACGCGTTGAAAATGTCGACCGGGACGAGGGTCTGACCGCTGGTCCAGCGGTAGGAAGCGATCCATTTCGTCTTGCTGCGGGGCAGGGTGCCATTCAGCTTGAGAGCGGCCGAGTGCCGCCATCCGTGCTCAAGGTTATCCGGTACCGCAGTCCAATTGACGTTGGGCTGCTGCAACTCCAGTACGCCGCCGTAAGCGTAATCCAAGGTCGCGGTGACGCTGTTCGACAGCCTGCGCTGGAAGACGAAACGAACACCCTGGGCCTGCAACTCGCCACCGTTGTAGCTGAAAGTTCCGGAGTAAGGATCGGGCAGAATGTCGCCGGTAGCGATGTCGATATTGCCGACGCCAAGCAATGCCGGGTCCTTGATGCGGTCGTTGTAATAGGCAAGCTGGAGCTTGTTGGCGCCCATGCGCTCCGAGAGCGAGACCTCATGGTGATGTGCATTCTCCAGTAGCGGCTGCCCATTGATCATGGTCATGCGGGGACCGGTTTCGCTGAGGTCTGCCGGGGCCGAGTCGAAACCCTTACTGGCGCGGGTGTTGGGCTCGGACGTAGCGTACCGGTATTCGAAAATCGTGTTCTCGCCCAGGTGGAAATCCATGGTAGCCGAGGGCCGGAAGGCGTTTGCTTCGTGTCCCAGGAACTCAATTGCCTGTCCCTCAGCCCCGACTTGCACATCCATCAGGTTGCCGACCGAGTAGCTGTCCAGGTAGGACATTCCGATGGCTTCCAGGGCGCCGTCATGCGGGACCATGTCCGGGGCAGAGAAGCGCCGCACGATCAAAGCGACAGACTGGTCTCCGTTAGCCGTGTTGCGGGCGTAAGAGGCGCGGACCACGCCGTCGGGCACACCACTTCCGTATCCCACGTCCCCGGAAAATCCTAAAGTGCCGGTGTGGAAGAGCGACTGCTCGATGTTAAAGGCGGTTCCAAGGTCGGCTGCGCTACCATAGCCTTCGCCGGCAGCACCTGCCATCACAGCCAACGTCCCCTTTAGCGGCTGTCCTTCCCGCTCGGTTTCTACGATGAGGGCGGTGTCGCCATCAAAACGGAGAACGGGACGGTTCGCAGTCGAGCGTAAGGTCCACCTCCAACTGTCGTCATCGGTATCGCCCTTCTTGAGCGGCGGCAGCATACTGACCGCTTCAAGCAAAGTTTTCAGGGTGATGTTGATGACCTTGCTGGAACCGGCCGCCAGCACAACATCCTGACGCAAGGTGCTGAGGAAGGAAGGAGCGGAAACATCCACATCGTAACTGCCGGCGGCCAATCCGGACAGACTGAAGAAACCCCGGGCATCGGTGTACGCCATCTGGGGTTGTCCCGCGGAACCGAGCAGTTCGACGGTGGCGCCCATCTGCGGCACGCCGGCCGAGTTTCTGACGTATCCCGAAATTGAGCCCGCGTTAACCCCGGCCGACGCCGCCACGCACAGCGAGGCCACTACCACACAATATGCCAGGATTCGGGTCATTGTGTACGCCTCCTGTCAGAGGTTTCGGGAGCAAAAGTGCAGCGGACTAAAACCGCCATCCCGGTTACTGGGCTATTCAACAGCAAAGCGCACCGTGGGCGCGATCTGCTGTTTTGAGACGTTATCGTCAACTTTTACCGTCAGCTTGTAGACGCCGGGTTGAAAGCTATTCAAGCTCAAGCTTTTCTCCAGCGTGATTTGGTCTCCCACATTGCCCAGGCTTTCGGTCGACTCCGAAGAGTGCAATACCGCCTGGTTGTTGGCCAAGTTCACAATCTCATAGTCAATCTTGGCCGAGGGCTTCTTGGTCTTTTCGTCCTGCTGAAGATTATAAACCTGCATCCACAAGCTCATGCGCTGATCGTGTTTAAAGCTTTCCGGTTTGCCGTCAGCGCCGTCCAGATGGGGGTAGGTCAACTTGGTCTCGCCGAGCACAAAGGCTCCCGAGCCCACATTCTTGCTCGGGACCTTCTCCATTTGATCGGCCAGAATCAGGGAGGACGCTGACAACTTGTCGTCGCTATATTCGGGGACCACGATGCCGCGAGTCCAGGTGCCCATGCGATCGCCGTTTACGTCCTTCACCACGATATCGATGCGATAGCGCCCGGGGCGCAGCGGAACCGCCTTCCAATAGAGCGAGGAATGATCCATCGTCTTTTCCAGCAGCTCTTGCGGCACATCCACTTGTACGCTGTCCTCAAATGTCTGTGCGACATGCCCCGTAAGTCCCGTCACGCGGCCGAAGATGTTGACCGTCCCACGTTGAATGCCATCCTTGGAAACAAAGGTAATGTCCTTGTTCTTCACTTGCAGGGTCACCGGAACCAGCACCGTGTCGCCAGTGATCTTCACGTAATCGGTGCGGACTTCGAAGGGCATTAAACTGACGTTGATCTTGTGGCTGACAACCTCCTCCAGATCTTTGAATTTGACCGGTGGCGGCGCCTGCACTTTGGCCATCATCTCCATCTTGTCGAACTCTTTGGTGTTCTGCATGGCCTGCATCGTGCCAGGATTCGCGGCGAAAGGATCCATGCGGTCGGTCTTGCTGCTCAAGCCCATTTGCTCGTACTGCGTGGCGCCGCCAGGGGTGTTTAACAAGGCATCTTTTTCGTTGACGCTGGTCGCCAGGTGGAAGTCGCCGCACATGCAGGGGTCGACGAACTCCAGATTGACTTCCTGGCCGACTCCTTCGAGGTAGCGATAGCGCCAGTCCTCGAAAGGATAGGTACTGGTGGTGCCGCCGCCCTCCTCCTGCGGCCGGTCGTAAGTGCCCCCGGCATCGTGGGCTACGATCTGGTCAGGGGCCCCCCACATGATGTAAATACGGCCGCGGTCCGTCTTCCAGCCGGGTTTGCCGGCGGCAAAGTGCTCGTTGGCGTAAGCGATGCGGCGATAATGCTCTTCCTTGTACTCGTTCTCGGGGGTGTCGGGGGTCGGATCGCGACGCAGCCAGAACTGCTCGATGAATTGGTCGCGCTCCTCGTCGTTGGAGAGTTGCTTAAAGGCCGACTTCTCCTCCGGACTGATAATGTAGATCACGTCCTCGTTGAGCCACTTCTTGTAGGTGCTGCTCAACTCCTGCTTCAGCGCCTTGGAACTGGCTTTCTTCTGCTTTTCCGTCAAGGCACGCTTCAGGGGATCCGTGGAATTGTCGGAAGCTTGGCCTGGGGCCGCGGCTGGAGCGCTGTTGGCCGCCGGCGTGGTGGCTTGGCCGGACTTGTTGTCGGCAGGGGCCGCCGCCGCAGGGGCCGCTGAATCCTGGGCCACGGCGGAAACCGTAGAAAGAGCAAGGCCGATCAGTACCGAAAACGACCACATCCGCGACTTCATTTTTGTTGTCAAACTACTCCTCGACGAACACTATTCGCTTCTAAAATTGTAAGTTCTCGCCACCCCGAAAGCAAGGTTTCCGGTGCGAAATGCACGCTTACAGGGATTGAATGCCATCATCAGCTTACAACTCCGCTTTACGCCCCAAGTTCTTCAAGAATATGGGCTCCCGGGCCGTTTTTTTCAAATTGCGGGCAGCGGTGTTGACGCCCAACGATTCTCCCTGTCACAATTCTCGACAATTCTCGTCCAAGCTAAGCGGTTATAATCGAGGCTATCGGAGCATACGGCCAGATCACTGCCGGCTTTCGTCCCCGCCGGGGCCTGGCGGAAACTCGTCCGGTTGCGGTTTTTGAGACGCCCGGGTTGCGACCGGGAACCTTAGACCGTCTCGCTACGTACACGTGATAGGTTGAGCCGCAAACCGCGAAGCGCGCAACTCATTTCTGTTCGAGGTCCAATGAAGGGCTGGAAAAAAATCGCACTGATCGCCGGGGGCGTGGTGGTTCTGCTGGCCATTGTAGGTTTTACCGTGCAGCAGAGCCGCAAAGGGGTAGTTGCGGTACAGACGGGGAAGGTCACCCGCGAGGATTTGACATCGGTGGTGACTGCTTCTGGAGAGATCAAGCCCAAGGTGTACGTGAACATTGGCGCAATTCTGCAAGCCAAGATTACTCACCTGTACGTGAAAGAAGGCGACCGGGTGAAGGCGGGTCAGATGCTGGCGTCATTGGACAACATTCAATACGCCGCCGATGTTGCCGCCAACAATGCCATGGTGAATGCATCGCGCATGGACGCCAATGCTATGAAGGCTGCGGTGAACACCGCCGAGGCCGATCTGAACCAGGCCAACGCGGAGTACGAACGGGCGACGCTCGACTACAACCGCAACAAAGCTCTGTACGACGCTCAGCTGATCGCCAAGTCGGACTACGACACCAAGAAAGCCGCCTACGATACTGCCACCGCGCAGATTGGGGAGGCGAAAGCGAAGCTGGCCCAGGCGAAGGCCAACGTCGATTCAGCACAGGGAAAAATCGGGCAGAGTGTCGCTACCTTGCGCCGTGTGAGCGACACCTTGAGTAAGACGGAATATCGTGCGCCCTTCGATGGCGTCATTACCAATCTCCCAGTCCGCGAGGGTGAGACGGTGGTACCCGGCATCCAAAACTCACCCGGCAGCACTCTGATGACGGTTGCAGATACATCGTTGATTACCGCGGAAGTGAAGGTGGACGAGAGCGACATCGTGAACGTGCAACTTGGGCAGCAGGCGGAAGTCTCGATCGATGCCATTCCGAAGCAGAAGTTCAAGGGCATCGTGACTGAGATCGGCGGGAATGCAGTGCTGCGCTCCACCGGCGTGTCCACGGCGCAGACTGTCTCCAGCGGACAGGAAGCCAAGGATTTCAAGGTGGTGATCGCGCTACAGAATCCGCCCCCCAACGTGCATCCCGGACTATCCGCGACCGCGCGCATTACCACCGCCAATCGAAGCGGCGTGCTGGCGATTCCAATTCAGGCGCTAACCATTCGTGAGCGCGGCGATCTGACCCCTGACAAGGGCAAGAAGGGTTCCGTGCAAGCCTCGGTCCCGGCGGGAAACCCCAAGGAAGACCTGCAAGGCGTTTTTGTTCTTCGGAACAAGAAAGAAGCGGTCTTCGTACCAGTGACAACGGGTATCAGCGGGACCACTGATATCGAAGTTACTGGCGGGCTCCAGGAAGGTGATGAGATCGTTACCGGAAGCTACAAGGTGCTGCGGACCCTGCGTAACGGGGCCAGTGTGAAGCTCGACAATTCGGTCAAGCCGAAGGACGAAGAATCGTAGTCATCGCTTCTCGCTGTTCGCCATTCGCTCTTCGCCGGAAACGCTGTCTTCGAGCTCTGGCGAAGAACGAAAAGCGAATAGCGCCACAGCGAGCTTGATGAATGAGTATCCCCGACCAGCAACCGCCCGAGGAGAAGAAGAAGATGGCAACGGACTTAGCGAGCTTGGCGGCGCCGAAGGTTGCGGCCGTGCCCGATAGCTGCATCATCTGCACCGAAGACCTGTGGAAGACCTACGACATGGGGTCGGAGCAGCAGGTGCAAGCGTTGCGCGGCCTGAATATCCGCATCCAGCGTGGCGAATACGTCGCCATTATGGGCCCTTCGGGCTCCGGCAAGTCCACGCTGATGAACCTAATTGGCTGCCTGGATACGCCCAGCAAAGGGAACTATTGGCTGAATGGGCAGTTGGTCAGCGAATTGGATGACGACGAATTGGCCCGCATCCGCAACAAGGAAATCGGTTTTGTTTTCCAGACCTTCAATCTGCTGGCGCGCGCGAGTTCGCTGCACAACGTCGAGCTGCCGCTAATTTACGCGGGCCTGCCCGCCGAAGAGCGTATCGACCGCGCCAAGAAGGTCCTGGCTTCGGTGGGCATGGAATCGCGCATGAACCACAAACCCAACGAGCTGTCCGGCGGCCAACGGCAACGCGTCGCCATTGCGCGCGCGCTGGTAAACAATCCCTCCATCATTCTCGCCGACGAGCCTACCGGCAATCTCGACTCCCAGACGGGCATCGAGATCATGGCGCTCTTCGACCGATTGCACGACCAGGGCAACACCATTGTCCTCGTGACCCACGAGCACGACATTGCGGAGTACGCTCACCGTGTCATCCACATCCGCGACGGACAGGTCTTCAGCGACCAGAAAACCGCGCGCGGGTAAATTCGCCGCCTTAGCACTTTGTTCTACTGCGTGACCGTCAATGACGTGTCGCCGACGGCGCCTCCCAGCGACGCGCTGATGGTGACGCTTCCAAGTGCGACCGGGCTGGCCAAGCCGGTGCTGGTGATCGTCGCCACCGTGGTAGCGCTGGAGCTCCAAGTCGCTGAAGCGGTAACATTTCCCATCGTGCCGTCAGAATACGTGGCCGTCGCCGTGAACTGTTGTTGCTGATCGAGAGACAGGCTTATCGAGGGGTCGACCGGAGTCACTGCGATGCTGACAATGGTCTTGCTGCTGACCGTTACCGGAGCGGTCGCGGTCACGCTGCTGTTGTTCGATTTGGCGGTAATGGTGGTGGTTCCTAGCGCTACTCCGGTCGCCAGCCCGGAACTATCGATGGTAGCGACGGTCGGGGAAGAAGATGTCCACGTCACTTGCGACGTCACATCGCCTGACGTGTTGTTGCCGAAAGTTGCGGTTGCCGTGAACTGCTCCGTGCCCGTCGGGGTGATGTAGGCGCTGACTGGCGACAAAGTGAGCGCGGTAATCTGGGTCGATGATGGGAAAAATCCGCCACCGCAACTGCTGAGGAGCAGAGCAGTCAAAAGAGCTGCGGCAATCCCGCCAAACCACATAACCCGTTGCATGTTGGCTGTCCTGATTCTCCTGTAAGACGGAACCATTCTTAGAAAGTAACCCGTGCGGGTCGCCATTGTCTCGCGCCCAGCGGAGCGACCATCGACAACTTTCGAGTCTTGGTATCACGGTGAGGGTGCGTAACGCGTGAATACAAAGTCCTGAGCTTTGGCAGGCTCGTGGCAAGGAAAGCAGGTCTTGAGCAGCGCCGCGTCGGCGGGTTTGCCGTCTTTGAATTGCGCGAAGCCCCAACCGCCCGTCGCTGCGTATTTTCTTGAGTCCTTGACCATCAACTGAAGATTGATGGGAGCCCCGGCAACGAACGATTGATCGCGGCCAAAGACTTTGTTGTTTTCCTCAGACGGGACATAGCTCCAGGCCAGCCGGGCAATGATTGTGCCATCCGGGAAGGGCAGTTTTCCTTCACGATAGGCCTTGATGGCTACATCGTTGCCCAGCATGGCGCGTAAATCGTTGAGGTTGCCGGCCTCGTGGGCCACGGAGATCAATCTCCAGTCGCGATATCCGGGGGGAATCTTGATTCCGAAGATGGGAGCAGCCTCTCCATCGGCTTGTCCGGATGCATCGGCCATGCAGACGAGCACGCCGGCCGCCGCTGCAACCGCTACCAGCAAGAAAGCGATTCGTCTCATAGGCACCTCGTTCCAAATTCACTAAGCTACGCCGTCCACCCAAGGGGCACTTCCTCTAGCTCTCGACGAGTTGCTGTCCGCCATCGATGTCGAAGGTTGCGCCAGTGAGGGCGGTGTTGGTCATGATGTGTACGGCGAGCGCGGCGACGTCGGCCGCTCCGACGACGCGCCGGATGGGCAGGGTAGTGCGAAGCTGCTCCCGGCGCTTGTCCAGTTGGTCGCCGAGCAGTGTCGCCGACAACGGTGTGTCTACGAAACCGGCGGCGATGAGGTTGACTCGAACGGGCGAGATCTCCAGCGCGAGATTCTTGATCAGGGCCGGAAGCGCAGCCGTGAGAGCCGAGATGAGCGCGAGACCCGGCGCCGTGCTACGGCCTCCGGTGCCGCCCATAAAGAGCAAAGTCCCTCCCGGGCGAACCTTGCTGGCGGCGTTCCGGGCGACGTGCAGGGGCAGCAGGATGTGGGCTTCCAGGTCGCGGCGTGCCGCTTCGAAGTCGAACTCCGCCAGCGGCGCGTAGTAGGGACCCGGACCTGTGACCAGAACATGGTCGATCGGCTTGGGTAGCTCGTTGAAGAACTGTCCCAGCCGTTCGAAGTCGGTGGCGTCGAAGGCCGTAGTGCTCAGCGCGTGGAGCTCCCTCGCTGCCCTCTGGAGGCGATCCGGGTCGCGCGCGGTGAGGATCACCTCGGCGCCCTCAGACCGTGCTCGTCGTGCCGTTTCGAGTCCGATGCCGGCGCTGCCGCCGATTAGGACGACGGTTTGCCCGAGGAGTTCCGGTCCGCGTTGGCTGGCAAAAGCGGTTGCGGCGGTGCTCATGATTCCTCCAGGAATCCGTGATCGAAGACCTCGACGCCCCGCCGGGTAGGAACTGGCTTCGAATCCAGACCTCTGCCCGGCGTGCAACGGCCGATGATGATCACGGCGTAGTCGTTCATTGCGGTGGCTCTTCGCCGGACTGCTCGCGCACCATGTACGCGGCGTACCAGTCGGGCCAGTTCTCATCTCGCTTGCCGAGGCGCTTCTCGTGCTCGCCGTGGGCAGCCTCCGCACGCCGAAGCGCCCCCGCCAGGTCGCTAACCGACCCATAGGCCGTATTGCCGGCGATGCGTCCGGGGAGCCGTGTCGTAATCTCCTGTAACAGCCAGCCATTGCCGTCCGGATCGCTGAACGAGGCGAAGGAGCGGTAGCTGCGATGCTCGGGATCGCGCCCGCCCACCCGGAGCCGCCCAAACAGGTAAGGTTCGTCTGGGCCTGCGTACACGCCGTTGGCATCGTGAAATACTTCGCCGACCTTGACGCCGCGGCCAAGCAACTCGCCGCGCGCGGCCTCGATGTCAGAGACGACCAGGTACATGCCTTGGGCGGAACCGGGTGCCGCAGCGGTAACGTTCTTGCCAAAGATGATCGAGCTTCCGGAGCCCGGAGGCGTGATCTGGATCACGCGGAAGTCGCTGCCGTTGTCGTAGTCGGCGTCGAGCCGCCACCCCAGCCCGGCGTAAAACTGTTTCGCACGCTCGGCGTCCGAAACGGGGATGACGACGAGCTCGAACTTCATATCGACTCGCGAAGCTTTGGCGTCATTATTGCCGGTTTCATCTTTCAGACTTGCCATGTTCTGTTCTCCTATGCGTTCACCTAAATCGCAATAAGACGCGCTGCCCATCCTCGGTTAGCAGAGACGGAGCGGCCACGAGGACAGGCTCAAGCCCAAAATATTACCATTTTGGGAATTCGAGTTTTGGCGGCCCTTTTCGCATTCGAACACCCCCCTCACCAACACTCTTCCATGGGTTATGGATCACAGACAATTTGCATGCGCCGGCGGATCATTGATTGTCGGCAGCTTCGGGGTTGGGAGTGAAGAATGACGCAGCCAAGCGGCTTTCCCAATCTCACCCTGACTAAAGGCTGCTGGGAGAGGGGTTCTCGAGTGAGGAGGGTTAGGTCATGAAAAAAGCAATCATTCTCCTTGCCGTTATGGTTGCTGCCCAACTGGCGGCCCAGGACAAATCGACGATTACGGTCAAGAAGAGCGAAATCAGCAACGGTGTGGTCATCGTTACGATCGCGCCAGAGGCAACGTCGAGCCAGGAAACAACGTCGTTTGAGCTGAACTGCAACAAGGGCGCGGAAGCCTGCAAGGCTCCGGAAGCCGGGACGTACCTGATGATTCGACTGCCCAAGAACTGGGGGACGTACGACTGCCAGAACGTGGATCTGTATCCGTCGGCGGCGGATCCGGCTACCACTCAGAAGATCGGTGAATATTGTCTGCTCGAAAAGTAGGACGGGGGCGACCGGAAGGGACAAGTATGCAGGGGGCCAGACGGTTTCTTTGTCTTGCGAGGGCATCTGGGCCGCCTGGGCGAGTGCTATTCACTCACCTCTGGACTCGACTTGCCGGGAAGACGAAACGACTCGCCACTGGATAGAATGGTACGGAGCGTTGGCAACAGGGGAGTTTCGCAAAGGGCTAGAGAAATGAGACAACTGGGTGTTTTTCTTCAATGATGAGTGTGACCTTGCTGATGACGATCAGTACGATCTGTTTACGCTTGCAACCGAAGTAGCGCGTCGATCCGGGCCGTTGTATTCGCCGGGGTCCGACAAGAATCGGAAGTGCTTGTCGCCGAACTACTGGCGCGAACCCCTCAAAGTCCAAGCAACAAGATTAAATTAATGCGCCGGTAGACGGGCAGAGCCGTCCCATGATTAGAATAGAGGCGTCTCAATGACCGGAGATGAAATCCCGGCCGAACCAAGGCGAATCAGGCTCAGCCGGATTCTCGTCGTGCCGGTGCTTGTCTTTTTGTTTCTATCGCCGCGCCTTCCCGGGCAAACCGCCCCATCTGCCGACGAAGCCAACACTGGTACCTTGACCAATCTGCGTTCCGACAAGCGGGTTGTCCAGAACGGACGCTGGTTCCTGGTGCGCGAGTTCACTGTGGATTTTGCGGTTCGAGACTCGGTGACCTATTGCGGCGAGATCACCACCACCGATGCTACCGAGGCCCACGACCTGCTCGACAGCGGTGGCCAGATAGTTTCAGTCATTGAGAAGGGCAAAGACCTCTACCTCACGCTCAAGAGTGGCCGGCGAATCAGGGCACATCGGCTAAGCGGTGACAAGTGCCCGGTCGGGCATAGCTAGCCTGCGACGCTGATGGGGCTGGCGGTGCTGGGGCCTGTTGATCGCCGGTGATCCAGGAGACAGCGAATCGTAGAGATGCTGCCTGCTCTCCTTGCGCATCGCGGTTGATTTATCCGCGAGCTTCGATGATCGGGATCTTCTTTACGAAACCGCAGCGAGGGTTTTCACATAAATGAAAACCTTTTTTCATATTCTCCGTCAGGCACCCCGTAGTAGGATGCTTGACGCTCTCTGGAATCGTGGTGGACCAACTGGGGCCGGAAGACGGGAGAAGCGTTGAAAACATGCCGAGGAAGTATCCAACCTTGCGTTCGAATCCGGAGGCGGACAACTAACCTTCTCGCCACCGTTATTACAATCGCTTTCCTGGCCGCCGGCGCCCGCGCCGACACTACCACCTGCACTACGGGCCAGTTGCCAAACGGAAATGGCGGAGACCTGATCGTTTCGGGGGGTACGTGCACGGTGGCGGCCGGCACCTACCAGTACCACAACGTAAACATCATCAGTGGCGGCACGCTATTGTTCACCGACGCAAACATCGATTTCTGGGCGGAATCCATCCTGGTGGAGAACACCGGCAGTCTGATAGCTGGAAGCACTACCGCGCCCATCGGGACCGCTGGCGGGCACGTCGCCTTTCACCTATGGGGTGTGGACGAGGGAACGAACGGTCATGCGCAGGGCATTGTTTGCCAAACGCCCACGTCGGATACAGTAGGCCCGTGCGGAGTTCCCATGGGCATCTGGACGTCGAATGTGTCCATGGAAATTGATCCCACCTCATGCGTGTCAAACTCCTTGCCCGGCGGGGTCACGGACTGCTTTTACCAATACATGCCCATCGACTACGACGGAGGAGGCGATCCCCCCGGCTACTTTGGCTACAAGGTATTGGCATTGTCCTACGGTGGCACGCTGCAATTGTTTGGTAAGAAGGGAGCGACCTACGGGGCGGTGAAGCCTTCGGATTCCGGCACCAGTTGGGCGCGACTAGCGGGCAACCTTTCCCCCGGAAATAGTTTCAGTCTCTTGTATCTCGATCGCTTCGTTGACTGGCAGAAGGGCGACCAGATCGTTGTCAGCACTACGGATTACTTGCCGGGGCACTCGGAGCTGTTGACCATCAAGTCAGTCAGCACCAACCATGGCCTTACCGTCCTCACCACTACTCCGGCGGTGTATTCGCACAATGGCACGACCTTCGACACCAGCTTAGTGCCTGCCGGTGTCGGACCAGACCAGGACACCAGCATCAAGTGTTCCGCCGGCCAAACCCGCTGTGTGGAAACGCGCGCGGCAGTAGGGCTGCTGAGCCGCAGCATCCGGATCATCTCCGGCGGCGATACCCCAGGATCGCCCTTCCCCGACCCCAGTAAGTGTCAAAGCGGTGCCCCGCCTGTTTGCAGCAAGAATCCACAAGATTGCTACTTCTTTGGCGGGGACACCATCGTGCGCCAGGGCTTCCAGTCCTACCAGGTGCAGGGAGTGGAGTTTTATCAACTGGGACAGGGCGGACGCATCATGCATTATCCCGTCCACTTCCATATGGCGCGCCAGACTCCGGTGAATACCTATGTCGCCGACTCCTCAGTATGGGATTCCATGACGCGCTGGTACACCATCCACGCCACCTCTGGAGTGACCCTGGCGCGCAATATCGGCTTCCTTTCCATCGGGCATGGATACTACCTTGAGGATGGCACGGAGACCGACAACAAGCTCTTTGGCAATCTCGGAGTCTTTGCCCGGTCAGCGATAGTGAACCCCCAGAACCCGCGCTGCGTCCCAGGAATTCTGGCGGCCACGGAGCCTTCCTCGGGGGCAACGGACCAGATCCCATACTCCACCGACGTGGACCATCCCACGCCGTATTGGATCATGAACGGCTGGAACGATTTCCAGTACAACACGGCCAGCGGTGCGGGTGGCTGCGGCATGTGCTACTGGCTGACCCCGGGCGGTAACAGCGGATACTCCCGCTACCAGTACTGGGGAACCGGCTACGCAGCCGAGCAACAGGTGGACACTCAGAACCGCTACGGAACCACGCCCCTGAAGCGCTTCGTGGGCAACTCTTGCGTCAGTTCGCAGAATGCCTTTTTTACGATTGGGCAAAGTGTTCAGTGCTTCGGCCTGGTTTCCAACGGCGATTCAGGCGCGCCGCTCGTCCCGAGGGTTAGCAATCCGCTGGCTCCGGGAATCGGCACTACCGCCGCCGAGAACTACTACCCCATGGTGAATCCAAGCCAGGGACGCTATCCCACGCTCTGTCCTCCGGATCTGGATTGCAGCAGTAACAGCGCCGTCCCCACATGTGCGGCCGGCTCGGAACAAAATTGCGCAGTCACCGCCATCGACCACTTCACCACATCCTTCAACTGGGCCGATACGGGGTTCGCGGCGCTGTGGCTGCGTCCGCAATGGTATTTGCTTTCAAACAGCGCCATCACGGATGTGCAGAACGGAGGGGTTACGTTTGTCTCCGGCGGAGGCTATGGCACCTCGGATGAAATTCCCGGCTACTGGGCGCTGGCCCATAAGAACGTCTTCATCGGCAGCACCCAGCCGGGAAATCCATTGGCGCTGAATGCCGGGCCGTTTAATCCCAACTCCCAGCTGAAGTGTGCCTTGCGGACCGATAATGGCGCGCCGGAAGCTGCATACTGCCTCAATCCGAAGGAAGGCATCAGCATGCAACTGGAGAACTTCGCTGTGAACCAGCGGCTGTTCAACATCTATGATGGTCCATCCTTTCAGGACTCCGATGCGTATCTCAACATCAACGAAACCACGCTAAGCGGCTGTACCCCGGGACAAGGCGCCACCTGCCAAAGCAGTGGGTGGATGTACGGCAACTCCCTGGGAGTACCGCTGGATTCCAAGGCAAACACCTGCTATTTGCCGAATGCCGCCATTGCGTGGAAACAGCCCAACGGGTTCTATTACCCGCCGGAATTTCACTCCAAGAACCTTTTCTTCAACAATGTCGACATCCGCCACTTCGTTATCGAACCGCTCTTTCAGCCCGGTACCTACAGCGTAAACACCACCCTGACAGCGGACCGCTATTGCGTGCAGAATAGCGCGATGTTCAACGGCTTCACGGACGTTGATCGCCAGACCGAGCTAAGCGATGACGACGGCTCGCTGACCGGCCTGCTGGGGCCGGCGATGCGGCAAGCGCAACAGTATCTCCCCACTATCTCGGTCAACAAGGACAACTTCTTCAATGCGCCGGTAGAGACGGTGGAATGCGCCTCCGACATTGCGGACAACATGCCACAGCCGTGGGGAACGTGCAGCCTGTCCGAGCCCCTGTGCGGAACGGCCAACACCAGCCCGTATGAGTATGTCACTTCGGTAGTGTTTCCCTGCGCCAACGGATCGGTGCCCCCGGCCTGTACCGTCCCCGTGACCAACTGGGACGAGACGTGCACCCAACCGAACTGTTTCGGCGTGCCACTTTATCGCGAGGGACTGGTTCCCGCCGACGACAATGCGGCCTCCTTCATTCGCATGGCCGGACAAGCCGTATACCAGCGCAGTAGCCTGACGGTCAACAATGGCAGCTACTACATGGATACCGGCGCGTCCTTAACCACACAGAATAACTGGGCGGTCGGGCCGGACATCAACGTCTTCACGGCAGCGCAAATCTACAATGTCTTTCTGCTTTACGCCAAGGAGACGACCGTCCAGGCTTATTCCCTGTATGTCGGGACAGACTTTACCCCTTCCGATCCTACTCAGTTGTGGGTGACACGGGCGGACAAGGATGGCCCCTTCCAGTTCATGCCGCAGAGGAGTTACACCATCGTCGAGTGTTCCTCGCTCAAGCCGGGCACGGATTTTGCCTGGTGCTACGACTTCGATCAAATGGCGGGCATTTTGACGGTGCACATGAACATGAATTTCTCCGACTTCAAGCAGAACTATGCCCAGGCCATCGAAGAGCATTGCCAGCCGCAGAGTTATTGCACTTGGAATCCATCCAGCAATAGCTGCGGCTGCGCACTGAGCTCTAATGACCAGGGCTACAAGGAATGCCAGAACGCCTGCTCCAACTGGGCCACCAAATCCATCGATTGCCCCTGGGACAGCTCGGATTTCACCGGCGGCGCCACCGGCGGCTGCTACGGATTCGGGGTGCAGCTTCCCAACGACTTCATGGCCAGCGATCAGATGCCGCCAGCCGGACAGTGTCTGCCCGACGACCCTACCTGGAACGTCATGTTTAAGGCCGCTTTGCCGACTACTGCGCGCAAGGGATGCTTCTACACCCGCGGCAAGTTGCCCACGGGCTCGTTCTGCTCTAGCCGGAAATAGAGGGATGAACTGCGATCAGGTCCCTTTCGCGAGAATTGACCGGGTCAATGAACCGCGGTATGCGCAGAGAATAGTGGTGCCGGGAGGGGGACTTGAACCCCCACAACCCTTTCGGGTCTGCGGATTTTAAGTCCGCTGCGTCTGCCAGTTTCGCCATCCCGGCCTTTCCTGCACGTGACTACCGCATACGAGCCGCACCTTGCGCCTGGTAAGCTGCGCCGCGGCCTGCTTCGAATCATATTTCCTGTCCACTGCTGCCGCAAATCGACGACCGGCTCGAAATACCGGCGGTATTGTGCCGCTCAGTCTAAGTATCACGCCAATCACACATCTTTGTGATCTCTTTCACAGCTTCCAGTGCAGCCATAACCGACACTAGATCCATGTGCAGTGCCCCAGCCGTTGTTCGCGGCAGGTCCCCGCATCCGTTCGCGCCAACACTTTTTCCGAGGTCTATGCATGGATAGCGCACTCCTGATCCACCGCCTTCAGTTTGCTTTCACGGTCACCTATCACTACCTGTTCCCGCAGTTGACTATGGGGCTGGCGCCGCTGATCGTGATCCTGAAAACCATTGCGCTTAAGACGGGCGACGAGCGCTATGACAAGGCCGCTCGCTTCTGGGCCAAAATCTTCGGCATCAACTTCGTCATCGGCGTGGTCACGGGCATACCGATGGAATTTCAGTTTGGCACCAACTGGTCGCACTTCTCGCGCTTCGCCGGCGGTGTCATCGGGCAGACCCTCGCCATGGAAGGCTGCTTTGCCTTCTTCCTGGAATCCGCATTCCTCGGGCTGTTTCTTTATGGCGAGAAGCGCCTGAGCAAAGGCCTGCACTGGTTCTCGGCGCTGATGGTATTTCTGGGCTCGTGGATGTCCGGATACTTCATTGTTGCCACCGACGCCTGGATGCAGCATCCCGTGGGTTACGAGCGCGTGGCCGATGGCTCAGTACAACTCACCAGCTTCTGGCAGCTGGTACTGAATCCCTGGGCGTGGTGGCAGTACGCGCACAACATGAGCGGCGCGGCCATTACGGGAGCGTTTGTGATGGCGGCCGTGGGCGCGTTTTATCTGCTCAGCGAAAAACACATCGAGCAGGGACGCATCTTTGTGCGCGTAGGTGTGATTGCCGCGCTCTTCGTGAGCCTGTTACAGATTGTGCCGACCGGCGACGCGCAGGGCCGAATGCTGGCGCGCAATCAGCCGGTGACGCTGGCAGCGATGGAAGCTCTCTGGGATACACAACCCGGAGCGCCGCTGGTTATTCTGGGCCAGCCCGATGTTGCGGCGCAAAAGATCGACAACCCCATCGTCATTCCCAAGATGCTGAGCTTTCTAACCTGGCGAAGCTGGGGGGCCGAGGTCAAAGGCCTCAATTCGGTGCCAAAGCAAGACTGGCCGGAGAACATTCCGCTGCTGTATTACACGTACCACATCATGGTTGGGCTGGGGACAATCTTCATCGCGGTGACAGCGCTGGCGACGTTTCTGCTGTGGCGCAAGAAGCTGTACAACGCGCGCTGGATGTTGTGGATTCTGCTGCTGAGCTTTCCATTCCCCTACATTGCCAACACCGCGGGATGGATGACGGCCGAGTTCGGCCGCCAGCCGTGGCTGGTGTATGGGCTTATGCGCACGGTGGATGGCTACTCCAAGATGGTCTCGGCCGGTAATGCCTGGTTCAGCTTCCTGGGATTCCTGGGGATGTATACCGTGCTTTCCATTCTCTTTCTTTTCCTGGTGCGGCGTGAGATCGAGCAGGGTCCAGAGCCGGTTGTGCCGCCGCAACTGCGCCAGCAAATCGATGCGGCGCGTTTGAATCCCGTGGAGGTGCGATAGCCATGTCAACCATCTGGTTCATGATCGTAGCGGTAATGGTCGCCATTTATGTTGTGCTCGACGGCTTCGATCTGGGCGCGGGCGCAGTTCATCTCTTCATCGCCAAGGATGACACAGAGCGGCGCACAGTAATTCGCGCGATCGGCCCGGTGTGGGACGGCAATGAGGTTTGGCTGCTGGCCGCCGGCGGCACACTGTACTTCGCCTTTCCGCAGCTTTACGCCTCCGGCTTCAGCGGTTTCTACCTGCCGCTGATGATGGTGCTCTGGCTGCTGATGCTGCGCGCCATCGGCATCGAATTCCGCGCCCATGTGCAGGAGCAGGTCTGGCGAGGCTTCTTTGACACCATCTTCGGTGTCTCCAGCATCCTGCTGGCGATCTTCTTCGGCGCGGCTCTCGGCAATGTCGTTCGCGGTGTGCCGCTTAATCCTGATGGCTATTTCTTCGAGCCGCTATGGACGAACTGGCGCGTGGGCGCGCAGAACGGCATCCTCGATTGGTACACCGTGATGTGCGGCGTCATCGCGCTGGTGACACTGGTGGTCCATGGATCGCTATATCTCGCGACCAAGACCGAGGGCGAGCTGAACTATCGCGCGCGCAGAGTGGTGTCCTTGTTCTGGCCTGTGCAGGTGCTACTGACCATCTTCAGTTTGATTGCGACAGTCTATGCCGTGCCGCACATCCTGGAGAATTACACGCGCTGGCCCATTGGATTCCTGGTGCCCGCGCTGGTGATCGGCAGCCTGGTGTACATGTACTTCGCGCACTCCAGGCGGCAAGAGAAGGGCGCGTTTCTGGCATCGTGCGCCTACATCATCGCCATGCTGGTGGGAGCGGTCTTCGCGCTCTATCCCAACGTGCTGCCCGCAAGCACCGGCGCGCAGTACAACCTGACCATCCACAACAGTGCCGCCGGAGCCCATGGCCTGAGCGTCGGCTTCGTCTGGTGGAGTATCGCGATGGTCCTTGTGGCAGGATATTTCATCTTCGTCTATCGCATGTTCCGCGGGAAAGTGCGCCTGGAAGAAGGCAGCGAGCACGGCTACTAGACGGCGAACGCCTTTATCCGCGCCCCACAGAATCGCCTACTGGCCTGGTTCGAGAGGCTTTCGTCAGGGTGCGTTTGTCTTTCGTATCAGGGCGTGACTTCAGTCACGGGCGATCAACTTCGTCGGTAGCTGCTAACTCCCCCGCCCCAATCGACTCCAGACATTCCTTCGCGTGCTTGCACCACTTCGCGCACGCCATATCGTTTCGCGGGTTCAGTACATTCTTCCCGCAAACCTTGCAGATGCGACGATGGTCGTCCTTGAAGAACTCCACCCGGCTGTCGCAGTGCGGGCAGACGATCTCATAGATGTCCTCCAGCTTCCAATACCGCGTATCTTGCCCCGGACAGCGCACCTCGGCCATGCTCCACTCTCCCGATTTTCATCAAAACACGCTGCATAGCAGCCAGGAAATGACCTAAGTCACACCGGAACGTTCGATAGAGGAAAGCAAGGTTGGACTCTTTGGCATCACTGATAGCTGACGGCCTGATAACTGACGGCTGAGGGTTGATAGCTGACAAGCTTCTTGCTACGTCGGCACGCGCAGCAGCAAATACCCACCGGCGGCTGCGAAGATGAAATCTGGTGCCCAGGCGGCCAGCATGGCGGGAAGCTGGTTGGC
>Ga0187847_10001667_pt1 | contig 19523 bp, 13 predicted proteins | sample June2016WEW_4_10_FD_132458 | JGI IMG/M metagenome (GOLD analysis project Ga0187847, IMG submission 132458) | Peatland microbial communities from SPRUCE experiment site at the Marcell Experimental Forest, Minnesota, USA - June2016WEW_4_10 | ecosystem: Environmental > Terrestrial > Soil >...
CATTCAGGATCACAAGATCGCGAGTAGACAACCACCGAGTTGCCTGACCTTCTGAAACGCTCGCCCAGAGGCCAAAGCCGGCGGCTAGGTAACTGAGAAAGGAGCCACCCGAGATGTGATATGAGCTGTAGAGAAGCGCGCCCAGCATCGCCGCAATGCCATATGCGGTTACCAGTCGCAGGCCCTTGACGCGGCGATGGACGCCGGGATCGATTCTGTCAAGCCACCCACCGATTCTCTCGACCATCGATTTCATCCCGCACGAACCCAGCTATGCCCACAAAGTCACGCCCGACTTACCCAGTTTGCATTTTCGGACCAGGTCCCATAGTATCCCGATGCTTTCCGAAAGGAGAAAGAATACTGATGAGACGAATTGTGGCCTGGGGGTTCGTCACGGGCGGAAATTCAGGGGAAAACTATCGTTTACCGGGTACGGAAGGAAAGTTAACGAGAGTTCTCAGAACTACGGACTTCGGAATCAATGCTGTCGACGAAGCAGCCAAACAGATAGCCGACGATGTCTGCTGCAAACACTCGGCCTTCGGGGTCAGTGGGCAAGAATTCCACGGTGCAGAGCCTGTCGTCTTCGTCTTGCCGATGCGGTCAATGTCGCGTTTGTCGGTTCATACTTTCAGTCTCGACGAATCTCGATTCTCCAGAAACCGTGGCCGAAACTCGCGATACCAGCGGTTGTCACAGTGCTCGGATCCGACGCTCATCTTGGCTACGCCGCACTACGGATTACGCTACGGTTCTGCTCCCGCTACCGGGAATTTCCAACGACTTACAGGTCGTCCGCCTCTTGTAAGTCCTTTAAAGTCGTGCATGCGCCGTTCTTTCACGGCGGTAACATGGGTTCAAATCCCATCGGGGACGCCAGAAAATCAAGAACTTAACGGCGTCCGGACAATTCTTCGAACCACATCCCATCACATTCATCCGTGACCGACTGTTCTCGTGCGCATGATTAGGTCGGCAAGTTGTTCTTGCGACCGCCGTTTCGATGGTTCTCGTGCAACCAAGCTGGCCGATCTCGCGCAGGCCCGCGTAAAACCCTTCAAAGCAATAAAAAAGGGCGGGACCGAAGTCCCGCCCGCTGGTTCAGTTGCTGTTTACTCTTTGCCGGTTCCCGACAGCGATACCTGCTGCGTGGTCGGATTGGCGTTGTCGGTGAAGGTTACATCACCTGTGTAGGATTGCACTGCCGTCGGACTGAACGTGACTTCAATCTCGCACGTCGCGCCCACCGCTACTGTGCCCCCGTTAACGCAAGGAGTTACCTTCTTGGTCTGTTTGACCGCTTTGAGCGCGAAAGGTGCGCTGGTGGCGATCGAGGTGATGCTCAGTGGGGAGCCGCCGGTGTTGGTAAGAATGATCTTCTTACCCGCGCTGGTTGAGCCCACGAGTTTTTTGCCGAAGTTGATCGACGTCGGGTTGAGGCTGACGACGGGTCCGCTCGGCGTTACGGTGAGGCTGAGTGTCGTGCTATTCGTCAGACTACCCGACACGCCCTGGATGGTCACGGTGACCGTGCCCGTGGCGGCCGAAGCGCTGGCCGTCAAGGTCAAGGTGCTGGTTGTGGTTGCGGGATTCGGGCTGAACTGCGCCGTTACGCCGTTGGGCAGGCCAGAAGCAGAAAGAGTGACACTGCCACTAAAGCCGTCCTCCGGGGTAATGGTGATGGTGCTGGTGCCGCTGGTGCCCTGCTGAACGGTCACGCTGTTCGGCGAGGCGGACAAGGTGAAGTTTGGCCCTGCGGGTCCGGTCAGCGCGTTGATCAGAGCATCTCCATTCGGACTGCCCCATCCGGCGCACATGTTGTAGCCGGCTACGCACGGGAAGGTGCTCGCCCCGCCGTTAGCGGTGATGTCGTGGAAATCGGCGTCGCCGTTTCCGAGATTGAGGGGATAAATGGTTGGGTTAAGGAAGCCGGGTGCCGGACTTCCGTTGGTAACGGCCTGTTCATTGGCCAGAGCAATGTAGCCGGCCCACATCGGCGAGGCAAAACTGGTCCCACCGTATTCGTTTTCAGTGCAGGCTTTTTGGTCGGCGCAGACGTAAAAGCTGAACTGCGCGTTGGCCGCTTCGTCTGGAACGTCGCGATAGGTAGTGGAACATTCGCCACCCTCATTGGCACAGGTGGTAGCCGCCTGGACCTGCCAGGAGGGAAGTTCAACGTTCGTTCCCCAGCCGCCGCCACCGTACGAAGTGCCTCTGTACGACCAATAAGTTTCCGAAGACCAGGCGCCGCCCGGACCGCTGGTCGTTAAGCTGGTGCCGCCGACCGTATTGACATATTGAGAATTCATCGGCCACGGAGAGTCTTCGGTATACCCGCCGCTGTCGCCGGAGGCTTCAAAATAGGTCTGGCCCTGCGCCGCCATCTTCTCAAAATAGGGATCGTCGCCGCTGGGGTTCGCGCCCCAGTACCACGACGAACTCAAGTTCAAAGGCAGCGGGGTGTCCGAAGACATGCCGCTCAACAGTGCGGTATCGCTGGACCCCACGTACATGTATATCGTGGTCACGCCGGGGGCCATGCCGCCTGCTTGTGTGATATCAAGGGTCTGTTCGGTGTCGTCGCAGCTGGGTTCGCTGCAGTTGATGCTGGTCCCGTCCACGGAAATACCGGTGACCGCATACGTTCTGGTTTGGCCAGTGTTCTTGTAGTAGGTGTTGACGTCGGCGATGTCAAATCCGGCGTACTCCAGCAATCCGATGTTCTGGCCGGAGCCGGTCAGAGCTGTTGATCCGTAGTAAGCCGCCCGCATGTCGCTGCCGCAGAAAGAACCTCCGGGACAGGAGCCCGTAGTCTCGGGATGCTCCTGGATATCTCTATGCTGGAGCAGGGGGTGCGGCAGGGCATAGTTGTCCAAGCCCGAGATGTGCTGAAGGCGCACTGAAACTGCGGGCGTGGGCTCACGATCGGGAGCGTAGAAAGTGCGGTTTTCTTTCGGGTGCTGGTAGACGCCCATGCTCACATGGAAAGCCTTCTCGATGTTCGCCACCGAGCCCGCGAGTTGTAAGTCAAAACTGTCGCGAGAGCCGCCGGTCACCTTAAAGCCGCCCGCTTTTGCGAACGCGACGACCGCGTCAAAGTCCTCCTGGCTGGGACCAAACCTCTCGGTAAACTCTTTTACCGTGACGAAGTGCCGGTAGGAGGGACTGGAGGGATCCGAAACTTGCTGTACGAATTGATCTAACTCCGCCTGATGGGGCAGCGCCAGCTCGATATCGAAGTGAATGGTTTGATTTTCGGGGAGTTGCCCGACTAATTTTGCTTGCCCGTTAAGTACCGCCTGACGCACCTGGCTCGTCAAAAGGGTCTGTGACTCTGCCTGGCAAACGACATTCACGGCCGCCACAATTGCAACGATCGCGAGCAATGACACACTCAACTTTCGAATCATACTTTCTCCTTGAAGAACATCCTGGAAGATTTTTATGGTCGTACCACGGCACCAGAACCTCACGTTCAAATCTGGTTGACATGGCTGATGTAGCCAGAATCCGCTTCTGGCGGGGGAGAACAGCCGCCAGTCTACTCCATCTCATGTGCTCGGGATAGTGTGAAAGATTTTGCGCTGCTCGGACCTGTTGCAGTCAATGTTCCCGTCTGTGTCGAGCAATTTTCATCACCCGTTGGAGTATTGCTGTGGAGGGTTATTGTTGATAAATACCGATTCAAATTCCCCTTACGTGGAACCTCTCACCCCTGCACGTAAGGTCGAGTTCAAACCAATACAACTCACAACTGACAATTGACAACCGGCGGCCGAGCTTGCGTGTTCCGCGCTCGATAACACTATATTCGGTATCGTGCATTGTGCGACCGCGTCATGTAGTGCTTGGCCTTTGGATTCCGCCGGTAATCTGGCCGCGCAACTATGCCTCGTTTACGCTACACTTCTGTACGCTCGGCGGGGTTCGGGCATCTGAAGGTTTCTGTAGAGACGCGGCTTGCCGCGTCTCCGATGGCGAGACGAGGCGACCTCGTCTCTATCAGGGAGCGAAAATGGCAGCCTCAGTCTGGTCTGGTTATCTAACGTTCGGATTGATTTCGATGCCGGTGCGCTTGTTCTCGGGCGCGCGTTCGAGTGGCATCTCGTTTAACCAGCTTCACCGCACCGACCACCACCGAGTCAAGCAACAGCTCATTTGCCCGCTCGATAACCAGGTGCTCGAGCGCAGCGATATCGTCAAGGGCTACGAGTACCGCAAAGACGAATACGTCATTATCGATCCCGAGGAGATCAAGAAGATCGAGCCGAAGACCGCGAAGACGATGGAGATCCTCGAGTTCGTAAAAACGAGCGAAGTCGATCCGGTGTACTTCGAGTCGTCCTATTATATGGTTCCGGAAGAAGCGGGCCGCCGTCCCTATGCGCTCTTGACCAAGGCGCTCGAAGAAAGTGAGTTTGTCGCCATCGCCAAGCTCACCATGCACAACCGCGAATACACCGTTTTCCTGCGCCCGCATAAAGGCGGAATGATGCTCCACACCATGTACTACGCCGAGGAAGTTCGCGAGGTGGAGTCGTTTGGCGCGCCCGACGTCGAGATTAAAGATGCCGAAATCAAAGTTGCCCATCAACTCATCGAGGCGCTGGCCGGCGAGTGGGACCCCGAGAAGTATCACGACACCTTTCAAGAAAATCTGAAGAAACTGATTGAGGCGAAGTTGGAGGGCGGGGAAGTGCAAGCCGTCGAACAACCGAAGAAACTGGCCCCGGTGGTCGATCTGATGGCAGCGCTGAAAGAAAGTTTGGCCCAGACGAAGAAGCCGGCCGGATCGGAAAAAGTTACGCAGATGTCCGACGCCAGTGAGCCAAAAACGCGCCGCAAGCGCGGGTGATAAACCCCATTTTTTTAGGATTTCTAAGCTTCCAAGAACAAAAACGTTCTTTTGCGACTCCCCATCTTTGAAACCTCGGCCGGTCGCCGCTAAGTCTTTGCTTCTCAAAGACCTGCCGCGGAGCAACCCAAACGGACCGTGTCTTTGGGTTCTAGCAGTCTTGTAAGACTTAGACGCTGCCGTTTTCTTGGTAGGGGCTCAATTTGACGATGAGCCATCAAAAACCCTGAACCACGAAGGACACAAAGTGCCACGAAGTTCTTTGTTCTCCGGTTTTCCTTCGTGGGCCTTCGTGCCCTTTGTGGTGGACGTTTTAGCAAAATGAGCCACTACCGTTTTCTTTCCTGATTTCCCCTCGCGGCCCGGTTCCCGATACAATATCGGTTTCCACGCAAGACTACATTTACCATGGAGTTCGAATGAAGCGGTTTCTCTGGCTGGGGTCCGTGCTGTTTCTTTATCTGATCTGCAGCGGCTGTGGCGACACTTTCCGCCCGATTATCCTTCCGAATCCTCCTACGTTTCCCAACCCCGCTGCAACGCACACCGTCGTGTCGATTAACGCGAACGCCCCACTAAATCATCAACCGGAGTCTCCCGGAACCGCGATGGTGGTCGATGTCTCCGGCGATACCGACCAGAGCATCGCCAACGTCGGTCTCGCTCCAGTTCATGCCGTGCAGCAAACCGCCAGCGTAGTCCTGGTAGCAAACCAATCCATCGCCGGCGCGCAGGCCGACTCGATTACCAAGCTGATCTTCGACTCCCCGGTTATTTTCAGCTCCACCACCATCACTATGCCGGTGAATTCGGCCCCGAGCTTCGTGGCGAGCACCGAATCCGCGCAAGCGTATGTGCTGTTGCCCAACTACACCGTTCCATCGGTCGGCATCGTCAACACCAGCCTCAATACCCTGGTGACAAGCATTCCGGTGGGGAGCAGTCCCGTAGCCATGGCGGAAACTCCGGATGGCAAGAAGCTATACGTAGCTAACGAGAGCGACAGCACGATCAGCGGCTTCAATACACAGACTGGGAACCTGACGCCGAGGGTGAATTCCCCGACAAGCACCACTTCGCCTCCGATCTGGTTATCCGCACGTTCCGACAGCCAGATGGTCTACGCGCTGGAATTCAATGGCACTTTGGCCGCGCTGACTACGACTTCGACGGCCGGTCCCGACAGCCTGACCGAGTATCCCAACATCAACGTGCCGGGCGCGACGTACATGGTCTACGACAGCAATCTAAACCGGCTATATATTCCCGGCGGACAGGAGATGGAGATCGTCGATGTTTCGCAATCTCCGCCGGGGCTTTTAGGCACGATTAACATCCCGCCGTTTACTTTACTGAATTCCGCGCCAGTCCCCGCCACTGCAGCGGCCGTAACGGACCTCCCCGATGGGACCCGCGCCTACGTTTCCTCCTATGCGGTGCTGCCCAGCAGTTTCAATGTCACCTCGGTCTCCGGAGATGGAACCAACGCCACCTACGCCTACACTTTGACGGCAGGACAGAACCTGACCGCTGGAGTAAGCGTAACCGTCATGGGGACGGGCCAGAGTGGATTCGATGGGAACCTTCTTGTCGGCGGGATCATCAGTGGTACGACGGCTTGTCCGGGCACATGCTTTCAGGTGCCAAATACCAACCTGCTCGCGCCGACCCCGGTGTCGGTTTCTGCCAGCGGCAGCAATGTCTTCCCACAGGTCACTGTGGTTTGGACCGACTCCAATACCATCAAGACCACGGCCGCGCTGCCCGGCTTTCCGGACGCGACGAACGAGAATTATCTGCAAGGCTTGTTCTACGTTCCGGTCTGCGCCACCACCCGAGATTTCGTAGGACCAAAGGGGGGACCAACCGGTGGTGGCTTCCGCTTCAATATGGCCCCTGGCGGCGACAGTTCTCGTGCGTACTTCTCCAGTTGCGATGGTGGCGTGGTCGACATCATCGATACCGCCACCGACACCTACATCCTGAATCTACCGGAGCCAGTTGGCACGCGCCCTCCGATTCCGCCAGACGCGCAGAACCCACCCCAGAACACGATTTTTCTGCTGGCTGGACCTTAGCGTGCGCTGTATCCAAGTGTCATCCTTCACTCAGGATGATTACAGTTGCCATGTCGAAGTTGACCGCGAACAACAAGATAAGGTGAGTCGGGCAGTTAAGCGACTAGGGACGACGGGCGACGACTAGCGACGGAGTTCCTATCCCGCGGCGGCAGCGGTTTCCGGCGCGCGGCGCCGGTGGTAGCGCAGCGCCACATTCATGAACACGTTCCCACTGGAGGTATTGAAGCCCATGACCAGGGCTTCGGTGTCTTCGCTGCTTTTGCTGCCTTGCTCGGCAGTGTGCAGAACTGGAGGACGAACGTGAAAGTGGAATCCCTGATCGTTGAGCGTGGTGACAGCGTTGCCAATGATCTGGTTGGCCAATTCCAGGACCGCCTCGCGCACCAGAGCCTCATCGGTTTCGGATACTTCGACGCCGGCCAGGCGGCTGGCTAGTTGCAGCGCCGCTCCGAGATCCACATCAAAAATAATCCGCCCTTCCACCTCGCCGGTCAGGCAAACCTCGGCAGCGATTCCTTTTCGCCGGTAGGCCTCTTCTTCCATCGTCAGGTTCTCAATGGAGATTGCCGACTGCAGCCCCTGCGCCAGCACGGCGTCGGCCGAGTTGATGAAAGGCTGAATCAGGTCCATCCGCATGACTAGGCTCCGGCTCCGGCGCTGCGTGCAGTCGTTCCGTCGTCCCGCATCACGTACTTGATCACTTCATAGAGAACTTCCGGCTTCACCGGTTTCTGCACGAAATGGCGGGCGCCGCGCTGCAAGGCGGCGACGATGTTTTCCTGATATCCGACCGACGATACCATGACGATCCGCGCGCCGGGATGATCGCGTACGATCTTCTCCGCCGCTTCGATGCCTTCCATCTGTGGCATGGTGATATCCATCAGAACGATGTCGGGCGTCAGCCGTTCGTACTCGCTGATCGCCGAAACCCCGTCGCCAGTCTCGCCGATTACCTGGCCCCCGAAGGATTCGACCATCCGGGCCAGGTTCTTGCGGGCGAATACGGAATCATCCACAATCAGATAGCGCACTGGCTGTCCGTCTTCGCTCCGAGTTACGGGCGCAAATTTTTCCATGGCACTCCTCCAACTATCAACTTAAACACGACTCTACGTACTTTCGATAGATAACTCTAGTTACTTCCGGCACCGCTTGCCCGCTTCACGCCCATGTCCCCACGGCTCCGGTCGGGCGAGCATTGGGCTTGCAAAATACTGGGCAAATCCTGTAGGTCCGCGATGCGCATCGCGTACCCTCGTTCAATGGCCGCTTTGGGCATTCCGTAGACCACGCATGTCTGCTCACTTTGTGCCACGGTGAATCCCCCCGCAGCCCGGATCTCGCCCAGACCCGAGGCCCCGTCTTCTCCCATGCCCGTCATCAACACGGCCATGGCCTGCGGACCAAACTCCTGTGCGATGCTGTGGAAGAGTACATCCACCGAAGGCCGGTGTCCGTTCACCGGACCATCCTCCCCCAGCAAGGCCACGTTACCTAACGGAAGTTTCTTCACTTTCATGTGCCGGTTGCCCGGAGCAATCAGCGCGCGCCCAGCCACCAGCAAATCGCCCGATTGCGCTTCTTTCACCCGTATGGGACAAGACTCGTCCAGCCGTTTAGCAAAAAGCTCGGTGAAGCCGTCCGGCATATGTTGCACCACCAGGATGCTGCCTGAAAATTCCACCGGGAGATGTGAAAACAGGTATTGCAACGCGTTCGGACCTCCGGTGGAAACTCCGATGGCTACGATGTGCGTCGGCGCCAGGGGTGGCAGCTTGCCCGGCAGATTCCCGTGCGTGTCCCGCGGCAGGAATTGCGACTGCACGCCCGCGCTCTGCGCCGCGGCATGGATCTTGCCGATCAACTCGCCGGCAACTTCGGGCATGTGCGCGAAAACATCATGCGGCTTGGCCACGAAGTCGAAGGCACCGAGCGCCAGCGCCTTGAGCGTGATCGAAGCCCCCGCGGTGCTGTGCGAACTGACTACGATCACCGGCACCCGCCGGTGCCGCATGATCTCTTTCAACGTATCAATCCCGTTGAGTCCGGGCATTTCCAGGTCGAGCGTTACGACTTGTGGAGCCAGATCCGCAATTTTTTTCAATGCGAAATGGCCGTCCATCGCCGTGCCCACGACCTCGATCGAGTCATCCTGTTCGAGGATCTGGGGGATCAGCTTGCGCATCAGAGCCGAGTCATCCACGACTAGCACTCGCACCGGTTTTCTCACGCCTGATACCCCCCCGCACCGAGCGCTTGCGTCTTACCCATCTGCATTCCGCCGCTCGTACCTATCGGTCCGACACCCGATAACAGCCCCGCCATTCGCGGGCCACTGGCATCCGCCCGTCCGCGGGTAAACCGATCCATCAGCGCAATCATGTTCAGGATGAGAACCACTCTCCCGTCTCCCAGAATCGAAGCCCCGCTCACCAGGTCGGTCGTAATCGACTGGTCGTCGAGCGCCTTGATCACCAGTTCGTCTTCGCCCTCCAGTTGGTCGACCACGACACCGAACTTGCGATCGCCGCTGTGAATCACGAGCACAAAAACCTTACGCCGCGCCGTTTCCGGCCCGCGCATAGGCGCGGAGCCCAGACGAAGCAGTGGCAACACATCGTTGCGCAGTTGCAACACCTCGTAGTGCTCCACCTGATGGATGTTTTCTTCGATTGTGCGGGCAATCTCCGCGACCGCGTTCAGCGGCAATGCATAAAGCCGCTGTTCCACACGGAACATCAACGCCCGGATTATGGCCAACGTCAGCGGCAGGCGCAGCCGAAAGGTTGTGCCCCGTCCTCGAGTTGTTTCGATCTGGATCGTTCCCTTCAGGCGTCCCAGTACGCTCTGCACCACGTCCAATCCCACGCCCCGTCCCGAGATTTCGGTGACCTCTTCCGCCGTCGAGAATCCGGGCTGCAGAATCAATTCCAGCGCATCGCTCTCGCTCAAGCGGGCGGCCTGTTCGGCTTGCAATAGTCCTTGGGCGAGAGCGCGCTGCCTCACTTTTTCCGCATCAATGCCCGCGCCGTCGTCGGAGACCTCGATGACCACCTGATTCCCCTGATGATAAGCAGCCAGCCGCAAGGTTCCCATGGTCGGCTTGCCGGCCCGAACCCGTTCCGCCGGGCTTTCGAGACCGTGTCCAATCGCATTGCGCACGAGGTGAGTGAGCGGCTCTGCGATCGTATCCAGAATGCTTTTGTCGAGATCGGTTTGCCCGCCACGCACGACTAACTCGACTTCTTTTCCGCACTGCCGCCCCACGTCCCGCACTATGCGCGGGAAGCGTCGAAATAACTGCTCGACCGGCACCATGCGAATCTTCATGACCGAGTGCTGCAAATCATTCAGTACCCGTCCCTGGAACGTCATGGCATCGGCGAACTTCCCTCGCAAGATGTCCTTTGGAAAGCGCTGTCCGAATTCCAGCAGCGCCTGCTGCAACATCGATTTCGCCAGAATCAGTTCGCCGACCAGATTCAGTACACTGTCGATTTTCTCTGCGTCTACGCGCAGCAAGGTGTCGGGACCGGCTGGCACGCCGGGTGCTGCCGGTGGCCCCGCGGCTGGCGACGCGTCATTTTCAGCAATGGGGCTGGCCGTGACCGTGGCGGCCGAGGGCTCAGCATCGTGTGCATCTTTAGAATCGCCAGCGGAAACCGGGGTTGGCGCCAGTGACGCCACTGGCGTGCTTCGAACCGCCGTGACTTGGACGCTCAGCGCAATCGTGGGGATGCTGCACTTCATGCGGATCTGCTCCGCCGTTTTTTCCGATGCGAGCGCCGCTTCGATGCGAGTGATGGGTTCGTGACTGCCTTCGACCGGGTAAAGAGCCAGGACGTCACCCAGATCGGCGAGCGCCAACTGGATCATTTGACGTCCGGCAATGGGCATGCCGCACTGTGGATCGACCTCCACCACAACGTGGTGAACCCGCTTGCCCGCCGCCACTGCGCCAGCTATCGCGAGTTGCTCGTACTCCGACCAGCGGCTCGTTTTCGCCGCAGCCTTCTTTCTCTTTGCTTTGATTTTGACAGCGCCGTCGCCCGCAGTCGCCGGGTGCGCCAGACGGGCAATGTCGGTGCGCAACGACTGAATGCTCGGCAGCTTTGTCCCATTGCGATACGCTTCCAGCAAGGCCGCAAACACGTCGGCCGCGCGCAACGCGATCTCGGGAACCAAGGCGGCTGCGGCCGTGTTCCCAAGAGTGAGCACGTCCTCGAATTCGTGGGCGAGTTCGCTGAGTTCGCGGAAGCCGCAAGCGGCCGAGTCCCCCTTCAGCGTATGTACCGTACGCCGCAGGCTGCGCGCGATCTCCGCGTCGCTCGGCGATTTCTCCAGCCGCATCGCTTCGTCGTTCAGCTTCTGGACGAGTTCTCCCGCGCTTTCAAAAAAAAGCTGGCGGAGTTCCGTCATCCGGTCTTCAGGGGGAGAGGTCACATCTTCACCTCGACCCGCTGGTAGGCTGTTCCGCTGTTGCGATGCACCATCTGAAATTTATCCGTCAGCCCCAGGAGGCTTTCGGCGTGCCCGACGAACAAGTAGCCTTGGGGATTCAAACAGCGATAAAACTTCTCGATCAACCGCCTCTGCTCGGCTTCGTCGAAATACATCATCACGTTGCGGCAGAAGATAATGTCGTTGCGTTGCGGCAGGTATTCGGTCTTCAGATTGTGAAAGTCGAAGTGTACGATTTCTTTGACGTGCTTCTTTACTGAGTAGCGATCGCCCACTTTGTTGAAGTAGCGCAAGCGGTAGCCATAGTCAACCGCGGACATTTGATCCGCGCTGTACGAGCCCTCTTGCGCGGTCCGAAGCACCGAATAATTCAGATCGCTGGCCAGAATCTCTACCCGCCAGGGCGGTGGCACCAAAGGCTTGGGAAGCGGAGATTCGAAGGGTAGGGGATTTCGCAGATAGTAGTACGACAGCGCATCGGCTACCTGCATGGCTAAGGTGTAGGGTTCCTGTCCGGTGGAACAACCCGCGCTCCAGATTCTCACGCCGTAGTCGCGCCGCTCCTGCTTCCGGCGGAGAAGATCGTCCATCACGTCCTTCTGAAACAGGTCCAACTGCGCCTTGTTTCGAAAGAAGCTGGTCTCATTGACGGTGAGGTTTTCGAGGAGGTGCGCCAGTTCTTGCTTCCCCTGCTGGCTGATGAGCAAGCGATAGTAGCTGTAGAACGAGTCTAGTTGGCACTCCTTGAGGCGGCGCTGCAGACGGTCCTCCAGAAAAGGAGTACGCCGTTCGTCAAAGTGCATGCCGCATTCCTGGTAGACCAGCGTCTGCAGCAGTTTCAATTCCGCTTCGGTGAGTGCTGGTGTTTCGCTCGTATTCATGTGGGTTTCGATCTTTCCGGCTACTTCCCGGCCGACGCGCTCTTTATCCCTGTTCCTGTTCCTGTCTCGGTCCTGCCCGCAGGCTTGGTCCCCGGTTTGCCGCTCGCGGCTGCCACCGGATTCCCAGGCGATGCTTCATTTCCCAGTTCACGCTTCGCCAGTACCTTGCCGATATCCAGCAGAATGATCAGCCGTTCCTGGTACTTGCCGAGACCGGTCACGCAGTCCAATCCACCTTCCTGCATCATGGCGGGCGCGGCTTCGATTTCGCTTTCCGGGATTTTCAGAACCTCAGACGCCGAATCCACAATCATGCCCACTAGTCGGCCCCGATGCTCCACCACAAGAATCCGACTGCGCCGGTCCAGTTCGGTGGCCGACTGTCCGAATCGTTTCCGCAGATCCACTACCGAGACAATCTTTCCGCGCAGGTTGATCACCCCTTCCAAATAGTCGGGTGCATCCGGCACTGCCGTAATCTCCGGCACGCGGACGATCTCATGCAGCGAGGTGATGGGAACGCCGTAGGTCTCGCGCCCCACCCGAAAGCCCACAATGTGTGTTTCCCGGCTCATGGCTAGAAGCTCCTCAATGAGATCCCGCCGCGGCGCTCCAGGACGCTTTCCCTTGGGTCGGAGGACTGTCGTTCGATCTGCCGTTCGAGTGCAGCGAGAAACGGTCCATCGAATCCAGCAGACCACGCGACATTTTCGACATCTGATCGGAAGAAGCGGCCAGTTCGGTCGAGCCCGAAGTCGAAGCCTGCACCAGTTCGCGCATGCGTTCCATGGCCATCACTACCGCTTGCGCTCCAGAAGCCTGTTCTTCCACGGCCGAGTTGATCTCGTGCGTGATTTCGTTCAACCGCGTGGTAGCGCGCGCGATCTGCGCCGAGCCATGCGACTGCTCGTTGGTCGCGGCTCCGATTTCTTGCGCGAACTTGTAGACTTCGGTGACCACGTTCGATATCCGGCGCAGAGCAGCGTTCAATTCCTGCCCCAGATTCAGACCTTCGTTTACGATGGTCGTGCTCTTCTCCATGTTGTCGACAGCTTTTCGCGCTTCCTTCTGGATGCTCTCGATCAACTCCGAAATTTCTTTTGTCGACTGCGCCGACTTTTCCGCTAACTTCCGGACTTCGTCCGCCACCACCGCGAATCCAAGGCCGTGTTCGCCGGCGCGCGCCGCTTCGATGGCCGCATTCAACGCCAGCAGGTTAGTCTGCTCCGCCAGATCGTCGATCACTTCCACGATCTTGCCGATGTTGTCCGCGCGCGTGCCGAGCGCGTCGATGATCTCGCCTGAAGCGCTGATCGTCGTGTTGATCCGATTCAGACCGTCGGTCGCTTTCTCCATCGTGCCGATGCCGCTATGCACTTCCTCTCGCGAACGGTTCGAGATATCGAGCAGCACCTTGGCCGTATCTGCCACCCTCTGAATCGAGGTCACCATCTGGTCGATGGAGGCCGAGGTTTCACTCACGCTTGAAGCTTGCGTCTGCGTGCTTTTCACCATGTTCTGCACGTTGACGCTCATCTCATGCATGGTGCTGGTCACTTCATCGATCGCCGAGGAGGTCTGCAGACTGTTCCGCGCCGACTCGTCGGAAGAACTGGCCACTTGGCTGGAGGAACTCGCGACCTGGGTGGCTGCATCCCGCACGTTGCGCACCAGGCCGCGCAGGCCATCCACCATGCGTGTGAACGCATTCGCCAGTGTGTCGTTGGCAGAGCGAGGATGCACATCGACCGCCAAGTTGCCGCCAGCAATGGCTTCGGAAACCGCTGCCATTTCCTTCAGGTATTTCACCATCGAGTCGAAAGTCCTGGCCAGGTGCCCGATCTCATCTTTCCCCTGAATGTCGATGTTGTGCTCCAGATCACCAGACTGGCCGATCTGCTCCGCCACGTGAATCAGCCGTGTCAATGGACCGGTGATTCCGGCGGCCGTCCGATAGGCAATCACGATGCCCAGCGCCAGGGCGATCATGGAACTGAACACGGCAGCCAGAATCGTCCACGTCGCTGCCGATTCATCGGAATGACGCCTCAGGTCCAGCAATTGCCGGTTCTCGCGGTCCACATCGTCCAGAACATCGCTCGACCGCGTAACCCAGGAGTTCGGACCCTTTTGGAGATAGAAAATCTGCAGTTCGGCTACCGTCGCGTTGCCGCTGTCCACGGCCCGTCGCTTCTCCACCAGTGGATCGGCGAACTCGGTGCCCCAAGCCTGTTCCAATCCCTGCACTTTTTCCAGACTGCCGCGCTGTTGCGGAGAATTCGCAAGTTCCTGGGCACGGTGCAGGGCGTCATTCAACTGGTGTTCGCCGTCGGTCATCTTCTCGACGTCTCGAGTGTCCCCGCTGAGCAGGTAGTTTTGCAGGTGAAGCCGGTTCTGCATCATCTGGAAACGAACCGACGAGGTCGCCTCGGTCATGTCAATCGTGCGCTGTGCCGCGGCCTTCGTCTCATGCTCGCGCTGCACGGCGATCAGGTTGATCGCCAGCAGCACCAGTACCGTCGCCAGAATGACGCCGAAACTTATATAGAGCTTCTTCCCGATATTCATACGCCAACCTTCCTCGGCTCTCTTCGGATTCTGCTTGCCTTCCTACCGGACCGGGTCAAAGCGGAACTCCACGATTCCTGTTGACTCCTCGGGAGCCGCCTCGAAACGCCACTTCCTCACCGCATCCAGAGCAGCATTCGCCAGCACCGGATGTCCACCCACGAGCGTTGCGCTCTTGACCATGCCGTTGGCGCCGACTGTGACCTGGACCTTCACCACCCCAGTGATACTCATTCGCCTCGCCAGTTCGGGGTACACCGGTGCTACCTTGATCTTCGGCTTTCGATTGATCTCCCCTTGTGCCCGTGCGAGCGGAGCGCTGGTCGCTGCCCATGCGCCGATCAGCAACAAGCCGATCGCGAACCTACGATTCAGTGCAAGAAAAGACACAGTACCTCCTCGTTGCCGGATGATTGTCCTTATCTTCGAGCAGGGACCACACCCGCGCATACCAAAAGTTCTTTCTTTGCATTACTTTCGTGATCGCTAGAGCTGGAGGCAGGAACTTTTAAAAACGTTCAAAGTTTGCAGGTGCCGGGTTTTCAGATTTGAAACCATGAAACCCTGTAACCGTAAAATCATTGCAAAATGAGACGCCAGTGCCACTTTGGTGCCGTTTCACAAGTCGGCACCGCCCTCTCGTATTCCCTTGACTCAATTTGAGAATCAAGCGTAGGTTTTATATGTAATTCAATTGTTTTCAATCGCTTAGCCAAAGATTGGTGACCACTGACAGCCCCTGTTGGAAATTCGGGTCTCGGCAACGTGTCTCAGTCTGACGAGGCTTTCCAGAAGCTTCTCTTGGAGCTTTCCCGAACGGCCTTTCATAACAGCGATTCCAGTCAACTCATTCGTTCCTTTTGCGCCCTTACTCGTTCTTACTACCAAGCCAGCGGCGCTTATTTCTGGAGTCTTTCCTCCGACGGCGAACTACTTGGAAGCGAGGCCGACTCCGACGCCGCCGAGTCCTTTCGCGGTTATCGCATTCGCTCAAGCGATGCTTCCATTGCCATGGACGCGGTGCAGAAACGGCGCCCCTTTTTTGTCAATTCACTTGATGTGTCTCGTGATCCATGGTCGGCCGCAAAACACGCGCTCGCCGCTCTAGCCGCCCCGGTGTGGGTTTCAGGAGAAGTGTTTGGCGCCATCACTTTCCTACGCAGTGCCCCCCGCGCCGACTTCGACGCTGACTCCGTCGCCAAAGTCAGCATCCTGGCGTCCCAGCTCGGCACCGCCCTCGAAGCTCTACGTTTGAACCAGCTTTCCCGCGAAGAGCACCGCCGTGCCAGCATTCTGCTCGAAGTTGCCACTGCTCTCCATGGTCTGCCCGACACCACTGCCGTAATGGAGAGCATCGCCGACCGCCTCAGAGTGCTGCTGCATTCGCCGGCCGTGCTCGTGTTCGTCCAACAGGAAAAACTATTTCAGTTACAGGCGGTGTCGACCGAGGCGCCACGACTCGCGCTTGCGATTCGCCAACGGTTTCAGCAGAACGACCTGCGCTCTTCGCTCGAGATCGCTGGCCGTGCCGTCGCCGCCGGCGAGCGCATTACTGTGAGCATCGACGGCGCCTCTCATTTTGGCGAGGACTCACCGCCCGGCGTGCTCATCGCCGCGCCCTTCCGCACCTCGCGCTCGCATGGCGCAATTCTGGTTTACCCCCGTGCCGCCCAACCCTTTATCCAGGAAGACAAAACCCTGATTTCGGCCTTGGCTGGTTTCGGTGCGGTCGCCATCGCCAATGCCGAACTGTATGGCATGGCACGCGCCCAAGCCCGCGAACTGCACGAAATCCTCGAAATCTCTTTCGAACTTGGGTCCGCCGGAAAACTCGACGAGTTCATGCAGACTTCGGCCGTCCGTGCCGCCAGTTTCCTCGGATTCAAGCGCTGTTTCATTGGCCTACTGGAAGAAGCAACCTTCCACATTCGATGGGGAGTGGAAAATGGCGTGGCCCGCCCCGTTGATATCCCGCTCTACGATGGCGCAGCCTCCCAGACCCTCAAGAAAAAAGATGTGTTCGTTACGGAAGACGCCGCCAAGACTCCGGGCGCGAAACTGGATTTCGTGGCAGCCTTTCAAGTGCGCCAACTCCTTGCAGTTCCGCTGCTCGGCTCCAACGGCGAGGTGCTCGGGATGTTCGGCGTTCTCGACCGCATCGAATCGGGGCCGATCCACGACGAAGACGTTCGTCGCGCTCGCGCGCTCGCCGCGCAAGTTGCCATCGCTCTCGAACTGACTCGTAACCTGCACCAGTCCGAGGAGCACCGCCGGCGCGCTGAAGCGCTGGTCACCATCGCGCTCGAACTGAATACGGTCTTGCATCTGCCCGATTTCATGCGCAACTTCGCTCTGCGCGCTGCCAGTCTGTTCGGCAGCCGCTCCGCCGCTCTTGTTCTTTTCCAGACCGCGGAGATGGATACGGTCCTGATGAGAGGCGATTCCGAGGTGAACGACAAGGCGTTGCTCGGTCGCTTCAGCCATGCACTCAGAGCCGCGCTGCCGAAATATCCGACCGAGATTGCCTTCGCCACGGCCAGCGACATGCTGGGATCCGCTCTAGCCTCGACACTGGGATGGAGCGATTGCACATTGGTTCGGCTGGCTAGTTCCTCGGGGGAACTCGTCGGCATGCTTTGTCTCGCCGACCGTGGCGCGCCGCCCGCGATTGAAGATCACCAGTTGCTGCGCGCCATCGCCGGTCACGCCAGCATCGCGCTCGAGAACGCCTTCCTCTTCACTCGCGTGCAGCAGGCTAACCGCCACTGGCTGGAAGTCTTCGATGCCATCAGCGACTTCATCGTGGTACACGACGAGCAGCACAACATCCTTCGCGTCAATCGCTCCCTCGCCGATTTCATCGGCATCGCTCCAGGCCAGTTGATCGGCGTCAACATGCGGGGGCTCGATCCCCTGACCGCCGCCGCTTCACCTCATTCCTGTCCCTTGTGCCGTACCGGTGATGGGCTGGACGAATACGTCCATTGCGTTCTCGATCGCACCTACCTGGTTTCAACCTCGCGTATTCATGCCGCCAACGAGGGGGCCATATCGCACGGGGTTGGCGCAATGGGCCGGGATGAAATGGGAACGAGCAGCGCCCAGCAGTTGCAGACCGTGCACGTTCTCAAGGACATCACCGACCGCAGCGAAGCCGAGCGCCGCTATCGCGAACTGTTCGATAACATTCAGGAAGGAATTTACGTTTCCACACCCCACGGCCGTTTCGTTGAGGTCAACGACGCTCTGGTTCGGATCCTCGGGTACAGTAGCCGCGATGAAGTCTTGCAACTCGACATTCCTACCCAGGTCTATTTTTCTCCCGAGCACCGGCGGGAACTCGCGGATCAGCTCAAGCGCAGCGGTGAAATGCACAATTACCAAACTGTCCTGCGACGCAAGGATGGGACGCCCGTCCATGTATTCATGAACTGCTATGCCATGCGCGATTTGGACGGCAACGTCCTGCAGCACCGGGGCCTGATGCTCGACGTCTCCGGCCTTCACCAATCGCAAACCGAATTGCAGAAAGAGCGCGATTTTTCCAGCAAAATTCTCAGTCATACGCAAAGCCTCATTCTCGTTACAGACACCGAAGGCGTCATCAGTTATGCCAACCGGCGCTGGAGCGGCCTTGGTTTTCAGCAGAACCAGATATTGGCGCATCTCTTACCGGACCTCTGCGCTATCCCGCGCCGACCCGCTCTGCGTGAAGCGCTTGCTGCCGTGGCGCGCGGCCAGCAAGTGGATAACTTCGATCTGCCCCTCCTGCGGGGCGATGGAGTGAGCGCCCAGTTTTCCGCTAATTTGAGCCCGATCAGTGGCGAAGACGGCCGCGTAAGCAGCATCGTCGTCGTCATGACCGACGTGACCGACTCTGCCTTGCTCCGCTCCAAGCTTTTGCACGCCGAGAAAATGGCGGCCGTCGGGCAATTGGTCTCTGGAGTCGCGCACGAAGTCAACAATCCCCTCACCGCGATTCTCGGATTCACCGACCTCTTGATGGAAAATCCCGAAATTCCGGAAAGCGCGCGCCGCGATCTCCGCGTCATTCTGCAGGAGGCGCAGCGGACCAAGCAGATCGTGCAAAACCTGCTCAGCTTTGCGCGCCAGATGCCGCCACAGCGCCAACCAGTTCAGCTCAACTCCATCCTGCAACGTACCGTGCACTTGCGTTCTTACGACTTCATCAGTCACGGCATTCAGGTTATTGAACGCCTCGATGAAGCTTTGCCCGTGGTGGTCGGAGATTCCCACCAGTTGCAACAGGTGTTTCTCAACATCCTGAACAACGCTTACGATGCGGTCCGCGAAACCGCGCGGCCCGCTCGTATTGAAATCACCAGCGCCCCGGCCCATGACTTCGTGGAAATCTCTTTTCGCGATAACGGCCCCGGCATCGCTGATCCCGGACCCATCTTCGATCCTTTCTTTACCACCAAAGACGTCGGTAAGGGCACTGGATTGGGCCTCAGTATTTGCTACGGCATCGTCCGCGAACATGGCGGTGAGATTACGTGTCACAACAACCCCGACTCTGAAGGAGCTACTTTCATCGTCCGTCTCCCGGTGGCCACCGAGGGGGCATCCTTTGGAGCCGTTGCAGGAGTAAATCCCCAATGACCCAGTCAGGAACCCAGTCACGAACTGCGACAGGAAGTGAGCCCGCCC
>Ga0187847_10001668_pt1 | contig 19508 bp, 11 predicted proteins | sample June2016WEW_4_10_FD_132458 | JGI IMG/M metagenome (GOLD analysis project Ga0187847, IMG submission 132458) | Peatland microbial communities from SPRUCE experiment site at the Marcell Experimental Forest, Minnesota, USA - June2016WEW_4_10 | ecosystem: Environmental > Terrestrial > Soil >...
CCCGCGCGAGTTGCTGACCGAAGTCTGTGAGCGCGCACCCGAGCCGAAGCGGTTGGTGTGGATCGCCGGCGCGGACCACTTCTTTCAGGGCAGCAAAGAATCGCCCGGCGCAAAGCTCAAGCTGATGCAGGCAGAGATGCGCGCGTGGCTTGGCGAGACCTTTGCGTTGAAGACTGCCGAAAAATCTTAGAGCATTTTCGGCGAAGACACTTGATCGCCGTTTGTTCGCTGCCTGTTCGTTTTTTATTCTTCCCCTCCCCCTGCCATCCCCCTTGGCGGTGGATTGGTGCGTAAGTGGATTGTTATGTAGTGGCTCGAGGGATAATACTCATAATGGACATCTTAGAAGCAAGCGGTTTGAAATCAATCGGTTGCGCGGGTTGTGGTTGGCAAAAATATTCATTGCGTTGATGTTGCAGCTAAAACACTCAGGACATATGGGTTATGGGTGAAAAAGAGGCTTTGGCGCGGGTGGCTCCGGCAAAAGATTCATTCGCTGCGAGTTGCGGCTAGAATGTTGATTCGGTGCGGCTTATTCGGTTGAGAAAGAACGATGCGAGAGGGCGTCGGGAGTTTATTTCCGCACGGTCAAAGCTGCCCTGGATGGATTTGATCCATATATTAATTGTAGCAAGCGGAGCATAACTACTATGCCAACTATTTTTCTGAGGGAAGTGATTGATGGAGTGGGAGTTATAGGGATTTTTTGGCGTCGAGGGGCTTGACACGCGGATTTGCTGGAGTATTTGCAGGAATTATTTTCGCGGAGTGTCCGATTCACCCTATGGAACACGCAGCGGGCGGAAGCCGTCAACCGGGAAGAGGCCCGTGGGATAGCTCTCCGACGAATGCTGCTTGCGCAGGGCGTAACGGAAGAAGAAGCCGCCCGAGACGGCGTTGTAGTTGTCCGTGTTGTTGGCGGAGACGAAGCCCCCCAGATACCAGTGCTCGCCGAAGCGGTAGGAGACCTCGGAGTTGATGGCGTAGTTGAGCTTGGTGTCGACCGTGACGGGATACTCCGCGCAGGTATGCGCGGCGAGTTGTGCCGCACTGCATCCGAGATTGACTTGCAGATTGGACTGTAGCCCAGGGTCGAGTGGGTAGAAATACTCCCAATCCTGCTGGAAGGTCTGCACCCCGAAGGCCCCCGAGACCAGGTAGTGGAAGTTGGACTTGTATGCCCCGTTGAAGGTGACCGGCACGGCGGCGAGGAAGTAGGAGTCGGGGCTGAAGTAGCCGCCCTGGCCGTAGGAGAGGCCAACCTCGTCGTAGTGGTAGTGCATGCCAAAGAGCGCGCCGCCCACGGTGAGGCTGCCCACGGAGGGCCAGTTCTTCACGCGCAGGTAGGCGCCCATCGCGCCCTCCACCTTGGAGTTGTTCAGCACATGGTAACCGTGCAGGATGCCGCCATCCGCGGAGAAATAGAAACCCGAGCCGCCACTGCCCAGATCGATGCGCGCGCCGCCCGTGCTGGAGACGACGCCGCCCCAGTCAATCCCCGCAAAAAGCGGCGTAATGGTCGCGGGATCGCGCAGCCCGGCGTAGGAGAGCTGCGTGTCCTTCACCGGATCGCGGTCTCCGAAGAGCGTGAAGTGGCCGCCAAAGAGACGCCAACTGAGGTGGCCCGTAATGTTCTGGATGAGGAAGTTGGATGGCGTATAGCCGGCGGCGAGGCCAAGGTTCCTGGTCGTCAACTGCACTTCGCCGCCCACCCCGCTGGAAAACTGCTGGGCTGGCGGGTTTGCGCTGTTGGCGGGCATGGTGCCGAGGTAGGGCACATGGCTGCCCGTGAACGAGGAGGTGTTGAGCACGCCGGAGTTGAGAAAGACAGGGCGCGCCACCGCAGTGAGCCGCACCGATCGGCCAAGCACGGTGGAGACTTCGCCCGTTGCTTCAACATCGGTGAGCTGGTCGAGCCCCGAGGTGCCGCTGCGATACCGCCCGATAGGAGTGACGCCCCACCAGCCGCTGTACGAACCCTCCAACGACTCCAGTTCGCTCTCGGCCACCTGTCGCGGAGTCATGGGAAGCGGGGCCTGCGACTCATCAAAGCCGCCGGACGGCGGCGCGTTGCGCGCCATCAGTTCGCCATACGCGGGCAGCGGATACGGCGGCCCGATCAGCGGGTAGGGCTGGCCGCCCAGCGGCTGACCGGCGCTCGGTGAACTGGCTGGCGAATTGACGGAGGGCGGTGCTGGTGCAGGCGCGGACGGAGGCGCGCTGACCGCGGTGTGTGGAGCAGGTGTAGAGGTGCGGGCCGGCAGACGGGCCGGAGCTCGCGCAGGCGTGCTGCGCGCAGGTGTGCTGCGAACAGTGGCGCGGCGCGGTGCGTTGGACGAGGGGGCCGTTGAACGGGCCGGCGCAGCCGGTGCAGGCGCAGGAGCTACGCGCGGCTGAGGATACTGCTGAGCGCCAGTGTCGGGAATGTAGAGGGGCTGGCCCGTAGGCGGCCTCGGCGGCTGGGCCACTAGCGAGCTGCTCTGGTTCTGCGCCAGAAGCTGCGGCGATGTGTACTGCGCGTTCTCTTCGGTGGCCGTGATCGAGTCCTCGGGAGGAGGATTGCTCTGCCCGGTGCGGGCCGTATCGGGGTCGGATTGATGGCGGCGAATCTCGGCAGCCTCGGCCGCGGCGATGTCGGGGTGCGAGGAGATGGTCTGGACGGCGCGTGCGTTGGAGACGTAACGCGTGGTGGGAAGAACGTCCGTCACCTCAGCCTGAGTCGGTGCTGAATGCGGCGTGCTGTCGCCAAGCTGGACAGCGACGACGGCGGAGGGCATGACAGCTCCGGCGAGTGCACTCCGTTGCGGCGTCTGCGCTTCTGTCTGAGTGGATAGCTGGCGCGCGATCTCGGAATTGGGCTGCGCCGCGATCTCGGTTGCAGCCCCGGACTCGCCCAGCACACGAGAGATTGCATCGCGCACCCTCAACGCAACCTCTGCCTGGCTGGGCAGGTTGTACGCACCCTGGTCCAGGCGGGACTGCGGCCCATTCTCCATCGGCTTCGCCGGCTGCGCAATGGGAGTGGGACTGGTCATATACGGCGGCACAACACCGGACGGGCCGTTATTTGGCAGGCTGTTCGGCGCCGCTGGGGCCTGGCCGTTCGGCAACGCATAGAAATACCCGAAGCTGGGCAGAGAGGGCTGGGTCTGCGCGCCGGACTGGCTGCCTGTGTTCCCCGGAGCCAGCAGGATGGAGAGGTCCTGCGCCTGTTGCGCGCTGGGCAGGCGCGCAGACTCGGTGGGCGCGGGCAGACGAAGCTCCGCCGCCAGCTCCGCGCCGCGATCCAGTGGCGGCAAGGCCTTGAGCGACGCGCGGTAGTAGTCGATGGCCTTCGCCGTGTCTCCCCGCGCCTGCTCGAAGCGCGCGCCGAGAATCAGGATGCGAGGGTCGTTGGGGAATGCGGCCATTGCGTAGTGCAGCCATGTTTCGGCGACCTTGTTCTCGCCAGACTCCAGAGCCGCGCCCACCGCCGCCTCGTACTCCTCGACACTCGCCGAGACCAGGTTCTGCGACTTGAAGATGAGCACGGCCTGCTCCGGCTGCCCGGCGCGCGCGTATCCGTTGGCCAGCGTCCTGAGCACCGCCGGATTGTCCGGGAAGGCGCGCGCCGCCGCGTTCAGAATGGCCAGTGCGTGACGCGTGTTCCCTGCCGCGGCGGTCTGGTTGGCGCGCCGCACCGCCCAGTTGGTCCAGATCGCCTGCACCGTCCGGCTCTGTTCCTGACTGAGGTCGGACCGTCCGCCCAGGTTCATCAACTGGCGATAGAGGCCCGTCTCGTCCTGGCTGTTGTAGAGCAGCCACGCATTCTGAATGTCGATCTCGACCGGCGGAGCGGTGTGCTGCGCCGCATAATACTGCTGCACGCGGTTCAGCAGCACCAGCGCCTGTTGCGATTGGCCGAGCGCCTGGTAGACCGAGCCCATGGTTTGCAGGTAGTTCATGTGGCTCTCAAGCTGGGCGCGCGCCGCGGCAGGAATTCGTTGCGCCTGCGCGGCCGCCTCTTTGTCGTTGCCCACCGCATGGAGCGACGAGATCAGCCCGGCCCACGCATCCACGCGGTTGGGATCGTCGGTCAGCAACTGCTGGTAGATCGGCGTGGCCAGCTTGGGATCTCCACGCTCCAGGTGCAGGCCCGCAAGTTGCATCTCCATTCCCGCCGACGGCTTCTGTCCTGCACTTGTCTGCTCCGCCAGTGCCTTCTCCAGCAGATCCTGCGCCACATCCAGCTTCTTCTCCGCCTGGTAGATGGCAGCCACGGTGGCCTCAAAGCCAGGGTCGCGCATCACCACCGCGTAGCTCGACGGAGGCATTCCCTCCACCGTTGCCAGTGCCTCCTGATCGTGGCCCATCCCGTGCTGCACCCGCACCAGCCCCTGCCACGCCGCTGTATTCCCGTGGTCCAGCGCGAGCACCTGGGAGTAGAGCGTGGCCGCCTGCTCCAGATGGTTCGAGGCAAGCAAAATGTTCGCCAACTGGATCTGCATGTCGGACTTCAGCTTCTTCGCATCCGCTGGAAAGGGCAGTTGCAGAGCGGCTTCCAGAGCCTTCTGCGCTTCGGGGTCGCGCCCCACCGCGGAGTAGCTGGAAGCCAGCGCGCGCAGGTACGCGGGATCGCGCATCAACTGGGCGTGCACCGCCGCGGGAACGCGCTTGTCGGTGGCCAGCGCGAGTGGCGCGTTGCCCGCCGCAACCTGCGCCAGAAAGAGCCCGCGCCAGCCGTCGACTGACGCTGAGTTCGCCTGCACCGCGCGCTCGTAGAACGGGGCCGCCGATCCCGGCTGATGCGCCTTATCCAGCGTTCCAGCCAGCGCGGTGAGCGCCTCCGGGCTGCTGGGCCGCAGCAGCAGAGCGGCACGGTACTGCTTCTCCGCCATCGTCAGGTCGTTGTCGTTGAGCGCGGCCTGCCCCTCGCCCATCAGGAACCAGAAGCGCGCGGTGCCTAGCGCCTCGTTCAGCCCCTTGTCGTTCAGGTTGCCCTGCCTGGCCTGTTCCAGATAGCTGATTGCCCCCAGGAAGTTTCCCTGCTGCATGCGGATGTAACCCATCCCCGCCAGCGCGCGTGAGTTGCCGGGCTCCTTGTCCAGCACCGCCCTGAAGAGCGCCTCCGCCTGGTCGATGTGCTTGGCGTTGAGCGCCTTGTATGCCTCAACCTCCGCAGCCGACTGTGCGCTGGGGCCGCCCGGAGCTGTTTGCTGTGCTCGTACGGTGGGCTGCGCCGCGACCGCGCTCTCATCCGGCTGCGACTTCACCGCCTCCGCCGCCTGTAGCGCCTCGGCAAGCTGCGGGTTGGGATGCTTCGCCAGATACGCGCGAATCTCCCCTGCGTAAGCCGGGTCCGACGAATCCCACAGCAGCGACTGGCGCAGCGCCTCATCCGCCTGCCGGTCTTGCGGATAGCGCTCCAGATACTTCCTCCCCTGCTCGCGCGTCTTCGGGTTGTAGGTCAGAATGCGTCCCAGCGCAATCTGGTAGCGCGGCTCGCTGGGATACTTCTCCGCCAGCGACTGCAGCCCCGCGATGGCGTGTGGCCGGCCCTCATCAATCGCCGACTCCGTCTCGTAGTACACCAGCGACCAGTCGCCAGGAGGAGGGATAGCCCCGAATATCTGGCGGTAGATCGTCATCGCCGCCGCATACTTGCCGGACTCGGCCAGCTTGCCCGCCTCTTCCAGTTGCGCCAGTTGCTTCTGCTGCGCGCTCATCTCTGCCCAGCCGGCAGTATTATTTGGGGCGCTCGGCTGCACCGCGCGCAGCCGCTCCAGATAGCTGTTGGCAAGCGCCGTGTTGCCCTCCTGTTTGGCCGCGCGCGCAAGCCCTCCCAGCGCGTCCGGATTCTTCGGGTCCGCCTGTAGCACCTGCTTCCATGTCTGCTCCGCCAGGTCCATGCGGCCGCGCGCCTCGAACCCATACGCCTTGTCCAGCAGGGCCTGCGTCGCGGAGGAAGAGGGCTGCGCCTCCGAGGGTGGCGCCTGTAAACCGGAGGCAGGCTTCTGCGCACCAGCGGGGGAACCCTGTGTCGGGGCCAGTGCAGGTAGGGTTGTGGCTGGAGAAGCCGGAGTTGGCTGCGGGGAAGCCTGTGTTGTGGAAGGAGAAGCCTTGGTTAGCGGCGCTGTAACCTGCACCCCGGGAGGAGAAGACTGCGTACCCGACTGGGAGGTCATCGCTTCCACCCGGACGGGAGACGCTGTCAACGCCACGCCGCCAAGTAGAATCGCATGGGCCCAGAGCCGGATTACACGCGAATTCATCATCGTTGTCTGTGCGCTGCCCGACGCCGACAGGAATCAAGTCCGATAAGAACCAAGATTAGTACTGCCGCTATTTCTGAAGAGTATCGTCTTTACTTCCGGCTTGTACCTCGATTTTGACCTGCAAACCCAATCATCTGAGGATAACTAGGGACGAAATTCCAACTATTTGTATCATCACGCCATCCGCAGCCCCCTTTGCAGGTTGCACGAGGAATGGTGCAGCCGCTTTTGAGCAACCGTGAGGAGGAATATTTCAGAAATGTGACGAGTTTTTATTCGGTTCCCTGTAGCCGGGCGCGCGCGCGCCGCCGCACCATCGCAAAGATCAGCGCCGCCATCGGAAAGCAGAAGATCACCACCACAAGGGCGATCAGCCACGGAAACTCCGTGAGGACGTTCGTCGCGCGGGCAAGCAGCGGGACCTTTCCCACCATGGTGCAGATGGTTCCGATCTGGCAGGAGGCGAACCGCGTACCGCGCAGCATGCTCACCGTCTGCGAGATTGCGGACGACTGCGAGGTCTCCACAATGGCCAGTTGGAATCCCGCGCCGGCAGCCTGCGCTCCCCGCGCATCGCGCGGCGAAACTCCGGCAAGCACGGCAAGCAGCAGGACCGGGACGACACTGGTTGCCAGCCCCCGATTCGCTGCGGTCCCCTTCCTGCTCCTCCATGGATTGCCCATCCAGGAGCCACCCGTCTGCGCCAGGCCATAGAGCGACAGCCGCAGAATGCGGCCCAGGCTGCGCATGGGATGGTCGGGCTCGCGCGCCTCGCGCGGGCCCAGCCAGGTGTCCGCACGCGAGTAGAGGATCATGGTCAGCGCCTCGGCCTCCTGCAGGTTGAGCGAGTCGAACTTCGCGCGCAGCGTCTCCCCCTCGACGGTGACCACCGTGGCGGGCAGCGTCGCCGTCCCATCCAGCATGGGGAAGACGAACCGCACCGGATCGCCCACCCCGGCATGGATGGGCCCGTGGATACTGGCCTGCACGCCGCCGTTGGAGAGATTGCATGTGATTCCCTGGGCCATGTAGCCGTCCGGCAGCAGGATGTCCGACGGAATAGCCCTCGCCATGCGCACCGTCTGGCGGCGCTGCCGGCTCTCCCACGAAACCGCCGTCGCAACCCCCAGCAGCACCACACTGAACAGCAGCCAGAGAACGTTCATGAAGATCGTTCCTGGATGGCCTCCGTCGTAGATGCTGGCCGGCCAGTTGATGAAGTACATCCACCCCGCAACATGGAACGCGGGAAACTGAATTGCCCTGGGAATGGCGCACAACAGGCCGATGAGATCAAACCCAAGCAGCACCAGGAACGGTCGCGCGATGCGGGCGTCAAAGTATTCGTGGTCGATCACGCCGCCCTTCGCCGTCACGTTGAACTTGCCAGTCCGGGTGCTGAAGAGCGCCAGCAGCGTGGGCAGAAAGATGTAAGGCGCCAGAACCGTCTCGTAGATATCGTTCCAGAACGAGTGCCGGTGGCGTCCCTGAATTCGCGAGTTGGTCAGATTCGACAGCACCAGGTGCGGCGCGGCATAGGCCACAATCATCAGCCAGTAGCCCGGAATGTTTACCCGTCCGAAGATCAGATAGATCAGCGGCGCAGTCAGGAAGATCAGCCGCGGCAGAGCAAACAGAAAGTGTGACATCGCATTGAAGTAACAGAGCCGTTGCGCCGGTCTCAGCCCGGGCGCGAAGAGCGGGTTCTCAATCCGAAGCACCTGCACCATGCCGCGCGCCCAGCGGATGCGCTGTCTCACATGAGCGCACAGCCGCTCGGTGGCCAGGCCGGCCGCCTGCGGAATGTTGATGTAGGCCGTGTTCCATCCGCGCATCTGCATGCGCAGGGATGTGTGCGCGTCCTCGGTCACCGTCTCCACCGCGATGCCGCCCACCTGGTCCAGCGCGCTGCGGCGGAGCACCGCGCAGGAGCCGCAGAAGAACGCCGCGTTCCAGAAGTCGTTGCCGTCCTGAACCACGCCATAGAACAGCTCGCCCTCGTTGGGTGTGATGCGGAACTGGCCCAGGTTGCGCTCGAACGGGTCGGGAGAGTAGAAGTGGTGCGGCGTCTGCAGCAGGCCCAGCTTCCGGTCGCGCAGAAACCAGCCCATGGTGACCTGCAGGAAGCTGCGCGTCGGCACATGGTCCGAATCGAAGACGGCGACAAACGGAGACCCGATCTGCGCCAGCGCCCGGTTAATGTTGCCCGCCTTGGCGTGCAGGTTGTCGTCGCGTGTCATGTACCCGATGCCCGCCTCTTCGGCGAAGGCGCGGAACTCCTCGCGATGGCCGTCGTCCAGGATGTATACGTTCAGCCTGTCGGCCGGCCAGTCGATATTCATCGCCGCCAGCGCAGTGAAGCGCACCACGCTCAGAGGCTCGTTGAGGGTCGGGATCAGCACGTCCACCGCGGGCCATTGATCCAGGTCGTCCGGCAGCGGAACCGGCATGCGCCCGAGCGGCCACAGCATCTGAATATAGCCCAGCAGAAGCATCACGAAGGCATAGCACTCCGCCAGAAGTAGAATGCAGACGAAGGACGCATCCAGCCTGGTCCAGTGCGCGCCCGGATTGCGGAAGAATGCAAACACCGTAGAGACGCGCCAGAACCCGTAGCGAAACGTCGAGTAGATGGAGAGCAGCATCAGCGTCAGTGTCACCGGATAGGAACTCGAGCCGCGGTCCATCCATATGGCAAGGAAGATTGTCATCACGGCCAGAATCAACTGCTGCTGCCAGTTGAGAGAGAGCACTCCGCTAAAGACGAAGAACAGCAGCCCGCCCGCGAGCACCGAGAACCGCAGCACGCGCATCTGGATGCTGCCGGACGACTCGAACTCTCTCCACAAAAATGAGCGCGTCACTGTTGGCTCCATTGCTGCGCGGAAGACTCCGCCTTCGCCGGCGGCGACACGCTGCGCAGCCACGAGGCCACATCCATGTAGTCCCGTGAGACCGCGGCGTCCGGCGCGTAATCCACCACCGTCATCCCCTCGGCCAGCGCCTCGCTCACCGCCTGTGAGCGACGGATCACAAAACGAATCAGCCGGTCTCCAAGCTGGCGGCGCAGCACTTCGCGAACATCCAGGTGAAGCGGAAGCGATGGTTCGAACTGGTTCAGCACATAATAGGGCAGCAGGGGCCGGCCGTCGCGGCCCGCGATGGACTGGAAGACCCTCTCCACCGCTTGCAGACTAATGACCGAGTTCATGTCGCCGGTCATCGGGACAAGCACAATGGGATGCAGCTCCACCATGCGCCGCACCAGCCAGCTCGACCCCGAAGAAAGGTCCAGCGCCACGCGCTGGTTGCCATGGCCATTGCGCAGGATCTCATCGGTCAGCGACTCCTGCTGCCGCTCGTCTTGACCCATGCTCGCGGCGTCGTACGTCACCAGCGACAGCGGCACGCCGGGGCTCCCCGCCGGCGGCTGGACGGTGCGCACCTCCCCGGGGCGAAGCTCGCGCTCCCCAAAATAATACGGAAGCAGCCCGCGCGAGGTCGTGTCGGTCAGCACAACCTTCTCCCCTTGCAAGGAGAGTGCGCGTCCCAACGTCGCCGCAAGGCTCGTCTTGCCCACCCCGCCGGCGAGCGAATAGACCAACAACAGCGGCATCCGCCCCTCAACCGCCCTCGTCAGGGGCATCGCGGGCAGCTCCGCTGCAGCGTGTTTGAAAACTCCCTTCATCGCAAACCAGCGCGACGCAACCCGCTCCCGCGAGTCCTGCAGCGTGTCCCCCTCAGGCGCATCCCCGTTGCCTTCTGTTGTCTCCCCCATGGGAAACTTCGCGACCGATTGCAACAGCCGCGTCTGCGGCGGGGTCTGCGAACCATAGAGCCACGCTGGTCCCGTATGACCGGCATCGCGATCCGCTCCCACTGCCTCATCTCCACCTGCATGAGAGCCAACGCAGTCTGCACGCTCAACATCAGCGCACTCAACCTGTGTGGCGGATGAATGCAAATCTCCCGAAAGCGCGAGCGCGCTGTCCATCGTCCCACAGTCCATCGGATCGCGTGGCTGAGGACCTGCCAGTTGAAGCCGCCGCACATCGGTCTCCGCGTAACGCAGTGCCTGGCGCCGGACCGACACCTGCGCCTCGGCGATCTCGCGCTCCTCGCGCAGCACAACGGCTGTGGCACAGGCCACGGCCTCGGCCCGGCGCGCCGCTTCCTCCCGTTCGGCGGACGCCGTTCGCGCGGCCTCCTCCACGTCTTGCAATAACAGGATCTGCAACTCCCGGTTGTCGTCCGCGTCCTGCAATCGGGCTGCGGCCTGCGCGGCCGACTCCGCCCGTTGTGCCGCCTCCACCGCAGCCTCCGCCGCCGCCTGCGCCCGCAGCTCCCGCTCCCGCAGCGCCTGGGATGCGCGATACCGCACCTGCGCGCGGTACGCCCGGCGCGAGGCCGAGAAGTCGCGGTACTTCGCCCCCTGCAGGTTCGCCCACAGGTAAAGTGCGGCCACATCCTCCGGCGTTCCGGCTATTGCATCTTCGTAGCCCGCTTTTCTGCCGCTTGAGTCCATTGCTGCTCCGTTTAGGCCTCTGCCGCATCACAATCGCCGCCAGCCGGCGGCAGATTGTCTGAATAGATCTGTATGTTTATCCGCTAGCGCATCGCACTCGTCATCATCGCCAGCCGCGTGACTCGCCATGACTCCAGGGCCGGGGTACACGCCGTCTGCCAGATCGCATCCGCCACCTACAAGACTGGCGTACTCGATTCCATTGATTGCACTTACGCGCACTATAGCAATCTGTTCCTCATAGCCTACGTTCGTCTTGGGAGCAAGTCAATCAGTCTTCCTGCAACTTTAGTGTTAGTAAATTTGTCTTTCTTTTCATAATTTTAGGCATTTTCTTCTGCTATCGAACCATCCCCGGAAGGAATTTCGTCCAATATTTTTCCATCGCTTTATCGCTAACGGCACGCAAATTGCATTCACATTAAGCTCATCTATCCCGCGCCGCAGCCAATCCTCAGCCCGCCCTTCGCGTAACGCCTTGCGCAGCTATACCATATAGCGCTCGCGATTGCCCCGCGCGGCCCTGCTTGTCATCTGGATCGCGCGCTGCAATCGAGCACATCCATGGCCTCTCCAATTGCGCCTGCGAAATCCGCCCACCACCTTGAGGCCCTTTCGATATGCTACCGTTGGAGTGTGGTTCGAGAGCGTAGCTCAGTTGGTAGAGCATCGCCCTTTTAAGGCGTTGGTCCTGGGTTCGAGTCCCAGCGCTCTCACCATCCAATCCATCATTCATGGCTACGAATCGCCTCGCGACACACCAGATTCAGGTGGTTCCGAGGACGCTGCCTGCTGTTTATGGCTGAATCGGGACCCAGTTGGGGTGCTGCGTTACGGGAGTTCCGCTGTGGTCGATCAGATAGCGGTCGATATAGGCGACAACCTGATCGCGGTGCGCCGCGCGGTACTCCGGGTAGCCGTGCCGCAGCCCCGCGTCGTTGAAGCTGAGCAGGATAAAAGGCTCCAGCATCTTGTCTTTTTGCATCTGGAGCATGGCCTTCATCTCGGGTAGCAGCTTCTCCTCGGTTACTGACCCAGCGGCGAGCTTCTTCTTGAGGTCGTCCAGCATGGCGTTGATCGCATCCACCTCCTCGGCCAGGGTGTGAACGTAGCCATTGGGCACAAAGTTGAGCTCCGGCGTGTTGGGCACCGCTCCCCCCATCACCCATTCATCAAAGATGACGATGACGTTTGGATTGCGCTCCATCCGTGACTGTGCATAGACCAGCCAACAGCTTCTTCCGTCTCCGGTCTCGGCAAACTGCTCCGCGTTTGTAACCTTGCCATTGGAATGCGGCATGTAGGGACGACGCACAATCGGATTCATCACCGCCGTATGCGCCAGCGCTCCCCACTGTTTCAGCCCGCTCATGGTCGACAGCGTGTACGGTTCGGCGGCCATGGCAAGCTCGAACTTGACCCGCGCGCCATTGCTGTCTCCGGCCATCAACAGCTCGTCGCCCCAGTAGCGGTAGGCCGTCTCGCGGTCGGGATCGATGGCAATCGCCTTGGCAAACCAGATGCCGGCATTGGTGAAGTCCTTGACGTGGTAGTAAGCATCGCCGGAGTATAGAGCCGCCATATAAAACTTGGGGTCCTGGGCAGCCGCGGCCGTGTAGAATTTGGCGGCTTCGTCAAACTTTTGCGCACTAAATACGGCGTCGCCCTGCTTTATCAAAGCCTGCGCCTCAGCCGTTCCCTGATAGAAATAACCGACGGTCAGCGGTAGCGTCCCCATCGATCCAGTGGAAACGACTCCAAACGGCGTTCTGGAGTACATGCTGAGCACGTTAACAACAGCCGGGCTGTCATCCCCCAAAGACCGCGCGCGCTCCAGTTCCTTCATGCCCTGCGCATACATATCGCTATGCTGTTTGGGATCGGTGAGTGTTCCGGCCTTTGCGATCATCCCTATGCCATGTCGCTCTGCGAAGGCGGGATTGGCTTCGTCCTGTCGGCACAGATCTTCATATAGCGGAAGAGCTTCCAGCCGCCTCCCCGCAAGATAGAGTTGGTTGGCCTGGGCACGCTCGGCGTCGAAGTTGGCCTCGTGCGCAACCTTCGGCGCGGGCTTCTGCGCAGAGCCTGGGGCGACGGAAGGGCTCGGCGGAGCCGGCTGCGGAGCCTGTTGTGCGGATGCAAGAGATAGCGGCAAGAGGAGCAAGGCTACGGCAAACGCATAGGTAGACTTCACAACAACCACCTCTTTCCGCGACGTAGAGACAATACCATAGGAGCAATAATCGAAATTGCCGCCGACACCCCCGAGCGCCGTGTGACGCGGCTCACTCGCCGTATACAGCGCTTGCAGTATGATTTTCTTGATTGAACTTATTTCCGATTGAGAGGTTTTGCGATGCGCATTGGTATGTTGACCGGAGGCGGGGACTGTCCTGGCCTGAATGCTGTGATCCGTGCGGTGGTGCACAAGGGAGTGCAGCACTACGGCGATGAGTTTATCGGCTTCATGGAGGGTTGGCGCGGTGTGCTGGACGACCGCACCATGCCGCTCAGCATGAGTACGATGAGCGGAATGCTGCATCGCGGAGGAACCGTCCTGCGCTCTTCACGCACCAACGTGAAGAAGATTCCCGGTGGATTTGAGCGCTGCCTCAAGGTGATCCAGGACGAGAAGCTGGACGCGCTGATCGCCATGGGTGGAGACGATACGCAGTCCATCTCCGTCGAGCTGGCCGAGCGCGGCGTGAACGTCGTCAGCGTGCCCAAGACCATCGACAACGACCTCACCGGCACCGACGCCTGCTTCGGCTTCGACACCGCCGTGATGATTGCCACCGAGGCGGTCGACCGGCTGCACTCGACAACCGAGGCGCACAGCCGCGTGCAGGTGGTAGAGGTCATGGGCCGCGACGCTGGATGGATCGCCGTCACGGCGGGCATCGCGGGCGGAGCCGACGTCATCCTCACACCGGAGAAGCCGATCGACATGGACGATGTGGTGCGCCTGCTGCGCGCGCGCTGGGAGTGCGGCAAGCGCTTCGGCATCGTGGTCGTCGCCGAGGGCGCAAAGCTGCCGGACGTCGAGGGCCAGATCACGGTCGGCAACAAGCTGGACTCCTTTGGCCATGCGCGACTCAGCGGCATCGGGCAGGTCCTGGCCGAGGAGATTGAAAAGCGCACCGGCTACGAGACACGCTCGGTCAACCTGGGCCACACCCAGCGCGGAGGAACTCCCACGGCGTACGACCGGATGCTGGCGACGCGCTATGGAATCGCCGCAATCGATATGGTGCACGAAGGCAAGTTCGGCCGCATGGCGGTTCTCAAGGGAACGAAGATCTGCGACATCTCAATCGCCGACGCAATCGCCCAGACGCGCACCGTGGGCGAGGATATCTTCGCCGTCATCCGCGGACTCCAGCCGGCAAAGTAGGTACACCTTGCTCGGAAGGGCACGGCTTCAGCCGTGCCGAAATGCGTCCTATACATTGAAACCCGGCGGCAGAGTCCTCTTCAGAATTCTGCCGCCGTCTTGTTTATCAATCAGTTAGTAGCAAAAACATGCACCCTTGGATGAACAGCCGGAATCCTGTTGCCTGCAAGCCGGTTTGGGCATACAAAAGGAAATGCCGGGTTTGTCTGGCCTTTGTCCGGTATCTTCGGCATTCAGGAGCGAACTTCCATGGCGGGTGCAGTACAGCAGATGATGCGCGAGGTGATGGATATTCGTCAGGCGTCGGAGTATCTGGGCATTAGCGGCGACACGCTCTACCGCTATGCCTCGGAAGGCACTATTCCGGCCTTCAGGCTGGGCAACCGCTGGCGCTTCAAGCGCAGCCTGCTCGACGCCTGGATGGTCCGCATGAGCAGCCCCAAGGCCACGTCCTACGTGTCCGTAATGCCCCGCGAGAAGAAGCCCGCCGGCCGCGCGCGATAGAAAGTAACTGGTTGTCAAAAGGAGATGGTTGTCAGTTGCAGCGGAGTCTCGTTCTCAACCAGCAACCAGCAACCTTCAACTGTTCTTCAGCGTGAACAGCGTGATCTCCGGCGGGCAGTTCAGCCGGAACGGCAGCCCGACCGTGCCGATTCCGCGGTTCACATAAAGCTGCATGCGGCCCAGCCGGAAGAGGCCCTGGACGTACTTGCGCCCGCCATCCACGAGATGCAGCGCTCCGACAATAGGAAGCCGAACCTGGCCGCCGTGGGAGTGCCCCGCCAGCATCAGGTCCACCAACGCCCCGCGCGGGTGGGCGAGCACATTGTCCGCGTAGTCGGGGGCATGGCACAGCAGCAGGACGGGGCCGTCGGGGTTGGCGGGAATGGCGAGGCCGAGGTTGGGCACATTGGTAAGGAAGTCGGCGATGCCTGCCACCCACAGGCGCTGCCCGTTGCGCTCAATCGCTACATGCTGGTTGAACAGCAGCGGGATCGACGCCGTTGCCAGTCCCGCGCGAATCAGCGGAGGCCCCAGGAAGGAGTCGTGGTTGCCCATCACCGCGAAGCGCAGCGGGCAGGCCAGTCCGCTCAGCGCCTTGGCGCAGCGCAGGATGGCTCCCGCGGCAAAGTTCTGCCCCAGCGGGCTATTGCTGATGTAGTCGCCGGTCAGCAGCACCAGGTCGGGCGCGAGCCGGTTGACCTCGCCGACCACGCGGCGTACAAACGATGGCTCGGTGTACTCGTCGAAGTGGATGTCGCTGATCTGCGCGATGCGGTAGTTGTGGAAGGCGTCGGGCAGGTTGGCCAGCGACACGTTGCGCGTGACGACGCTGATCTCATGGCGCGCGAACTCACTGGAATACAGGGCGAGTCCCGCGGCGGCCGTGGCCGAGCCGATCAGGAAGTTGCGCCGGGTAAGCAGCGTCTTCTGCACAGCCTGCGGTGAATCGGCGACAAATACGGCCATGATTTATGATAACGGGTTTCGCACAGTTTTACAGATGCGGAACATTAGAGAATTGCTCTGTGCTGCCAGTTGATAGAATTGATCGCATGAGCTTGAATGCGCGGAAGAAGAGTGCTGCGGATGCGGCGAAGGCGGCGGGAGTGGACGCGCTGCTGGTAACGCATCTGCCGGATGTACGTTGGCTGTGCGGGTTTACCGGATCGAGCGCGGCGCTGGTGCTGCGGAACGAGGCGGCTTCTGGAGCGCGGTCCACGCGATCGCCAATACACGCGGTGCTGTTTACCGATGGCCGCTACATCGCCCAGGCGAATGCAGAGGCGGTGGGCACCGAGGTCGTGATTGCCACCAAACCGCCGCTGACCGAGGCATGCGAGTGGATCGCAGCAGCGGGCGTTAAGCGCTGCGGCTTCGACCGCACGCATACCACCGTCGCCGCCCTGGACAACATGCGCAAGGCCGTCCCCGCCAAGCGGCGCAAGTCGCTCTTCGTCACCATCGATCCGTTGATCGCAAAGCTGCGTCAGATTAAAGACGCCGGCGAGATCGCCAGTCTGCGTGCCGCAGCCCTCCTCGGCTGCCGTCTCTTCGACCACATTCTCACCTTCATCCAGCCGGGCATGACGGAGATGGCGGTGGCCGCCGAACTGGAACATGCTGCACGCCTCGCCGGAGCCGGAGGGATGTCCTTCGAGACGATCATTGCCAGCGGCGAACGCTCTGCCCTGCCCCATGGCCACGCGACCATGGCGAAGCTGCCGCGACGCGGCTTCGTCACCATGGACTTCGGCGTGGTTCTGGATGGCTACTGCTCCGACATGACCCGCACCATCCACATCGGCCGCGCCAGTGCCGAAGAGCGAAACGCCTACGACGCCGTGCTCGAAGCACAGGAGGCTGGTCTCGCCGCCGTCCGCGCGGGCATCGTCACCGGCGATGTGGACGAGGTCACGCGCTCTGTGCTGCGCCGCGCCAAGCTCGACCAGTGGTTCACCCACTCCACAGGCCACAGCCTCGGGCTGGAGATACACGAAGATCCCAGGCTCGCCGCAAAGAGGACAGAGAAGCTCAAAGCCGGAATGATCGTTACAATTGAACCCGGCATCTATATGCCCGGCAAGTTCGGCATCCGCATCGAGGATTCGGTGCTGGTAACCCGCTCCGGCTGCGAGATACTGACTCCAAGCCCCAAGGCATGGATCGAGTTGTAACGGATCAGGTTCAAGGTTTATGGTTCGAGGTTCAAGGTTTAATACGACAAGATGCACTGGGCCCCGTTGTGGCGCGAGGAAGAGGAACGATGGACAGCAATAAGCTGAAAGAGTTGCGCGAACTGGTCGATTTCCTGAAAGAGAATGGGATCGCCGAGTTCGATATGGAGCGCACGGACCTGAAGGTGCGCATCAAGTTTGCCGGCGCCGCTGGCGCGAGCGCGACCGATCTGGCACTGGCGCAGCAACTGGCCGCAAGCGCAACTGGCAGTGTCCCAGCCCCAGTCGCGGCTACCGCGGAGCTGCCCGCAGCGGAGGCCGCCGAAAAGCTGCACGAAGTTACATCGCCCATCGTGGGCACCTTCTACGATTCGCCCTCGCCCGGCGCGCCCACCTTCGTCAAGATCGGCGACCAGGTCGAAGTCGGTCAGGTGCTCTGCATCGTCGAGGCCATGAAGCTGATGAACGAGATCGAGTGCGATGTGGCCGGAGAGATCGTCCAGCGCATTGCCGCAACCGGCCAGCCAGTCGAGTTCGGCCAACCCCTCTTCGCCATCCGCCCACGATAAAGACGGCCACGGATTTTACGGAGCAACACGGATTTAAAACAATCGAGAATTCAGATTGCTATTCTGACCCTCGAACGAAGTGAAGCGGAAGTATCCCCGCATCTCGCCTGATCTGTGTAGCACTGCACCAGCCCTGGCGGAGGGATTGCAAGTCAAACAAAGGCGGAAAATGTTTCGTAAGATTTTGATCGCAAACCGTGGTGAGATCGCCCTGCGTGTCATCAGCGCGTGCAAGGAGATGGGCATCCGCACCGTCGCCGTCTACAGCGAGGCGGACCGGCACAGCCTGCACGTCAAGTTTGCCGACGAGGCCATCTGCATCGGCCCGCCGCGCGCCGCCGAGAGCTACCTCAACGTCCCCGCCGTCATCTCCGCCGCCGAGATCGCCGACGTCGACGCCATCCATCCCGGCTACGGCCTGCTCAGCGAGAACGCCAACTTCGCCGAGGTCTGCCGCGCCTCCAACATCAAGTTCATCGGCCCGCCGCCCGAGGTCACGCGTCTCATGGGCGAAAAATCCACCGCGCGCCAGACCATGAAGAAGGCAAAGGTCCCCATCCTGCCCGGCTCCGACGGCATGATCGCCACCGAGGACGAGGCGCTGGAGTGCGCAAAGTCCGTCGGCTATCCCGTAATCCTGAAGGCCGCGGCCGGAGGCGGTGGCCGCGGAATGCGCATCTGCCGTAACGCCGACGAGCTGCCCGCGCTCTTCCAGCAGGCATCGGGCGAGGCCGCAGGAGCCTTCGGCAACGGCGACCTATACATGGAGAAGTACCTCGATCGCCCGCGCCACATCGAGTTTCAGATCCTGGCCGACGAGTACGGTAATGTGATGAGCCTGGGCGAGCGCGAGTGCTCCATTCAGCGCCGCCACCAGAAACTCATCGAAGAGGCCCCCAGTCTCGCCATCACACCCAAACTGCGCGCCGAGCTGGGAAAGACCATCGAGCGCTGCATGAAGGACGTTGGCTACTGGAACGCCGGGACCATCGAGTTCCTCATGGACGAGGATGGCAAGCTCTACTTCATCGAGATGAACACGCGCATCCAGGTCGAGCACACCATCACCGAGATGGTCACCGGCATCGACCTCGTCAAGGCCCAGATCCGCATCGCCGCCGGCGAGCGCCTCTCAGAGATCGTCACCTCCCCGGTCACCATCTCCGGCCACGCCATCGAGTGCCGCATCAACGCCGAACATCCCGAGAAGTTCACCCCCAGCGCGGGCACAATCTCGGTCTTCAACCTGCCCGGCGGCAACGGAGTCCGCGTCGACACCGCGCAGTACGCCGAGGGCATCGTCCCGCCCTACTACGACTCGCTGATCGCCAAGCTCGTCTGCCACGGCCACGACCGCGAAGAGGCCATGAACAAGATGCAGCGCGCCCTCTCGCAGTTCGTCGTCCAAGGCATCTACACCTCAATCCCCCTCCACCAGCGCATCTTCGACGACCCCGAGTTCCGCTCCGGCAACTTCGACACCCATTTCATGGAGCGCTTCTTCGAACGCCAGACAGAGAAGGCAAAGTCAGAGACAGAGGCGTAATACAACCGCCCCTTCGAGTCGTCATTCACTTTATCGAGTCGTCATTCTGGCGAAGCCAGAATCTCAGTATTTCGTCGTTGATTGTTTCACCCAACGATAATGCCACCGATCAACTCAGTCGCACCCGTAGCACTCGTAATCCTGACTCCCCTGCGCCAAAACTGCAATCCGATCCTATAGCCAGCCCACATGCTCAGAAACATTTCAACCGCGGCAACAACCACCTTGCCCTTAAAATCGAAGGGATGAACGTATAACTTGAATAAAAAATTCACCCCACGGAGGAGCACGAAGATCACATTGCCAAAAACCACCGTATGAAAAAACACATAGCGATTCTTGCCCATCTTCATTTGTTTGATCCACAGTTCGCGCTCGCGTTCTAATCGAATTGTCTGAGAAGTATTTGCTTGATAAGTATCGAACATCGAATCTCCTCGCTTTAGGCGTAAGCGCGTGTTGGAGCATTACCTGTGATACTACCGCACCTCTACCCCATCGTCGACGCCGAACTCCTCGCCGCGCATAACGTCCCGCTCGAC
>Ga0187847_10001669_pt1 | contig 19503 bp, 15 predicted proteins | sample June2016WEW_4_10_FD_132458 | JGI IMG/M metagenome (GOLD analysis project Ga0187847, IMG submission 132458) | Peatland microbial communities from SPRUCE experiment site at the Marcell Experimental Forest, Minnesota, USA - June2016WEW_4_10 | ecosystem: Environmental > Terrestrial > Soil >...
CCGATCAAGGGGTTGTAGAAGAGCACGTCCCAGTAAGGACCAGTGCCGCCGATGTTGAATTGAGTAGACGACCCGGACATCGACGGTGATTGGATCCCTTGATCTAAGGAGAAAGTAATTTGCGGCCCGCACGGATTGCAGTCGACAAAGTCTGGCGGTCCCTGTCCGTCCTGATGCCATCCGGCGCTCGACTGCAGATTGGAAAACGACTTTCCCTGTTGCGGCGCACTTGCCACCGTTATCTCCAGGGATGCTTGCTGAGACTGGTCTTTGGAATCCGAAACCAAGATGGAAAAGTTGAAAGTACCCGTTTCCGAGGGAGTTCCCGAAAGAGCGCCCGTCGAGTTTCCGAGAAGCACGCCGGTGGGCAGTTGGCCGGAGGCGAGCGAGAAAGCGTAAGGCGGCGTTCCTCCGCTGACGCCGATGACCGCATTGTAAGTTGAGCCCATGGTTCCCGAAGGAAGCGTGGCGGAAAGCGTGAGCGCTGGCGAGGTCGCGCTGTTATGCGTAGCGGGAGCGGCGATGCTTCCGCAGGCCGTGAATAACAAAAGCGCGGAAGAGACAGTGATCGCAGCCGCGGACTTCAGAAAAATTCTTTGCGCAGATTGATTGCGTGGCAACCAGGACAAGGGAAGAGACATCGATCCAACCTCGGGAAAGGGGTCAAGAGGACGCTCGGGACGAGGGTCCTTTGAGTTGGACCTTATTAGAAGTGGGAGGAGCGGGCCAGATTACCGATGGCGTGAGACTTATGAGAGCCCACGGGGTGTCAGGGCTCCGCACCCACGCCTTCCCCAGTGCAGAAGGGCCTTAACTGTGAGTAGGAATCTGGGAATGATGCAGTGGGAACGGTCCGCTGGAAGCTGATTACGAGGTAATCGCGATTCAGGTTTCAACACGAATCATCAGGCTCAGGTTGCTGGGAGATGTTGGTGGACCTGGTCGGGATCGAACCGACGACCTCTTCCATGCCATGGAAGCGCGCTCCCAGCTGCGCCACAGGCCCACTTGTAAAGCGGAGGAAATTGCTACCTCCTGATTTTCGCCCACCTTTCCTGTGGCGTCAAACTAATCTAGGATATGGGAGGCAAAAAGAAGAGCACGATGGGGAACTCCATGTCGAACTTGCGTAACCATTTATCATCCGCCATCCGATCGCGGATGCGATGCGTGGCGAGTCTTGCAGGCGTGATCAGCCTCGCGTCGACCGCCGCGGTCGCGCAGACACAGGCTTCGGCCGCGCCTCCGGTGGCGTATGCGTCGGTGAGCGAACTGAATAACATTCTGGCCCAGGTGAAGCAGACCTCTGCCTCGATTGAGGCGGACCTGAGCAAGACGCGCATCGAGAAGTGGAAGACCGACGGCGGGACCAAGCGGCAGACGCAGGCCAACGTGGACTCCATCCATCGCAACCTGCAGTCGGCGCTTCCGGAGATGCTTTCGCAGATCGGCAACTCTCCCGAGGATCTGGCGGCGAGTTTCAAGCTCTATCGCAACCTCGACGCGCTCTACGACGTGTTCGGATCGGTGGTGGAATCGGCGGGGGCATTTGGATCGAAAGACGAATTCCAGAGCCTCAGCAACGACATGAATGGGCTGGAGAGCGAGCGGCGCGCTTTTGGCGAGCGCATGCAGAAGCTGGCGAGCGCGAAGGAAGAAGAGCTGGGACATTTGCGGGCGCAGGTCAAAACGCTGAGCGCGGCTCCGCCGCCTCCGCCGAAGAAGATCATCGTGGATGATACTGAGACTCCCAGGAAGCCGGCGGGGAAGAAGAAAACGACTGCGAAAGCGTCGACGACCAAGCCGAGTAAGCCCGCCAAGCCGGCGGCTGCGCCGAATTCGTCAACCAGCAATTAAATTATTGCGAAGTACGTCAGACGCTGAGCGTGAACGTGGTATCGAAGCAGGAATGACAGTAGCACCATGTGCGGGGGAACAGCTTGGCTGTCCGCATTCCGAAGAGCGTAGCTGAAGAGGCTCGTTTGGTCGAGGGAGATCGACCGGTGCTGGAAGTGAGCGCCTGGCAATGTCGCGATTAAATCCCTTGAACGACCAACCCTCACACAGTTGCTCGAACGTGTTACCCCACAGAATTTGCATGGGGAGTCTGATTGGGGCCAGGGCGTGGGGAATGAGGCTTGGTAGTCAAGCCTTGGGTTCCGGAATCCGGCGATGTCATTTGGGTCGATTTGAACCCCTCCCTGGGATATAGCTCCGCCCGAAGTTGTAAAGCAAGTGCTTGGGTTTCTGGGGACACTTCTACAAATCTAGCTGGTCGATCTTGGCGCCGCCCCGGTGTCGGGAAGCGGTAAGAGCATCGTTGTATTCTCCAAAACTGCACCGCTACCGTCCGGCGAAAGCCCTTGACAGACGCCGTTTTGAGCGTAAACTGGTGCAACTTTTTGGGACAACGGGCAAACGCCGTTGGGTCCATCACCAATTTAATCCAGACGCCGGAGGCAGCCACAGATGAATCGTGGGAAAGCGATCTTCATCCCAATCCTCGTCGCATTTCTGATGGTTTTTGTCAGCAACCTGGAAGCAGGGCATCGCGATGCTCCCATCGTGGCCCTGGACCAGAAGGCGAATGTCACGGACTTCTTCGCATTTGTCAGCTATGACGACCCGACAAAAGTGACGTTCATCATGAACGTGGATCCTTTTCTTGAACCCGGGAATGGACCGAACTACTTCCCATTCGACCCCGGGATTCTCTATACGATCAACATCGATAACAACGACGATGCGAAGTCCGACATCAGTTTTCAGTTCCGGTTCACGACAAAGATACAAACGCCGGGTTCCGCTTTTGGATTCCTGGGCGCGGGTGACGGCATTAATGCTCCCGCGAACTCGCCGCCCCCGGTAGCGCCCGGGACGCCCATTGTTCCGCCTGCCATCACGGCGTTGAGCGGGGCGGGCGCGGCGGGACTGAATTTCAGCCAGACCTACACGGTCGAGATGGTGACAGGCAAAACCTTGACTTCACTGGTGAACCAGGCGGGCGGTTCTTTGTACGCGGTTCCCAGCAATGTGGGTCCCCGCACCATGCCCAACTATCCGGAGCTGGCGGCGCAGGGAATTTACACCCTGAGCAACGGCATTAAGGTGTTTGCCGGAACCGTGGACGATCCGTTCTACAGCGACTTGGGCGGGGAATTCGACACGTTTAACTTCCGTACCGCAGCGGGCGGTGGCGTACTGTCGGCGGCGGCCGATGCGGACGACCATACTAATACCGCGGCCGACTACATTTCGGGGTACAACGTAAATACGATTGCGATTGAAGTTCCGATCGCGATGCTAACGAAGACCAAGACCCTGCTTCCGGCCACTTCGCCATCGGCGACCATCGGCGCGTGGGCCGCTACCGCGCGGCAGCGGGTTCCCAGCGCAACGGCTCCCTTCGTACAGGTCCATCGCATGGCTAATCCTCTGATCGACGATTTGGTGATCCCGCTGGGATCGAAGGATTCGTGGAGCATGAATCAGCCCGTATCCGACTCCCAGTTCGCGAGTTCCTATCTGGATCCGCAACTGGCCCGAATCTTCAATGCGATCTACGGGATCGCGATCCCGACGCCGCCGCGCACCGATCTTCTCCCATTGCTGACCTACGCTCCTCCAATTGCCGCTCCAGGAACGCCAGCTGGCCCGATTGCCGACCTGCTGCGTCTCAATACGGGCGTTTCTCCGACTCCGATGGCGAGCAGGAAGAGATTGGGTCTGCTGGCGGGGGACCCGGCAGGATTCCCCAATGGGCGGCGGGTGTCCGATGATGTTACGGACATTATGTTGCGTGTTGTCAATGGGATACTGGCGGGGCCGCAATACAACTATCCCTTGGGCGACGGGGTCAACACGAACGATGTGCCTTACCAGGAGGTATTTCCGTACGTGGCATGGGCGCAAAGCGGGCGGCAGCGGCGGCACATCGATCCAGGCGAGCCGGGCTGCACGATGGGGGCTGGCGCGGCCTGTCCGACGAACTAGCCGGGGTCGATTTTCTAAGCAGCCCGCGGGAAAGCATGACAGCCGTTTGCAGGGCGGGCTGCGCTCCAAAATTTGGGCGTCCCATGCGCGTCGTGGCCGAGGTATGACAGGGGCAGCCTACCATCCAGCCACGCCTTCAGCGTGACCACCTGATCAAAACCCCAATCGTAGTAGTAGGACCGGGGAATCCAGCGGTTCGAGAGCCGCGAAACGAGGGCCCCCCGGTCCATGAGAAGGCCGACACTGAGCCCCTGCCCGGCCTTTCAACTGGGTCGGAAAACAACCTTGCCCGCACCGGGCGGAGTCTAAGGTCCAACCAACGTGAACTTTCTCGGTTGGTTTGGAGATGTTTTATGGCGCGTGTATGTTTGTGCGTTCTCGGCCTGCTGGTGCTCAATGCGCTCGCGGTGTCGCAGTGCTACGATCCTCCGACTCCCAGTGTGGTGGTCTGCACACCCAGTCCCGGCTCAACCGTTGTGTACATCCCGGATGTGGCGATCCGCTTCACGCCCGTGAGCGGCGCGAAGATCAAGCAGGTCATCATTTACGACAACGGACGGGTCATGTCCAAGACGAACGGGGATCCCGGAGATATTTACGACGCGGACGTGACCGACGGGCCGCATCATTTGGTGGTGAAGGCCTGGGACACGGCCGGCAATTTCTTTGAGGCGCAGGAAGAATTCCACGTCGTGGGGCAGGGATATCCATTTTGCAAGGTGCCCGACAAACCTGGCGTTAACTTCTGCGAGCCTCCGAAAAACGCCTTTTTGGGGCTGCAATTTCCGCTTGGGGCGGCGGCACGGGGTGATTCCAGGATCAAGAATCTATCCTTCTACCTTGATGGCGTTCTGCAACAGTCGGACCCCAACACTCCCGCGGTTGCGTTTTTCGTTTCAGTTCCGAAGCAAGGGGTTCCCTATACCGCCAAAGTTGTTGCCACCGATGCCGGCGGCCATCAGTTCACCGCGAGCAAGACGGTGGAAGCTCAATATACTTATGGCGAGTACGCATGCTTCAACGGATGTGTGCCCGGCATCAACATCATCTCTCCGCAGGACGAAGCGTACGTGAGCGATTCGTTCGCGCTCAACATGCAGATCGAGGACAACCCGAACCCAATCACTTCCATGACGGCCTATCTGGACAGTACTGAAGTTGCCAGCTCCAGCGGACCTTCATTGCAGCAGCAGGTTACGGGAGCGCCGGCGGGAACTCATATTCTGACGGTGACCGGAGTTGATTCCCAGGGACTGGTCTATTGGATTCAGGAGAACGTCAATATCGACATCTCAAAATGACGAACCCTCCGGAACGCTAACCTGGTGGCGCCTCGACACCTGGTGCCGTTTGTCGTGGGATATAGGAAGTCAAAATTCCCGCCCGGTCGCATAGAACGCGACTCGGGCGGGGCACCTGGCGGTGGAGAGCCGCGGGACCATCATTGTCGGAGTATTTCCTGTCTTCGTATTTCCCGGCCACATTTTCCAGTTCGGTTCATTTTGGGAAGCGATATTTTCTCGTTTGGGATCCGGGCTGGAACAGCCGCGCCCGAACGGGTGTATAGTGTGGGCGTCAAAAAATTGCCCTGATGCTAATCAGGGCAGGGGCCAATATCGAACCCAGGAGACGAGACTCAAACAAGAACCCAATCACGAAATCCGAGGAGAGCAGTTATGCACTCAGCAAATGGGGACACCCTGGAAGGCAGCTTCTTGAACGTCGCCGATGCTGGTCCCAAGGTCGGCTCGATCACATTCGCGGCAACCCTCTCCTTCGCCCTGGCTTCGGCCATTGGGCTATTGCTCATTGTCGTTGCGGCCCAGCCCATGGGCGCGCAAGACGAAGGGGTGATCTATAACTTTCCGGGATACTCGAACGGGCAAACTCCGCAAGCCAGCATGATCCTCGATAACAAGGGAAATTTATATGGCACGACCACGCAAGGCGGAGTGCATGGCTATGGGGCCGTCTTTGAAGTGATCGTGGCGGGAAACAAAGGGCCCCGGGAGCGGGTGCTGCATAGCTTTTCGATCAACTCGAATCCGGTGTCCAGCCTGGTTTTTGACGGGATGGGGAATTTCTACGGCACAACCGTGGGCGGCGGCAAGGTCAACGAGTACTGCCCGCAAGGCTGCGGCGTGGTGTTTGAATTGACGACCGGCGGAAAGTACACGGTGCTCTATAAGTTTAAGGGCGGGTTTGATGGGGCCAATCCGTATGGTGGGCTGGCCATAGACAGCATGGGCAATCTTTATGGCACGACGCGGAATGGCGGAATGGGCGGCCCGCAGTACGACTGTGGCACGGAGTTTGAACTCAGTGCCGGCGTGGAGACAATTCTCTATGCGTTCTCAGGGAGCGACGGCTGTTATCCCACGGCTGGTTTGGTGACGGACGGCTACGGGAATCTCTATGGGACGACTCCGCAGGGCGGCGCGGGTTACGGCACCGTGTTTGAAAGCGACACTTTCGGCGATCTCACGACGCTGCACTACTTCGCGGGTGGGAGCGACGGGGCGTATCCTCTGTCGAGCCTGGTTCTGGATGACTCTGGTTTTGTGTACGGCACAACCCAACAAGGAGGCGGCGCCGACTGCGGCGGAACCGGCTGCGGCACGGTGTACGAGGTAGACCCCACGATCCCCAAGGAGACCCGGCTCTACAGTTTCATGGGCGGCAGCGACGGCGCTTATCCTTACAGTGCATTGGCGATTTCCGGATACACGCTCTATGGCACTACCTACAGTGGCGGGGGAGCGGCGGGAAACGGAACAGTCTTTGAGGTGCAGGGGACTACGGAAACCGTGCTCTACAGGTTCGACGGCTCTCCAGACGGAATTAACCCGGTGGGGGGCGTTGTTTTCGGCACTGACGGGCATCTCTACGGCACGACTACGGCGGGAGGCACGGCGAACCGGGGCACGGTGTATTACGTGGTCCCGGAAGATTAGCTGGGCTGGACATTTCCCACTCAGGATAAGGGCGGCTCGAATGGGTACCGTCTGGCTCTTCCAAACACAACAGAGGACTTACGTCGGGAACCGGGCGGGGTCCGGCGGGGTCTAAGTAACCAAGCGGGAATTCCTTGGGAGTGGTTTCCCTGAGGAAGATTCCTGCCTGTTTGGGCCGGGATAACCCTATAATTGAGGGCACGCCGCTATGGCGGGAGCTACTACCTTGGGCAATCTTGCAGGCGCGATCGGGGCTCGAATTGAGGAATCGGCCGTTATTGCGGAACTGAAGGCCGGCTCCGAGCAGGCGTATGCCTGGCTGATCGGCGAATTTCACCAGCCCATCTACGGCCTGATCTATCGCATCGTGAATGACCCCTCCGATGCGGCCGATACCACGCAAGAAGTATTTCTAAAAGTCTTCCGCGGGATGAAACATTTTCATGGCGAGTCGAGCCTGAAGACGTGGATTTACAGGATCGCGCTGCATGAGGCGTCCAACCGGAGGCGGTGGTGGTTCCGGCACAAGGCGCAGGAAACTTCGATCGAGCAGGCGGAAACGGGCGAGAACCAGTATCCGGGAGAAGACCGACTGGTGGATCGGGGCGAATCACCGTTCGATCAGTACGCGCACGCCGAGATACGGGCGGTGGTGGAGGTCGCGCTCACGCACGTGTCCGAGCCGTATCGGACGGCGATCATCCTGCGGGATCTGGAAGAAATGTCGTACGAGGAGATTGCGGAGGTGCTGCAGATTTCGCTGGGGACGGTGAAATCACGCATCACGCGCGGTCGCGATGCGCTGCGCAAGCGGCTGGCGAGGTACGTACGGGAAGTGGGCCCTGAACTGGGATTGGTGATTCCGGCGAGCGATGCCGCGCCGGAGTTGAACGGGAATGCGGTCGGTGGAGAGGCTGAGGTGATGTCATGAAGTGCGCCGAGTACAAGAGATTGTTTTCTCCGTACCTCGACGGTCAGGTGAGCGGGGCCGAGATGCACGCGCTCCAGAAACATATGCAGGAATGCGGCGGTTGCGCGCGGGAGTATGCGGAGATCCAGCGCACGTTGCAGATGATCGTGGCTTTGAATCGAGCCAGGACGAAGGCTCCGGCGGAATTGCCTTTGCGGCTGCGGCTGGCGATCTCACACGAATCGAAGCAGGCGCGCCGCCGGCGCTTTGAAGGCGTGATGGTGCGGATGAGCAATGCGCTCGATGCGTTTATGGTTCCGGCGACGGCGGGAGTGGTGAGCGCGGTGCTCATCTTTGGGTTGCTGCTTGGCTTTTTCGCGCTGCCCCAGCAACTGAGCGCCAGCAGTTCGGACGTTCCCCTGATGTTGTATACCGGACCGCAACTGCAACAGTCAGTGTTCGGCACATCGCTCGGCAGCATGGGAGAAGATTCGGTGGTGATCGAGGCTTATGTGGGGGCTAACGGACGAGTCGAGGACTACCGTATTCTGTCGCAATCGGCGGACGCCAAGGCGGCGCTGCCGCAGGTAAAGAACCTGCTGATTTTCACGACGTTCCGGCCGGCGCTTTCGATGGGCGTGCCGACCGCGGGACGGGCGGTGATTTCGTTTTCCAAGATCAGCGTGAAGGGGTAGGAAAAGTCAGAAGTCAGAAGTCAAATTGAAGAAGTGAAACCCTACTTTGCCGGCGGCGGTTTTACTTCTGCAATTTGACTTCTGCCTTCTGACTTGCTCTTCTGACTTGCCCTTCCGTTTGTTTGACCTGCCCGATGGCAACTTCGTACACTGTTTTCAGATCACCTTACTGCGCCCTCAGTCTAGGAGGAGTTTCCTGGGACAGCGTTTTCGACTGACGTTCGTTTTTAGTCTGGCCTTACTTACCGCCCGATCCGGGCTGGCGCAGAGCAATCCGCAGGTTTCTTTGGAGACAAGCGAGACCATCTTCACGGTTCTAACCGCCATCAACACGTGCGGTTATGACCAGGAACTGAATTCGTCCGATCCGTTGCGGGCGGAGATTCGCGCGGAAGTGGACAAGGCCGTTGAGAGTGCGCCGGGAGCCAAGGAAGCAACGGCTTCGATGTGCGAGTTCTATCGCCGCCACCGGGTGGGTGAGCCGACGCGCGACCTGTCGCAGTATGTGTCGCTGGCGCTTTACCTGGGCGATCCGCCGAACTTCACTCCGAAGCTGAAGCAGGAGGAATTGCCCCCGGATGCAGCCGGGATTGTGGATATCGTGCCGCTGATGCAGGCTTTTTACTCGAAGGTTGGTCTGCATGGGATCTGGGAGCGGCACCAGAAGCGCTATGACGAATTGACCGACGCCTATCATGCTCCGTTGTCGAAGATGACGTTTGACACGGAGATCTATCTGAAATTGGCTTCGGCTGGATACCTGGGGCGGCAGTTTACGGTTTATCTGGATGCCATGGGGGCTCCGGGACAGACCAACGCGCGAAACTACGCGTCGGACTATTACGTGGTTTTTTCGCCGACGGCGGGCACTGCGCTCAAGATGCAGCAGATTCGGCACACCTATCTGCATTATCTGCTGGACCCGCTGGCGATGAAGAACGAGCCGGCATTCATACGCCTGCGACCGTTGCTGGATTCGGTGCAGAAGGCTCCCATGGACGAGGCCTTCAAGAGCAATATATCGCTGCTGGTGACAGAATGCCTGGTGCGGGCGATTGAGCTGCGCACGGGATCCGTGAAAAGCACCGAGGCTGAGCGGCAACAGGACCTCGATGAGGACGACCGGGAAGGATACGTGCTGACGCGCGCCTTTTATGATCAGCTGGCGAGTTTCGAAAAAGATCCGGTCGGCTTGCGCAGCGCTTATGCGGGGATGCTCGGCTCGATCGATGTGGGCAAAGAATCGAAGCGGGCACGGCAGATCGTGTACGCGAACGAAGCGGCCCCGGAACTGCTACGGCTGGAGCGTCCGCGAAACGAGCATCTGCTGTTGAATGCGGAGCAGCAACTGGCGGCGGGCGATCCGAAGACGGCGCAGAAGCTGGCGCAACAGGCGCTCGACGAGCAGGAAGAAGATCCAGGACGGGCGTTGTTTATTCTGGCGCAGGTGGCGACAGCGAATCGGGATATGGAGGGTGCGCGCAGCTATTTCCAGCGGGCGCTTGAAACTGCGCACGAACCCAAGGTGATCGCGTGGTCGCATATCTACCTGGGGCGGATTTTCGATTTGAACGAAAACCGGGACGCGGCGCTGACGGAGTACCGGGCGGCGTTGAATGCGGCGGGCGCGGCGCTTCCGGAAGCGAAGATAGCGGCGGAACGGGGGCTGGACAAGCCCTATGAGCCTCCGGTGACGAGGAATCCGGAATAGGCAGGAGTCGCGGGGTAGAAGGCGTAACTTTGACCGCAACGTTTCGCGGCTGCAAGGTGATAAAGTTAAATGTTGGCCCTTAGAGTTTTTTCTTTGGAACTGAAATAGTAAAAACCTTGAAACTTGCTTTTACGGGAGACAGCATGAAACGAGCGGCAGTCATTGCAGCAGTCATGACTCTTGCGATTTGGGTTGTGGCCCAAGGCACGCGAGTGGCGGCGCAGACGGCGCCGGCAGCGGGCCAGGCGGCACCGGTCCAGGGAACTGCTCCGGCCCCGGGAACTGCTCCGGCGCAGGGAACGGCAACACAGCCCGCGGTTAAACGTCCACCACAAGCCAAGACGCAGCCCGAGTTCGACGCATACAAGGCAGCGGCGGCGACGACGGACGCGGCCGCGCAGGAGAAGGCATCCGACGATTTCGCGCTTAAATATCCGGACAGCGAGCTCCGGGTGCTGCTTTACAAGAACGTGATGCACTTGTACCAGAATGCCAACAACGCGGAGAAGACGGAAGCGGTCGGACGGAAAGTGCTGGCCATCGATCCGAACGATCCGGATGCCCTGACAACGGTTGCGGAAGTGATCGCAGAGCGGACCCGGGATTCCGATCTCGACAAGGACCAGCGCTATGCGGAAGGTATGAAGATGGCGGAGAAGGCGCTGGAGACCATCGACACGGACGTCGCAGTCCCGGCGGGAACTCCGCAGGACAAGATCGACGCATACAAGTCGGGAATGCGTTCCCAGGCTTACTCGACGATGGGAGCGATCGAGTACAACCGGAATAACTTTGTGGCTGCCCAGACCGATTTTCAGAAGGCGATCGACGCTTTTCCCAGCCAGCCCTATGCCCCGGATGTACTGCGGCTGGCATTGTCACTGGACAAGCAGCAAAAATATGAAGAGGCCTTGAAGATCGCCAACCGGGCGGTGGAACTGACGCAGGACAACACCGCAATCGGGAGTTCGGCGCGCCGGGAGCGGGAGCGCCTGCAGCAACTCACGGGAGGCGTACCTGCACAGGCGCAAACTCCCAAGAAATAAACGGGCAGGGCATTGGACCGGGCCGGCAACGGTCTGGTCAAGTGCCGACTGCGATTGCCGATGAAGTCACCTGAACTGATGGCGCTCGAAGAGAGCTTGGGATACCACTTTCAGCGCCAGGAACTGATCGAGCAGGCTCTTACGCACAGTTCGCAGGCGCGCGAAGTGGAGGCGTCGGGCGCGCCTTCGAATTTTTCGGGCGGCGGCGACAACGAGTTGCTCGAGTTTCTGGGAGACGCGGTGCTGGGACTGGTGGCCAGCGAGACTCTCTTCCATCGTTATCCGGAATTCCACGAAGGCCAACTGTCCAAACTGCGGGCTCACCTGGTGGGGCAGCGGCATCTGCTGCGCGTCGCAGAGCAATTACAGATCGGGCACTACATGCGGTTGGGCCGCGGCGAAGAAAAGAGCGGCGGCCGCAGCAAGGCTAGCCTCCTGGTGGACGCCCTGGAGGCGATCCTCGCGGCGCTCTACCTGGACGGCGGTTGGCAGGTGGCCCGAGACTTTATCGTGCGCGCGATTGTGGAACCGGAACTGGCGCACATGAAACTGGAGACCAGCGCGCTCCCGGTAATGGACTTCAAGTCCGCATTGCAGGAAACGCTGCAGGCGAGCGGGCGGGCGCAACCGGTTTATGTCCTCGTAAAAGAGGAAGGGCCGGAACACCGCAAGACGTTTACGGTGGAGGCGAGGCTGCCGGAGGCCGAGGCGCAATTTGTGGGCCGGGCAGAAGGGGCAACGAAAAAGCGGGCGGAGCAGGAGGCGGCGCGGCAGGTGCTGGAGCATTTGTCCAGGTTGCCGGAGGGCCGGGCTTCGAGTGGTGAGAAGAGCGCATCCTAGCAGATGCGGAAAAGCGTCTTGAGCCTCGAGTGGCGAGCCTCGAATCGCGAGCCTCGAATCGGACCAATGATTGCTTCAAATCATGTCGTGGAGTGAGAAAATCCTGAGCGGCGAATGGCCGGCAACGATTCAATCGGTTGCCGGGACGGTGGCGATCGCTGTGTTCGTGGTGACTTTTCTGGCGCAGGCCTTCACGATTCCATCGGAGTCGATGGAGCAGACGCTGCTGATCGGCGACTACCTGCTGGTCGATAAGCTTTGTTACGGCGATGCGGGAATCCTGAGCCGTCTGTTGCCCTACCGCAAGATCCGGCGGGGGGACGTCATCGTGTTTCATTATCCGGTGAATCCGGCGCAGGACTTTGTGAAGCGGGTGGTGGCGCTGCCGGGAGACCGGATCCGCCTGATCAACAAGCGGGTGTTCGTCAACGGAGTTGCGCAGGAGGAAGGGTTCGCGCAGTTCATCGGGGGCGTGCACGATCCTTACCGCGACGATTTTCCGCGAACCGACACAGCGCCGTTCGGGATCGACGCGAAATGGTGGCGCCAGATGCCGAAATTCGTGGAGGATCACCAGTTGATCGTTCCGGAAGGCCATTATTTTGTGCTGGGCGACAATCGCGACGACAGCCAGGACAGCCGTTACTGGGGATTTGTGCCGCGGGAAAATATTATCGGCCGGCCGCTCATGATTTACTGGTCGTCGGGGGCCACGAGCAATGATCTTTACGGCTCGCCAACTCCGGGTGATAGACTTTATCACCTCGCTTATGCGGTGACACATATGTTTCAAACGACGCGCTGGGGACGGACCTTCAGGCTGGTGCGTTGAGAGATTGATTGCGGATCAAGCCTGAGCAGCGCCGGGAAAAAACCTCCGGAGATGGAAATAGCGTGCCTGCAAAAGAAAAAACGAGCAAGCCACCGGTAGCCGTGGATGAGGCGGAGAAGCGGAAATCCGTTTTGTCCGCGAAAGAGGTTGCGCCCGACGAGAAGCCGGAAGAGACGACGGTGGAATTTCTGGCGTCGATCGCGGGACTGCTGGCCACCGTGCTCTTCATCATGACGTTTGTTTTCCAGACGTTTGCCATCCCTTCGAGTTCGATGGAAAGCACGCTGCTGATCGGGGATCACCTGCTGGTAAACCGCGAACAATTTGCTCCGCCCACGCGCTGGATGGGGCCCTTGATGCCATATCGCGACGTGCAACGCGGCGACATCGCGGTGTTCCTCTCTCCCGAACAGCCGGGGCTGTTCCTGGTGAAACGCATCATTGGAGTCGCCGGGGATCGCATTCACCTGCGCGACGGCGTGGTTTACCGCAACGGACAAAAACTCGACGAACCGTACGTACAGCACGTGGGGGCGGGTGACTACAATCCCTACCGCGATAATTTTCCCGCAGTGCCGCCATCTCCCATGTATGGGGTGCGCAACGATAAATGGCGGATGGAAATGCCGGCGCATATCGAAGGGGAAGACATCGTCGTTCCGCCGAACAGCTATTTTGCGATGGGCGATAACCGGGACGTGAGTTACGACAGCCGGTACTGGGGATTTCTGCCGCGCGCCAATGTGATTGGCCGTCCGCTGGTCATCTACTGGTCGTTTATCACTCCGTCGGACGAGTATCTGAAAACCGATATGGGCGATCGTTTCGCCTCCATGGCGCACACCATTCTGCATTTCTTCGACGAGACGCGCTGGTCACGCACGATGCGGATTCCGAGGTGAAGGCTGGCCTCCAGCGAATGGCCGAGACACAAAGAGCCTGAGGAACCGATGGCGTCGAGGAACGAGAAAGAAGTCGAACAAAACGAGAGGCCGCGAGAGACCACGATCGAATTTCTTTCTTCGATTGCGGGCGTCCTGATTTCCGGGTTGTTCATTATTACGTTTATTCTGCAGGCGTTCGAAATTCCCTCCAGTTCCATGGAAGATACGCTGCTGATCGGCGATCACGTATTTGTAAACCGGGAGCAGTTCGCCGCCGCGGCGCATTGGCTGGGGCCGCTGCTGCCTTACCGGAGCATCCACCGTGAGGACATCGTGGTATTCCTGTCGCCCGAGCAGCCCGGCTTATTCGTGGTGAAGCGCATCATCGGCGTCCCGGGAGATCGCATTCATCTGCGCGACGGCGCGGTCTACCGCGACGGGCGGAAACTCGATGAGCCTTACGTCCAGCACAAAATGGACGATTACAATCCATATCGCGATAACTTTCCCGCCGTGCCGCCTTCCGAACAAGAGGGAGTCAGCAACGAGAAGTGGATGCGGGAAATGCCCGAATACGTGCAGGGAGACGACATCGTGGTGCCTCCCGAGAATTACTTCGCAATGGGCGACAACCGGGACGTCAGTTACGACAGCCGCTACTGGGGCTTTATTCCCAGGGCGAACGTGATTGGGAGGCCAATGTTTATCTACTGGTCATTTGTCACGCCCCCGGATCAATACCAGATGAGCAGTTGGAGCGACCGCCTCGGATTCATGGCCCACATCGTGGCTCATTTTTTTGGCGAAACCCGCTGGTCGCGCACGTTTCGGATCGTAAGGTGAATTTTGTGCGTTCCAGGCGCGGGCTGGCGGCGATTGCGGGGCTGCTGCTGATTCTTTTTCTGTTCCGGCCCGGGGTGCGCCAGTTGCGCAACCAGATTGCGGGGTCGATTGGATCGGCACTGGGCCGCAGGGTTGCGATCGAGGACGTGCGCTTTCGCATTTTGCCAAGACCGGGTTTCGATCTGGAAGGCCTGGTCATTTACGACGACCCCGCCTTCAGCGCAGAGCCGATGATCCGTGCGCAAGATGTTTTTGCCGCGATTCGTTTTCGTTCCCTGCTGCGCGGCAAACTTGAGATCGCCACGCTGAGCGCGACCGAGCCCAGCATCAACATCGTGCGCAGCAACGACGGCCGCTGGAATCTGGCCAGCCTGCTGGAGCGCAATGCGCAAATTCCGGCGGCTCCGACGCTGAAGGCGACTTCGGAGCGGCGGCCGGCGTTTCCCTACCTCGAAGCGAGCAACGCCCGGATCAATTTCAAGCTGGGGCAGGTGAAAACGTCCTACGCGCTCACGGATGCGGATGTAGCGCTGTGGCAGGATTCGGAGAACTCGTGGGGCGCGCGCATGAAGGCGCAACCAGTGCGCACGGACTTCAACCTTACGGACACCGGCCAGTTGCTGGTGAATGCCACGTGGCAGCGCGCACCGGGCCTGCACCTTACTCCCTTGCGGCTGAGCCTCGCATGGGAGAAGGGACAGCTCGGACAGATCACGACGTTGCTGACGGGCTCCGACCGCGGATGGCGGGGAGGCGTGGACATCACGGCGAATCTCGAGGGCACTCCGGAAGCGCTCACGGTGGAGAGCCGGGCGGTGATCGCGGGATTTCGTCGCTACGACATCCTCGATAACCGGATTGTGAATCTCGCGACCAACTGCGCGGGCAAATACAACGCAACCAGCCGATCCCTCAGCGATCTGCTCTGCGAATCGCCGATCGGCGATGGGAGGCTTCGCCTGCGCGGGAAAGTGGACGCGACGACGGCGCGCCCCGGCTACGATCTTACGCTGGCGGCCTCGAAGTTGCCGCTCGCCTCGGCGCTCGCGTTGCTGCATGAGGCAAAGCAGCAATTGCCCTCCGACCTCACTGCGGAAGGCACGCTGGACGGGGAATTTCACGCTGCAAGCAATGGGCTGGGGCTTGCGAAACTTACCGGGAGCGGCACTGCGACGGATGTGAGCCTGATGTCGAATGCGGGAGCGGAAGTCGTCTCGCTCGGCAATATTCCTCTATCACTGATTGAGGACGCGAGTTGCTGCAAGCCGGAGCGCGTGAGGGCGCGGCCAATGGCGGGGGCGCAGGACGCCAGGGGTAAAGAGTCTGAACCGGCCGAAGCTCATTTGCGGATTGGTCCGGCCTCGATGAAGGTGAACGCGTCCGCACCTTTAAGTGCGGGCGGTTGGGTTTCGGCTTCCGGGTATCGTTTCTTTTTGCGCGGCGATGTGGACCTGAAGAACCTGTTTCGGCTGGAGCACACCCTTGGCTTGCCGGCGGCGCGCCCAGCCGCGGAAGGCGAAGCCAAACTGGACGTGAGCGTTTCCGGCGGGTGGAGGGGACTTGCCTCTCCCACGGCATTCGGGACGGCGCAACTGCGGAATGTGCGGGCTGAGACACGAGGCGTGAATACTCCGATTGAGATTTCTTCCGCTACCGTGGTGCTCGCTCCGGACGCATTTTGGCTGCAGAAGCTTTCGGCGCAGACCGGGAGCACGCACTGGAGCGGTTCGGTCACGGCGCCTCGACATTGCGCTCCGGCGTGCCTGTTTCAGTTTGATCTCACCGCCGACCAACTCTCGGCGGCGGACCTTTCGGAATGGTTCACGCCTCATCCCGCAAAGCGTCCGTGGTACCGGATTCTGAGTTCGACCGACCAGCAGGGGCCTTCGCCTCTGCTTGCGCTACAAGCGCACGGCAACTTGCATGTCGCGCGGCTCGGGCTGAGAAAACTCGTGGCTACGCAACTCACGGCACAGTTGACGCTGGACCGAGGCAAGATCGGGCTTGCCTCTCTGCGGGGACAGCTGTGGCAGGGCACGCAGCAGGGGACCTGGACGATCGATACCACCGTGCAGCCGGTGCGCTACCACGGCACGGGCACGTTGCAGACAATTTCGTTGGCGCAGTTAGCCGGGTTGACGAACGACGCGTGGATTGCCGGAAACGGCAATGGCAATTTCGAGATGGAAACTTCGGGAGACGACTTTGCCGATCTGCTGGCCCACGCCGACGGCAGATTACAGTTTGTGATCAACAACGGCCGCCTCGCTCATGTTCAGCTTTCTCCTTCGGATGGGCCTCTTCCCATTCATCGCTTCACGGGGAACCTGCGTGTCAATAAGGGCGTCTGGGAACTGGCGGGAGGAAGGCTCGAATCGCGGGACGGTTTGTATCGAGTGGGCGGAACGGCCTCGGCCGCCGAAGGGCTCAATATCACCCTTACGCGCGACGATGAGCAAACATGGAAACTTACGGGGACGCTGAGCAAGCCGCAGGTTACGGCTGGGAATCAGGAGATCAGTCGCAAGGCAGCGAATGCCAGGATCGAGAGCAAACCGTAGCTGATTGCGGATTGCCCGGAGTCGAGCGCTAGGCGCCAGCGCTACTTTCATTCCTTCTCATAGGATTTGGGCGGCAGCAATAGTTGGACGCCGAAGTAGCCTATGAACGATGGCTGGTTGCTGTGCGTGGGCTCAAGGGCGCGTCCGGCCATGAGCAGCAGGATTAGAGGCTGATGAAGCCGATAGCGCGCGCCTACGTCGAAGGTAGGCTGAGCGTATCCGGGACGCCATGTGCCGGTCGCGTAGAGTTCGGAGTCGATCTCCAGTTTCTTCGTAATGTCGCGCCCTACGACCAGGCCGGTCAACCATCCATCCAGACCCAGGTGTACGAATTGATAGCCAGCTTCGAGGTTGATGTCGATCGAGCCTAACTTCTTGGTGAATTCGACGGGCAGAAGCAGGCTCGCACCCGGAGGCGTGATCTCGCGCTGGACGGCGTGATTGGGGTTGTTCACCGAAAGCTGCGGGAAAACGGAGAAGGCCGAGCCGTGCTCGCCCGCGTCATAAAAACGCCACTTCACGCCGAGTTGATCCTGTTCCAATCCATATTTCACGGGCTGGGAGGGGTTGTGCACGCGCAGCCACGCGCTTTCATAGGTGAGCTGGATGCGATCTCCCAGACCGAAATTAATATCGACGTCCGGAGTGTGTGTCAGCGATTGATTGCTGTAGAGAAATGGCATGTAGCCAAAGTTGATTTCCCAGTTCTTATTGCCGGGAGTTCCGGGATCGTTGGTGTAGTAGGGAGGGCCTCCCTGAGCGAGCGAAATGCTGCAAGCCAACGGCAACATAGTAGAAAGCAGTATGAGAGCGCGGAGCCTGAATGCGGGCCGGTCAGCGAACATTAGTGACGTTCCTGGATCGGAAGGGAATTGCTGTTCGTCGACGGGCCATGGAATCTTTTAATTTTACCCGCGTACTACGTGGTGACGATTGGCAAAATGCGATCAGGGATTCAGAGTCGTAACGTCAGGGTTTTCATCCGCGGCGATTTTCGCGGCGCGCGGACGCGCGAGCGACTGGCCGAGCACGATCCAGAGAGCGAGTACTAGCCACTCCCAGGCGGAGAAATGCCCGGGCACGAAGGGGAGAAACTTCATGAGCGCCATGGACAGGCCGACAACTGCGCCCAGCAAGGCAATCAGAAAATCCGTGGTCGATGGTTTCATGCACAAGAAAGCGGCGCACACGGCGAACCATCCGGCGGCGGACGCGACCGAACCAACTTCTGAGATCGGAACCAGAATGGCGCTCCCCAGAGACATGCAGAGCCCGGTGGCAATTCCGACCGCGAGAACCGAAGTGGATGGCGTTTGATTGCGGGGATGAACGGTGGCGAGCCGGTTATCTAGTAAGCCGCGTCGGGCCATGGCGAAGAGCAAGCGACTGGCGGCGACGAAGTTTCCGTTGAATACCTTCAACAGAGACAGTAACGCGGCGCTCATGATGATGCTTACAATCCAGCGCGAACCGAGAGCATGCTGGAACGCGACTGCGGTCATGAAGGGTTCGCCGATGAGTTGCTTCCAGGGCGCAACATAGCCTACGGCCGCGATCACAATGATGTAGAACATGAAGCCGACGACAATCGCGGTGAAGATCACGCGGGAAAAGCCGCGGGAACGAAACTCGGGATTGGCTTCTTCGGCGGCCTTAGTCACCGATTCAAATCCGGTCATGAAGTAAGGGACGATCTGCAGGACGAGCAGGATGGAAACAAACGGAGTGTGGGTGAACAACGGCGGAAAGTTAGCGGGCGATCCGCGCGCGACGCCGAGGCCGACGAAGAGAACGAAGAGCACCAGCGTGCCGAAGGTTGTCCAGTTCTGAAAGGTGGCGCTCAGGCGGATGCCTCGATAGTTGAGCAAGGTGACCAGCGCGGTGAGGCCAAGTCCAATTATCAGATGCGGAAGATAAACCGGCTTGCCAGAGACATGATAGAGAACAATGTGGTCGAGCGCGGGCAGGATGAAACTCGCGAGACGTCCCACGGCGACCGCTTCCCACGGGCAGACGATGAAGTAGGCGAGCATCATCATCCAGCCGGTGAAATAGCTGATGCGGCGCGGGAAAACTTTGGCGGTGTAGGCGACCTCGCCGGATGCATCGGGCATGAGCGCGACGAGTTTGCCGTACACGTAGCCGATGGGAAGCAGGAGAACGCCTCCGATGGCGAAGCCGAGAATGCCGCCGAGCGGTCCTCCGCGCGAGAGCCAGTCGTCCATGACGACGAG
>Ga0187847_10001670_pt1 | contig 19502 bp, 14 predicted proteins | sample June2016WEW_4_10_FD_132458 | JGI IMG/M metagenome (GOLD analysis project Ga0187847, IMG submission 132458) | Peatland microbial communities from SPRUCE experiment site at the Marcell Experimental Forest, Minnesota, USA - June2016WEW_4_10 | ecosystem: Environmental > Terrestrial > Soil >...
CCACAGCGCGGCTGCGGCCATGACGTTCGACGCCAGCAGGAAGAAAATCCCGATGGACCTTTGGGTTCGCGTGCGCTCCGGCGCAGTCAGGAGCCAGAGGATAAAGATGCCGTTCAGCGGCACCCACGCCTGATATCCCCTCGTGTACCTGCGAATCCAGGCCGGCATTTAGACTATAGGGTTGGGAAGATATAATTTCAAAAAAAAGGCGGCCCCCTCCGGTCGGCACCGCTTCCTGCCCGCGATGGGACCCAAAGCGGGTAGGGCCTGGGCGTCGATAAGTCGAGACTCCAGAAGCGATTTCGCGGGCGCTCCTGCGGGGAGCCGCAGGGCGGCCGAGTGTGATTCGACTCGCCTCCCCTCGTGGTCGGCCGGCTATAGTCGGGGGCGTGCATGACAACCCCCGGACCCACCGTCCGCCTGCGGACCCGCTAAGCTCAGCCAAGTGAGCGTTAGAAATTGCGCGCTTCCCTGGCACTGGATGCTGGTCACCCATGACGGCGACGTCTTGCCCTGCAGCCATGGCTCGCGGTCGGTCGGCAACATCAACGACAGCTCGGCGGAGCAGATATGGAACGGCGAACGGATGCAGGAGGTGCGGGCGTCGATCCTCAGGGGCGAGGTAAACCGGGCGTGCCAATCGTCGGAATGCCCGTACCAGCGGATGGATCCGGTGTTTCCCGAGCGCGATGAGCCGCTGCAGGTCGACGAAGCCTTCGCGCGCGTGTTCGACGAGGAGTGGTACCTGCAGGAACATCCCGATGTGCGCACCGCCGTTGATCGGTGCCGGCTGACGTCCGGCCTCGAGCATTTCGTTCGCCACGGCAGGTCGGAGGGGAGGAATTACCGCGTGGCCGGCGCCGCCAGCAAGCCCCTTCAGAATTCCGTGCTCGGGCTTGTCGAGTATTCCCGCGGCGCCACGCGCCTGCGGGCAAGGCCGGTCGATCTGGTCTTCGTGGTCTCCACGATCTGCAACCTGCGCTGCGTCATGTGTCCGCAGGGGATGAGCCTCGTGGAGCAGCCCCGCCACACGCCCGTGGGCACGATCGAACGGATGGAATCGTTCCTTGCGACGGCCTCCAGGGTCTGCGTCAGCGGGCTCGGCGAGCCGATGGCCGCGCCCGCGTTCTGGAGGCTCGTCGAATGGAGCAGCGGCCGCGACGACCTTTGCTTCCGGGTCCATTCGAACGGACACCTCATCACGCCCGAGGGATCGGAGAAGATCCTGAATTCAGGGATCACGGAGCTGAGCTTCTCGCTCGACGCCGCGACGCCCGGCACGTACTCGAAGATCAGGGGAGGCGATTTCGAATCCGCCGTTTCGGGGATTTCCACGCTGCTGGGGATGCGGAAGGGGATTTCGAACAGCCGGCTGGAGGTTTCGATCAATATGACCCTGATGCGCGAGAACCTGCGGGAAGCTGCGCCTTTCGTTGCGCTCGGGAAGGAGCTGGGTGCCGACGCCGTGGTGTTCTCCCAGCTTTTCGGGTTTGGGGACCGCCCCGATTGGAGGGTCGACCGGGGGGACTGGAGCTTCGTGTACTCGGAGCAGGTGCTCACCCGCGCCGCTTCGGAGGCGCGCCATCATATCTCATGCGCCAAGAAATTGGCGGAGGAGGTCGCGATGCCCGTTCAGTTCTTCAGCAATGTCCTGGATTACGCCGATTGAGGGCGTATCTCGCACGGTCCTGCTGCCGCCGCAGGGAGGGCCCCCCGATGAAGGTCGGGCCTGGCAAACTAATTCGGGCTATTAGGGATTTTCATCCCTGCGCGTCCCGGCCTTCCGCCTATTGAGCGCCCGCCGCCGGAGGAGTAAACTCCAAGGCCATGAAGAGGGCATTCGTGACCCTTGCGAAGGTTTGCTTCTCGTTTCTCCTCGGACTCACGTCGCTCATGGTTTTTTTTGTGACGGAATCCGCATTGGCGGTGCCGGGAAGGAACCCGGTCCTGGGAATCGTCGGTGCCTGTCTGGTGGGGGCCCCGTACCTGGCTTTCTGCCAGTTCTGGCTCGCGCCAAGGGGGGCGCACGGCTTCAGGTCCAGGTGGCCTGCGTTGGCGGCCATGACGCTGCCTTTGTTCGGCGTGTTGGCGCTCGTTGAACGCGAAGCGATTTTGCCGCAGGCCGTCCCCATGCTGCTTAGCGGCGGGCTCGGCATTCTCGCGGGGGCGGTCATCGCGGGTCGTGTTCCCTCCGGACAGGATCTCGGTCCCATGCTGGCAGAGGCGTCCGGGGGGCTGATGAACTGCCGCCTCCTCCTGCAGATCGGCGCCGTCATCCTTGTCGTGGCGGCCGTCATGATTCCGGTCGGCGTGATCCCGCCGCTCATGGCCGAACTTGAATACGCAACGGGGTTCAAGGCCCGCCAGGTCGCTGCAATTTTGGGCGGCGCCGCGGGACTCAACCTCGTCGCCGCCGCAATGCTCCTGTTTGTCTCGATGCACCCCGAAGTTCGCCAGAACTACTCAAGCGGCTACCTCGTGATCCCGGCGGTCCTCGTTCTTCTCCTGGCGTTCCTCTATGCATTTGCGAGCGGCATTCGTTCCCAGAACCCCGCGCTGATTTCCGCGTCGGTCGTGCTGACGATCTGCGCGGTCTCCGATCTCGCGACCACGGCGCTGATCACCGCGGCGTCGGTCGTTGCCGAGCGGGTGGGCCTGGGATCGTGCCCCGGTCTCTCCCGTCAATCGGGCCCGGGGGGACCTGCGGTGAATCCCCGTTAGGAAGCGGCCGCCATGGCGCGTGGACCGCCTCGCGAGGGCCGGCCCCCGGGCCTCCGACGCAGCAGCCCGCTCCCACGCTAAGGGGTTTTCAGATAATACGAGAAACCGAGCATGGGGGCGTCCGAATCCTGCTTCATCATGTTATACAATTGAATGGTCGTCCTGTTGTCCTGCATCGAGGCGTCCAAGAGCGCGAATTGAGCCTCACTCAGGGTGCTCTGGGCCTGTGATCTTATCGAGTCCCACGCGACCGGCTCCTGCGCCTGACTCTGGGTCGCCATGACAGAGTTGTAGTTGACGAGCCGGGGGGAAACGGCGGGTCCGCCGCTCTGATAGCTGCTGTTCGCGGAAACGAGCTCGCTGACCAGCTGATCGGCCTGCTCGGCACTTAGCGGAGAATCCGTGAAGGCAAGCTGCCCCGCCAGCGCGTCGACAAAGGAACGTGTAGGAAGCGTGCGTTCGTACTGCTGGAGCTGGGCGTAGCTGTCGGCGCCCAATAGGTCGGTTAGCGCCCCCTTCAGTTCCTGGTCGGATTGGCCGAGGATCGAAGCGACTCCGGGATCGGTCTGCGCGAGTCCCTGGGCCTGCGCCGCCGCCTTGATATCGAGGGCTCGCTCGGCCGCCGCCAGTTCTTCGGCCTCCAATTTTCCCGCCACTTCATGAGACAGCCCTGTGGCGCTTACGAACGCCGCATATCGCAAGGGAAGGGCCGCGCGCTCCGACTCCAGATATAGGGCCTGCAGCTTTGCGTCCCTTTCCAGGACGATTTCTCGCCACGGTTTCGCTGCGACGGCGAGGATCCGGAGCTGGTCGTCATAGGAAGCCATGCGATCCCTGGCGGCCCGGAGCGCCTCGATCCTTGCATTCAGGTCGGCCCGGCGTCGCGCCCCCTGGCCGAGGAGCCTCTCCTTGCTTGACAACTCGGCTTCAAGGCTGAGCTCCCTGTCCAGAACCGAGGCGAGGGATGCCGTTGCCCGCCGCGTCAGCACAGCCTCCCTGAGGGCGAGCCCGAATACGGCGGCAAACAGAGCGGAAGTGAGAACGACTCGCAGGGCCCTGGGGTTCATGGATGAATGCCTCCTGCCGGCGCCGCCTTTGCGCTGTCCACCGCCTGGCCGGCAGCCTGGTTGGAGGCCGCGTTGATGGCCTGCTCGTAAGCGGAGGTCTGTCTCGACGCCCTCAGGGCATCCATCTGGGGCGCCGAAAGCACCGCCTGTGCGCTCGAAAGGGCTGCGTCCCAGTCGATCTGGGCCGAATTCCAGACGGATTTGCCGTTCTGATAGTCGGAGCTCGACTGCGCCAGGATTTGGACGAGCTGGTTGCCTTGGGCCTGCGTGATCGGAGTCTCGGTCGAATATAGGGTTCCCGCCAGCTGCTGCGCATAGGTCTGCGCCAATCCAGCCCGGTTAAAATCCTGGTAGGCCTGGAAACCCTCTGTCCCCAGCAGATTCCGGAGTTGTGCCGACACTTCGTCGGGCGAAAGCGATTCCGGGCCGGCGGAAACGGCGGCCGCAGGCTCGCCGGGGTTAGCCGCGGTGAACCACGTCAACCCCAGGTCCGAGCGCTGGGCAATCACCTTCAGAAACTGGGCCTGCTTTTCAGGGCTTAGCCCAAGCGAGCTGAAAAGGCCGACGTACTTCTGGGCATTGTGGGAGATGTCGTGGCCCACGATCAGGCGCTGGGCGCCGGGATTTCGGGCGGCAAAGTCCCGTCCCGCTGCGGCAAGGTCCGTCCTGCCCGCTCGCCCGGCCCTGGCGCGTTCGACCGCGGAGGCCAAAGCGTCCGCCGAAGACCGGAGTCTGGACTCATCCTGCTCCTCAAATTCAAGCTGATGCGAGAGTTCATGAAGACGGACGCTCGTTGCAGCCACCCTCCGCTGGGCCTCTGAAAGCAGGTCGGCCGCCCGTCGGTATGAGCGGGCCTCGTGGATTGCCGTCGCGACCGACGCGACGAGAAGGGCCAACGTGGCGACGCCCGACGCAATCTTCGCCGAACGGGCCGCATGAAGAGCCGCCTCCGAGGCCGATATACCCAACTTTGCCGGCAGGAGCGCGCGTTCGGCGACGCGGGCGGCCAGGCCAAGGGGCGCGGCGCCAATGGCCTTATTGGCCAGGGCCAACCCGAGTGCCTCGGCCGTCGACTTGATCCCCCGCTTCGCCAGGGCCGCCCGCAGCCGCTCGACTGCGCGCGTCGCCCGCATGCGCGCGGCGTCCTCGGTCAGGTCCAGCGAGCAGGCCAGGTCGGCGAACGATCTGTTCCTAAAAAACCGAAGGATCAGAATCTCCCTATCGGCCTTGCCCAGGGAATCGAGGGCCTCGTCAATGAGCGGGCGGAGCCGCTCCCAGTCCGGCTCCGCCACGTCTGTTTCCGGGTTCGAGTTCATGAAGAGGGACTCGCGCTCGCGGCGTCGCCGGACCCGGCGCACCAAATCGACGGCCTTGAAACGGCCCGTCGTGTACAGCCATCCCTCCAAGGCCGAGCGGCCTAGCAGGGACGCGGATCTCCGCGCCAATTCTGCAAAGACGTCCTGCGTGACATCCTCCGCCAAATGGGAATCCATGCCCACGCGGCGCAGCGCGGACGAGTAGACGAGGTCGACATGCCGCCTGACCAGCTCGCGAAAGGCCTCCTGTGACCGGTCGTTGACATAGCTCCGGAGGAGTTCGGTGTCCGATTGCATTTTACACCCCAAGGTCGCCGCCGATGGAAAAACCGAACAGGATTTCGCGGAACCCCGGGGTGGGTCTGCCTCTCGAATATTCGGCATGCATGCAGAGACAGATAAGAGGGGAGGCAGGTCTCGGAACGTTCGGCATGCCGCCGCGACGGCGGGGAGAAATTGACCGTACCCTGGAGGGAACCAAGCTGAATCCAGGATTCCCGTCCAGCGCGCTTATGCGACAGATCTCTTCCCTATCCTTAGTGGAATTGTCACGGGCGATGATGCTGATCCCTTGGGTTCCCTTGGGGGTGCATCGGGTCGAATGTTTTGCGAACCTGATGCGGCTCAGTACCTTCCCGAGGCCATTCAGCGCTTCAACTGGCCCCGTGGGGTCGGATCACGGCTGAGCGCAGGACCGTTGAGTGCCTGCCCGCCGGACAGCCACGATCAGCGATCAGGGGCGCCGATCCAACGCTCCAGGAGAAGCGCGCCGAGGAATGTCTTCTCGCTCGGCCCGCCGAAGTCATTCTTACCGACACTGACTTCCCCTAGCTGCGCGGGGAAGAGGTCCGAGTCTAAGCGAAGCATTTCCTTTCCGTCCATCCTGACGACGATCGTTCCCCGCGTCGGATTCCGGGATCCCTTGTACAGCGAGAAAACGGGCGTGATGATCTCAATGTCGTGAATGGACTCCCCTCCGAACGAGCTAAAGATCGGACCTTCCTGATTTAACCTCCCGTAGTGATCGAGAACGAAGCGCCCGAGTCCTCCGCCATAATGCACGACTTCTATTCCGTCGTAAGCCCCTGGGATGCCGGTCAGCAGCAGGGGTTCCCGTAAGCCCCACTGGGCCTGTGCTGGGAAGGTTACCCGCAGCAGAAGGTGATCCGTCGGCTCCGCAGGCCTGAGGCGGGCCGGCGTAGCGCCCCATTGGATTTCACCTGGGAACGATTCCTCCGTTAACGGTGCCGACACCGTATTTGCTCCGATTCGGATCTCGCCGGGCGCACTCGGGTGATAGGGGACATAGCTCATCCAGTTGATCCGCCCATTTATCTCGATCCACAATGGGCGCGGCGGCCCCGGGAAGCCGCCGGAGGCGTCCAGGGGTTCCATCCGCACCGTGCATTCCAACGGGGAGCCGGGCACAAGGCGGAACGGGGGGCCGTAACACAATGCGGCTCCGGTTGAGAAATACCCAAAGCGTGCGGTCTCTTTGGCGCCCACATCGAGGAAGAGCAGTTCGCCGCCGCCCGGTGAACCGGCGGAAATGAGCGGCCACCGCCCCTTTCTCAAATCAACGGGCAGCGCCATGCGAAGCGTCCGGAACGCCGTTTCCGGGGTGAGCCATCGAACCGGAATCTCGTCCCGGGCGACCTTCAGGACGTTTCCTGAGAACCATCCGGACCGCGTCCGTCCGTCCGCAATGTGAATATCCCGGCAGTCGACCGGATTGAGCGGGCGCAAACCCTGAAGCACGGGGTGACCGTCCAATCCGACATAGATGGACGAGTGGCTAATGGCGTTCGCCTCGTGTCTCAGGTAATACGGATGTTCGGATGGCGGATACATCGAGCCCAATGACGTCGAGAGCGTGGCGAGCCTCCCCCGGACGACATCGACTCCCGCGCCCCAAAGCACGAAGTTGTCGTCAACGCACTTCAGGCCAAAGCGAATCCTGCTGTCCGAAAGGTATTCCACCAGAAGCACCGCGTTCGGGGTCTCAACCAGGGTCTCCACGGTGTTCGCCGGCCGATCGGGGAAGGTCGTCTGCCAGGTGACGGGTCCGAATTGCCAGCCCCGTGCGCTTTCATACAGCGAGGTGGGAACGTTCATGACCCGGGCGACGCGTTCGAGGTACGCGTTTCCGCGCTGGACGGTCATGGTCCCCTCGAGCGGGATGCTGAGAATGGCCGCAACCGCCGCCGAAAAGACGGCGGCGGCGAGGTAGACCGCCCGCACCGCCCGCTTTGCCCGGTCCGACGTGAGGGCCTGGTCAAGCGCACAGGCCCCAAAGGTCGACAAGAGGACGAGATTAGGCAGGAAGTCCACCGTGTAGCGGATCGCGGCGTTGCCGAAACAGAGTTCGCAGATTCCCGGGCCCAGATAAGCCAGCCCCACCATTCCAAGGGAAACTCCAAGACCCTGGGCCCTTGCGTTTTGCCGGCCACGAAACACCAAGAGGGCCGCCAGCGAAAACCAAACGATCGGTGCGTATTTTAGGATGCCGAAGATATCGGCGACTCCGTAGTAATTCTGCGGCCATTTGGGAAGGGCCGCCATGGACGCAAAGGGAAAGTAGCGACTCCAATCAAGGGAGCCCAGGTAGTATATCCTCAGATTGAACCAGAAATACGAAAGACTCCAGATATGCCGCAGGTCGCATAGGGGATCCTGCAGCAGGTAGTTGTATCCAAAGTCGAGGAAACTCGAAAATCTCAGGTAATTATAGAGCAGGATTCCGGCAAAGATCGTCCCGAATCCAACCGCGAAGCCGATCGCCGGGCCGAGCGCGTATCCCGGGCGCCCCGGGGCTGAGTCGGGCGGCCGCCCGCGACGCAGGAGGCAACAGAGCACCCAGATGGGCGCTAGGATGGCAAACAGGAATGTCGGCCGGCTGCCGACCGCGAGGCCCAGGAAGATGCCAGCCATCGCCATCCAGGCCGCCTTCCTTTCGGATGACAGCACCGAATAGAGGCTGTGAAGCATCAGGATTGCGAAAAAGCATCCACTCCCAATCGCGAGCTCGTACATCATCGGGCGCCTCGCAAGGGATAGAAGTCCCGTCGCGAGGCCCAGGGACAAGACGGTCGCGAAGACAATCGTGCCGCCGGTGCGCGGGAAATGATCTCGGCGAATCCTTAGCCAGAGCCAGACAAGCGCCAGAAATGCCATCACGGTCGCGACCTCACCGGCCGTTCCGAGCCACAGGTCGCTCCCGGTCAGCAGCCGGAATGGGAGCATGAAGACAAGCGCCGGGACCAGCCCGTAATAGATATAGTACCTTCCGTGGTAGAAGCTTGAATCCATCATCCAGCCGTGCGGAACCCAAACCCGCGGATCGTAGGGGTTCGGCGACGATAGCATCGCGGGATCAACGGGGACGTCGAGGTAGAGATGCCCTTTTAGGAGTCCGTGGAGTAGGAGATTGTAATAGTCGCCGTACGAGGCCTTTCCCATGGGCGACGGGGGCAGGCCGGCGCTTGTGGCCGCCGTCCAATAATAGAATGAAAGGACGAGCAGCAGGGCCGTCCAAAGGGCAGTCCAATCCCCGGTCGTAGTTAACAGTGGAATTCGCTTTGGGGAGAGCCTGCTCAAAATCGCAGGTGATTTTTGGGGCCCTTACTTAACGCCGACAAGCGCCAATGTTGGCTTCCAGGCAGCTGGTCCCCGCCCCGACTCGATGGCATTTCCGTTATCGGTCGCCCTAGTTAGGTTTGCGGCCGACAGCAGCCAGCAACTCGCTTGGGAGCTCATAAATGCGAATACCCTCGAAGCCCGCCTTTCTCAGGTAGGTCACCAGCTCTCCTCTTGATGAGGACATGCTGATGTGAGCGGGTCTTTGGTTGAGTGGGATGCTTGCTCCCGCGAGAAATAGATTCCATCCGGTAGTAGAATCCAGGTGAAAATTGTCGAAGTAACAACGCCCGCCGGGTCGAAGGATTCGAAATGCTTCCTCTACGTAGCGGTAACGGTCCCATTCCAGGAGGTGCATGAATACCGTAGTGCAATAGACCAGATCAAAGGCATCTCGGGGAAACTCCTGCAGGCCTACAGTCGCGAGTTCCACGAGAGTCGTGTTGGGACACTTTTGGAGTCTGGTGGCGGCATGCCTAAGCATTCCCCCGGAAATATCGGATCCAAACCAGTGAAGGCACGCAGAGCTGAGGATTTTGCCGACTCTCGCGATTCCGCAACCGATCTCAAGAACGACATCGGTAGAGCTAATCCCTACGGTGAACCTAAGTGCATCTATTGAGTATTGCGCAGTGAGATCCATAGAAGCTTCATCCGTGAAGCTCGCTACGGCGAGCGATGCGACGTCAAGATCTTCGGTTTGCTTGTTCCAGACATTCTTGTAGTCGGAACGGTCGCCAAAGGACGACATGCTTTTTTGCCAGCGGACGTTGGCATCAACAATATTCATGGCATCGTCGGCTCGCACCAGATGGAGGTTTTCATGATCGATCGCCATTCGGCGTGGTCCAACTCCGCTTCCAGGCTAAGCTGATGGCGCCCTTGAGACGTCTCAAAAGTGATCTCAAAACCCGGTCGAGGATTCGCCGTCTGATTGCCGTATCGCGCAATTACCTCGGGTTCTTCGAGACCATGGTGACCGACAAACAGGGATCCGTCGATGTTGGCTCCAATTGCAGTGATCGACCTGCCGTCATCGGGCCAAGCCCAACCCCGAAGCGTGAAGAAGTGCTCGCGATAGATTCGGAACGGCGACGTGTGTAGAAAGTAGGTGAAGACGCTGCCATCCGCCGGGGCACGCTTCAGGGAGGGCACGATTGTTGAAGGTATGTGGCTTCGCGAGAACGTGCGCCAAACAGCCCATATTGGTCGAAGCTTACCCCAGGACGTTGAGCTACGGATGCGATGGAGTTCCGTTTCCAGCGCTGCGGCCCTTTCCCCTTCGACTTCCAGCCTTCGGACCATGGCCTCAAGGTCCAAAGACACCTCCTGACCGCGTTTAATGAGCGCGGCCCTTTCCTGGCGAAGGGTATGGAGGTAGGAGTTGCGTTCGCCCCGGTCGAGGAATTCATGAACGATGTTGGCGCGAAATTCGGTCTCGCGCCGTTTCACCATTTCGAGCTCTGCCGGAATCGAAGTAGAATCCGAGGCGGCGCCGAATCTGTCGCAGTCAAGACGGGACTGAGCATCCTTGGGCTGGATCGCGTTTGAACGGGATTGCGATTCACCTTCAGCAGCATCTCCAATATCGGAGCCCCCAAGAACAATGGTGCCATCGCTTAGGGTGAACTGTAACCTGAATAAATGGCCTACCGTATGAGGCGGAATGATAAAACATTCATCAAATCGGTTGTGTCTTGCATCCGGATTGACTGCAGCAGCAACGTCGGGACTCGGTAAGCCGTAACTTGTTAGAGGCACAACGGTCAGTGGTTCCGGGAATACCGCGTCAACCTTTAGGATGGGCGACCTAGTGTCGAAGCACCATCCACTGAGATGCATTCGACCTTCGTTAACTGAGCATTTGTCAACTATCCAAGCTAGCGACACGGGGATTTGCACCGGGCATTTTTTGAGGATTCATGAGCCCTATTAATGACAATCAGGGGCTTACGAACCGCTATGGCCGATGGAAGAATCTATAGATCCTGTCGCGATGCCGCCGTGTGTGGGACCCTGATCGAGGACGGCGGTCCCTGCGGTCCAGGTGTGCCCGGTACGACTAAGCAAAAGAAGGAGGCCATTCCGCCCGGGGCAACCGGACCCTCAGGGCTTGGGGGAGTTCCTGGAAAAGAGGGGGATCCTGGCGCCAGGGAAAAGGAGTAGGCAGTCCTGATAGTGAAACATCGGGAAAAGAGGGCTTCGCAGCCGTCGTTTCGACGTTTCAGGCACGGGACATCCGCCTTGCTTCGGGCCTATTGGAGTGCGTTGCGGACCGCGTCGATAAATGCATGGGCACAGACCGGAACAAGCAGCAGACCGCTGCGGCGCCAGAAGATCGATAGAAGCGCGCCGACACCGCAATGGACCAGCGGCAGTGCAAACGCCAGCACGGCTAGCTGCGCCACACGATGCTCAGGCTGCAACGTTACGGTGGGCAAATGCCACCACCCCCAAAGCGCCGAGAGATAGAAGGCAGACAGCCAGGGGGCCCGCGCGCCCCCGCGCGTCAAATAGGAGTCGAGCCCTCCGCGAAAGAAGACCTCCTCAATCATGAAACATACCGGCAGGTAGAGCGTAAACGAGCGGAGCCCCTCCAGGATCCGCGCCGTTGGCGTCAGGGCGGAATGCGAACGAACGAGGTAGCCGATGATCAGGGTCAGGATGCCGGCGGCGCCTGCCGTGAGAACACACAAACCGAGTTGGCGCCATTGTTGGCGTGTACAGCGGGCAAGCGACCAGGCCAACGGCACGGCACCGAGAGCGGCGCAGACCAGCCAGAGCTGAACATCCAGGCCGGGGTTCTTCCAGCTGATCAGATCGCGGACGGGCTGAAACATGAAGGCCGCCGCGATCAGCCATCCCCACCACGGCAGGGCGAACCGGCCCCCGTTGGCGAACCACACCTCTAGCATGGGCCGTCGCGCGATGTAGGTTTGAAACAGCCACAACAGCGGAATGCCAAGCAGCAGATACACGTTGGCAGTGAGTCTTAGCGTCCATCCGACCGACATCCACAGGGCCACCACAGCGGTGATATTCGCATACCTTCGTAGTCCATACGAAGGGAGTGCTGCATTGCGTTCTTCACCGAAGGGAATGGCATTCATCATCGAGATTAGTAGCCACCACCCACGTTTCCTTACACTGTTTGTTCAACAAGGTGAACGGAGACGCGTCCGATCCGGCCGTTTCCTGGCGGTTGGAGACACTCCAGTTCCCTACCGAGAGAGCATATCCCCCGGCTATCGTTGGCGATAAACGATCAGAACGATCCTTGGGAGTTAACGGGCAGGCGGCGGGTTAATGCCGGTTATCTGGATGCTGACCTGGGAGATCTCGTCCACCCATCGCCAGCGTATCGACACGAGAGTCCAGATGGGTCCATGCTGCTTTACCACCCTTGAGCAGACCGCCCGGGGTCGACAAGGGCTCCAAACATGAACCTTCGACTCTGGCTTAGAGTTATGATCATGGCTGCCATGTTCATCGCTGCGCTTTTCGGACCGGCTGGAACCATGGCATGGCCTGCCGCCTGGGTCATGCTGGCCGAGTTCTTCGGCGGATGCACCGCCATCCTCGCCATTTTGGCGCGCGAAAACCCCGCGCTCTTAGCCGAGCGGCTGAGGTCGAGGATTCGTTCGGCTGGCCAGCCGCTTTGGGACCAGGTGCTGATGGCGATCTTCCCCGTTCTGTTTATGGGCTGGCTGGCTCTGATGGGACTGGATGCGGGACGCTACGGTTGGCTGAGGCTGCCTTTCGAGGTCAAGGTGGCAGGTGATATCCTGCTTTTCGTTTGGTTCTGGCTGATGAGGTTCGTTTTAAGGGCCAATACCTTCCTGATACCGATCGTCAGGATTCAGCACGATCGGGGGCAAACGGTCGTCTCGACGGGTCCGTATGCCGTCGTCCGCCACCCCATGTATTCCAGTATGCTACTGCTGTTTGTTGCCATGCCCATGGCCGTGGGCTCCGGCTGGGGGCTGGTGTCGTCCCTTGCCTTGTCCGCGCTCATCATCCTTAGGACTGCGCTGGAAGATCGGACCTTGGCCAACGAACTCGAAGGCTACGCAACCTATCGGTCCAAGGTCCGCTATCGGCTGATTCCGCAGATATGGTGACGCGCCATTGATACAATGTCGGTGGGAGGACGGGTCGGAATCGAACCGGCGCTAATATTAATGTTTGAATTCGGTATGGCCTGCGCGTTTGCGGTCTGCATGAAACATTAGCGACGGGGCCTTCATTAGATGACAGCACTTGACATGGTAAACCTATCTAGGTTTACCTTACAGGCATGGAGACTATCGCCACAAAGATCTCTCGCGAGACCAAGGCCCGGGCGACGGCGGTGGCGAAACGCCAGCGCCTGAGTCTTTCCGGTCTTTTGCGAAGGGCCCTCGAAAACGAGATTAGAATGGAAAAGCCCCGGACCTGGGGCGAACGCTTTGCGCCTTTGGAAGGCGCGGTCAAGCACACTCCAACCAATCTTTCCGAGATTGAAGGCTTCGATTGATACGGTTCTCGACACGGGCCCCTTGGTCGCTTGGCTTTGTGAATCCGACCAGCACCACGGATGGTGCGCCAGGGTTTTTTCCCAACTGACCCTGCCGGTTGTGACTTGCGAATCGGTCGTGGCCGAGGCTGCGCACCGCCTGCGCAAATACGGTTCTGGCGTGGAAAGCTTGTGCCTGTTGCTCGAATCGGGGGAACTCCAGGTCGATCCGGTTTCCAACCTGCCCGCAGTTGCTCAATTCATGCGAAAGTATGAGACAGATTTCGCGGACGCTTCGGTCGTTTGGCTGAGCGAGCAATACCCGAGCGCAAAGGTGTTCACGGTCGATTTCACGGATTTTAAGGTCTACCGCCGTTTCAAAAACCAAGCCATCCCGCTGGTCGGAAAACATTAGCTGATGCGATCCTGCCGATTCGTGCTACTTGAAACGTCGGTCGGGGCCCGGTGCGACGTTGCGGGCATTAGGTTGCACTGGCCCGTCCACGGCTCGAAGGGCCAATGTGTCCCCGGTCAGACTTCGAACATTTGGGAAGCGGATTCAGTCCGAAAGATTGTGACACTAATCTCAAAATATTCCGTAATCTATTGAATTTAAAATTTTTATAATTGGAGGCGCGGGTCGGAATCGGTCTAACCTCTACAATCCTGACAGAGGGAGAAAATCCCTCTGCCTCTGAGAGGCAAGGACTATCCAGGGTAACTCGGGGCTACCCAGCTTAACTCCGTCACTACTTTTACTGACAGTTTCACTGACAGTCAGGCGGAACGCTGAACCGATTGAATCTCTATCTTCCCAGATTGTTCGATGCGGCTTCAAGCGCCGCAGAGAAGCTGGGAAGTTTCTTGAGCCTTGCATAGGCTTTGAAACGATTCACCGCCGCTGGAGAAAGCTTAACGGTCTTTCGCATCTTTCCAGTTGGTTTCCTGCCAGCGCCTGGGCGGGCACCTCCGTGACTGACAACAGCGCGGGAGACATCGAAGTAGTCGAGGACATCCCCGCCAGCCTCAAATCGGGCCTCGAGATTCGCCGCAGTTGTGGCGGTACTAGCTGAAGGACTTTTCGTAGATTGCTTTTTCATTTTCGCGTGATCGGCGGGCTGAGATTAGGCGGAAGATGTCACCTCGAAGGGTAAACACGACCGTCCAGTGGCGACCTTCAATGATACCAATGGCGAGCTGCCGGGGCTCGGATGGATTTTTCGAAGGAAGAGTGACAGTGGGACCAGACCAAATGGCAGTGGCGGATGAAAGACTCAGCCCATGCTTGGCCTCGTTCCCGACATTTTTGACAGGGTCCCAGTCAAATTTCACTGTTGAAAACGTACGCTCGTTATCAAGATAATCAAGCCTATTCTTCCACGAGGATCGGGGTCGCCCCAGGCGGCCGCCGGATGCGCCGCGGAGCTGCGCGCCGGCGCCGTCGGGGCGCCCCGCCTTTCCTTGTTATACCTCGGTGTAATTGACAGGCTGCGATGAGAGACGATCAACACCGGTTTCTGTCGGTCCTCGGGCAGCTTCCAGCCCGTCTAACTGCAGAGCAGATTGCTTGGGTGCTGAATTGCCAGCAGCATGATGTGCCTGTATTGGTTGAGGCGAGGCTGCTCAAATTGCCGCTATTCCTGTCCTGACAGTAGAAGACCGGACCCCTGCGGAACATCGTGAAACGTTGCTTCATTCGAATGGTCCAGATCCTAGAGGATTCCGAGCCATCCGCGTTAGCGAGTAGCAGGCGAGTTTCAGCGGAGTACCGGCGAATTGTGGCAAGGTAGTGGGTCCCCGCCGCAATTTACTGACACTTTCACTGACAGTGGCCCTTCCGGCTCACGTATCTCTATACTAAGCAGCTAGTAGAAATTGGAGGCGCGGGTCGGAATCGAACCGACGCATACATAAGCATTTGGCGCGCTGTGCAACAGACGAGGCGCAACGCTGTACCGGCTGTGCGAATGCGACCATTCCCGTCAAAGTTACCATTCGCACGCGGGCTGAAGGGGACCATGTACTTGCGCGTTTGCGGAGCTCTCTTAAAGACGTTCGGTGCACAGAGCGCTGGACATTACGGAGTGGGGCAAGCACCGAGCCAAGCAAGGTCCTTTCGGTCGGCGGCCACAGTGCAACAAGGCTGGCGAAACGGGCCGGTTGGGGGGAAGGGTGGGGGCAACAGAACCCTCGGCACGCTTGCCGGTGGCGGGGAATGTCACTCTTGGCGCAGGCTAACCGTTGCTTGAGCTTTGGTCTGGCCAGAGCCGTGCCCGGGAAGCAGCCTTGGCACCGCTTCACGCTACATGCCCGACACCGCCCATACCGGGACCCCCAGCGGTGCCGTCTTCCTCAGCTACGCCTCGCAGGACGCCAAGGTTGAGAAGCGCGTCAGCGAGGCCCTGCGCGCAGCTGGGATCGAGGTCTGGTTCGACCAGAGCGAGCTTCGCGGTGGGGACGCCTGGGACCAGAGCATTCGCAAGCAGATCAAGAACTGCGCCCTGTTCATGCCGATCATCTCGGCGCACACCCAGACACGGCTCGAAGGCTATTTTCGTCTGGAGTGGAAGCTCGCGGAGGACCGTTCGCATCTGATGGCGAAGGGCAAGGCGTTCATCGTTCCCGTAACCGTGGATGGCACCGGGGATCAAGAGGCCCAGGTGCCTGACGCCTTCCTAGCCGTGCAGTGGACTAAGTTGCCCGGCGGCGAGACTCCCCCAGGGTTTGGGGAGCAGGTCAAGAAGCTCCTTGGCAGCCCCTTGGACGAGGCCTCGCACCAGAACGCGGCGGCGAATGTCCCCGTCGTGCCTCATCGGGCCAAGAATTCACGTCTGTGGGTCGGCGCTGCTGGCGTCTTCGCAGTCGTGTTGGTTGCGATTGCCCTCTGGCATCCCTGGAGCCGTGGCAAGGCGCCGGATTCGGCGAGGCAATCGCCTGGCCGCAATCCCGAGGTTGTTGACCTTGTATCGCGCGCGTCAGCGATGACACAGACCTCGCCCACGTTTGACGATCCTTCAAAGGAGGCATTCGAGGCCGCGGGCAAGCTGCTGGAACAGGCAAAGTCCATCGATCCGACGGATGGAGAAGTATGGGCAATCGAGGCCATGAACGACATTCATTTTCTGAGGTTGTCCTATGATTTTTCTCCGGCGCGAAGGCAACGCGCTACAGTCGAAGCTGCCCGAGCCGCCGAATTGAGCCCCGGCTTTCATGCCACAAGGCTCGCGCAAGCCCAGGTGCTGGTTTGGATCGTAAGAACGGACGGCTCCTTAAAGGAAGCAGAAGACATCGCGCGGAAACTGGCGCTGGAAACGCCCAATGACCAAGAGACGCTGGTCACGCTGGGTCAATCAATTGCGGAACAAGGTCGATCCAAGGAGGCGGCCGAGTTTTTTTCGCGAGAAAAGATGCCATACATGGCTGCCGTTTGGTACATTAGTGGCGGGTTTCCAAAAGAATCCCTCGAATCCATAGACCAGGCGCTGGCGCTCAAGCGCTCCAACAAGTGCCTTTGGTTGAGGGTGAATATTCTGGATGCCCTCTTCGAGGACCCAAATGCGGTCCTGCAGGCGGCGGACCAGATTCCCCAATCGGGGTACACGGACGAGAAAACAGCGACGGATCTCTTGTTCGTATATCTGAAATTTGGGCGTTACGAAAAGGTGCTGGAAATAGCCCAGTCATATCCCGGGGACTGGATTTCCAGCTGGGAGGGCGACGACGTCGCACCCAAGGCGGTAATCGTCGGGCAGGCGCTCATGTCATCGGGCCACTCGGATGCAGCAAAGCAGCAGTTTGCATTGGCGCTCCAACAGGTTGAGCAAAGGCTGAGAGACGATCCAAACAGCGCGGTCATATACTGGAAGGCGGTAATCTACGCCTCTCTCGGGCAGCGAGAGGAGGCCGAACGCAGTTTCGACCTGTATCGCCAACTGCATGAGCAGGGGGGCGCCAATATCACAATTGTCGATCCGTATGTGCTGAATCGTATCGGCAGAAGCGAAGAGGTCTTGAAATGGCTTGGGGAGAAGCTCCCGCTGAAGGATGGAATGGCCCGTTTTCTGCACAGCGAGGCAAGGTACGATGTGGATTACGCGCCCCTGCGAGGTGATCCACGCCTCGAGAAACTCCTCCGGGACACGCTGCCCGCCGGTGCGAAGCCTTTTGACGAGCCGCAGCGGGGTGGGGTGGCGGGAAAGACGCTGACGCCCTGAGCGAGCGGCGCTACGAGACCGCGTACAACAAAACAGGCGCAACATCGCACCGGGTGCCAGCCCGGTTCTCCGCATCACGCGGATCTCCTGGGTAAGTCCGGGATCGCACTTGCGGAGGTCCACGTGGTCCAGCGATGTGCTTGCGGCACCATTTGTCTGGCCACAAGCCTGTGGCCACAACAGCTTTGCGCTTTTCGCGCTTCATGCCAGAAATTGCCCATACTGGGACCCCCAGCGGGGCCGTCTTCCTCAGCTACGCCTCGCAGGACGCCGAGGCGGCAAAGCGCATCTGCGAGGCCCTGCGGTCGGCAGGAGTCGAGGTGTGGTTTGACCAGAACGAGCTCGTCGGCGGCGACCAGTGGGATGGGAAGATTCGTGGGCAGATTTCCTCCTGTGCGCTGTTTGTGCCGATCATCTCCGCGAACACGCAGGTGCGACTCGAAGGGTATTTCCGGCTGGAGTGGAAGCTCGCCGCCCAGCGGACCCACATGATGTCGGAGCGCACGGCCTTTCTCCTGCCGGTGATCATCGACGCCACGCGCGACGCCGAGGCCGATGTGCCTGGGGAATTCCGGGCCGTGCAATTCACTAGGCTTCCCGGGGGAGAGACTCCACCGGTCTTCTGTGCGCGCCTGAAGGCGCTGCTGGACGGTCAACAGAGGCCGAACGACGGACGGACGAAGGCGCCGCGAAGCGGCACAGACGAGCCTTTGCCGCTCAAAGCCCGCCGTGCCTGGTTCGTGTCCGTCGTGATCGGCCTCGTGGTCGTCGCCAGCGTTGCAGGGTGGCAGCCGTGGAAAGGCCGGGCTCCGTTGCCCGGGACCTCGCCGGCTGCGCCGACCCCGGCGGCGGAACTTCGCGAGAAGGTCAAGACGATCCTCGGCAAGACCAATTTGGTCCGCGAGGATCTCAGCACGGCGACGAGTCTAATGGAGCAGGTGGCCCGGTTAGAGCCGGCTTCAGTCGCGACGTGGGTGCAATGGGTCTGGCTCGATTTGACTTATATCGATACCGGCATTGATCGCGGTCCGACCGTCGAGAAAACAGCGCGCGACCATCTCGCGCTGGCGGCCGGGCTCGCTCCCGATGACTACGAGGTGAGGTTGGCCCGAGCGGCGGTCTTGATGCATCTGGACAACTGGAATCCAGAAATGAACGCGGAAGCGGAACCCCAGTTGCGCGCCTTGCTTCGCGAACGACCGGACGACGGCCATACTCTCCTTCTGCTGAGCTGGAGCCTGAATAGTCAAGGGCGGCTCGATGAGCAATTGCAGTTCCTGGATCGCGCGGCCCGCCTGCCCGCTTTTGCCGCACAAGCAAACCTAAACCGGATGGCGGCACTATTCTACGGCCGGCGGTTCGACGAGGCTGAGTTGACCTATGCCAAGATTCCGCCGGAGTCCCGGCCAGTTGGGGCCTCAGAATTGGAGGCGGCGATTTTGTGTTTCTGGCGTGGTGACCTGGAAACAGCGCGCCAGGTACTGGATGGACTGCCTCCGTCCGCAATGGTCGATGACGCCCCTGGCGTCATGGCGTTCTGGGTGCATTTTTGGCGGCGGGATTACGATCGCGCGCTGGCCAGCCTCCGCCTCCTTACGCATGACTTCATTGAAACCAACAACTTTCATGGTCCGAAAGGTCTTCTCGCGGGTCTGGCGCAGGCGCACGCCGGCCGAACCGAGGCAGCGCAGGCAGAGTGGCGGTCGGCGTTGCAAATCGTGGAGCAACGACTGGTGGCCTCGCCAAACAATCAGGCGCTTCTCGAATACAAGATAAGCCTGCTGGCGCTTTTGGGTGAACGAGCCGAGGCGGAGCGGCTGTGGAGGACCTATGAAGAACTTTACCCGCACGATCAAGTCGGGTGGCGCGCCCTCACCGCGGTGAGTCTGAATTCCCCGGACCAAGCTATGGACTTGATCGCATTACAGTTGAAGAAACCCAGCTGGGTTTGGAATGCCGCGCTCCTGCGCTTGGAGCCGCAACTCGATCCCTTGCGGTCGCTGCCACGGTTCCAGGCGATGCTGGCCGCCGCCGAGGCCGATCCAAATCTCTC
>Ga0187847_10001672_pt1 | contig 19492 bp, 18 predicted proteins | sample June2016WEW_4_10_FD_132458 | JGI IMG/M metagenome (GOLD analysis project Ga0187847, IMG submission 132458) | Peatland microbial communities from SPRUCE experiment site at the Marcell Experimental Forest, Minnesota, USA - June2016WEW_4_10 | ecosystem: Environmental > Terrestrial > Soil >...
CGCGACGTATTGCTTGTAATTTGATTATTCGTGTATATACTCGGACCCCGGACTAACCCGACAACGGAGTTTCTAACATGGCAGCGAAAGCAAAGAAGGCGAAGAAGAAGGTAGCGAAGAAAAAGGCCGCTAAGAAAAAGTAAGCCTTCGAAAGTAATCAACTGTGCCCGCGTAAGCGGGCACAGTTGTTTTCAGGGGTGCAAAACGTTGGATGTTCGCGAGAAAAAACGCCTGGCCGCCGAGGCCGCACTGATCCACGTCGAGCACGGCATGATCCTCGGTATCGGCACGGGTTCCACCGTCGATCAATTCATTGCAGCGCTTGCAGACCGTAAAATACAGCTTGATGGCGCGGTCTCGAGTTCGCGGGCGACCTCGGAGCGCCTCAAGGCCGCCGGTATCGTCGAGCTCGAGCTCAACTCCACGGGAGACCTGCCGCTATATATCGACGGCGCCGACGAGGCGACCAAGCACGGCGCGCTGATCAAGGGCGGCGGCGCCGCACTGACCCGCGAGAAGATCGTGGCCGCCGCCTCCAAGCGCTTCGTCTGCATCATCGACGAAAGCAAGCTGGTCGACAGCTTGGGTGTCTTCCCTCTGCCCGTCGAGGTGATCCCCATGGCGCGCTCCTACGTGGCGCGCCAACTCGTGACGCTCGGCGGCCAGCCCGTATGGCGCGAAGGGGTCGTCACCGACAACGGCAACGTGATTTTGGACGTCCACCACTTGAAGCTTGCCGACCCGTCCGCATTCGAGACGACGGTCAATCAAATCGCCGGGGTCGTGACCGTCGGACTGTTTGCGCGCCGTGGCGCCGATGAATTGATCGTCGCCGGCGACGGCGGCGTGCGCAGGATCGTCCCCTAGCCGATCCTCAAGCGGCGGCGCGGGCCCGCTATATTTCCAGGCGCGTGCCGAATTCCACGACTCGACCGGGCGGCAGCCCGTAGTATTCGGCGACGATTTGAGAATTGCGCTGCATTTGCACGAATGCCGCGCGCCGCAGGGGCGTCAAGTCCGAGCGCTTGCCCGGAATCAGCTCTTCGCGACTCAAGAAGAACGTCGTTCGCTCCGGCTCGTAGGCAATGCCGTGGCTTTCCGCATCACGAAGAATGTCGACGACGTTCGGCTTCTCCATGAATCCGAACTGCGCGACGATCCGCAGGATACCCTCGCCGACCTTTGTCACGGTCAAGCGCTTCGCCTCCGCGACGCGCGGCTCGTCCCGGGTCACGATGGTCAATAGGACCACGCGTTCGTGCATGACGCGGTTGAATTTGATGTTGTTGAGCAACGCGCGCGGGATGCCCGACGCCTTTGCATCCAGGAATACCGAGGTGCCCAAAACCCGAACCGGTGGATCACGTTTCAAGTCTTCGAGAAAGTCGCGGACCGGCTTCTGCTCGCGCAGCAGGCGGCCGATCACCGAGGCCCGACCGCGTTGCCAGGTTTGCATCAACCAATAGAAGATCAGACCCGATGCGAGGGGGAGCCAACCGCCATCCTCCAGCTTGGTGAGGTTCGCGAGCAGGAATCCCATGTCGACGAAGAACAGCACCGAGAGCCCTGCGCGCAGCGGCAAGCTGTCGCGGCCGGTGCGCGATTTGATGAGGCTCAAGGTCAAGGGCGTCACGATCGTCATTGCGCCGGACACCGCCAAGCCATAAGCGCCGGCGAGCGCCCCGGAGCTGCCGAAGCTCATCACGAGCGCGATCGCGGCAACCATCAACAGCCAGTTCATCGACGGCACATAGACCTGCCCCGCATTGTCCGCGGAGGAATGTTCGACGCGCAGCCGGGGCAACAAACCCAAGCTCACGGCGGTGCGCGCGACCGAAAACACGCCGGATATGACCGCCTGCGAGGCGATGACCGTTGCCGCGGTCGCCAGGATCACGAGCGGCCACAGCGACCAAGACGGCGCCATCAGGTAAAAAGGATTGCTGATCGCCGCCGGATTCTGAATCAACATCGCGCCTTGGCCGAAATAGTTGAGGACCAAGGCCGGCATGACGATCAGAATCCACCCCAGGCGTATCGGCGTCTTACCGAAGTGCCCCATGTCGGCATAGAGTGCCTCGCCGCCGGTGACCGTGAGAAATACCCCGGCGAGCACCGCGAGCGCGCCGACCTGATGCTCCGTCATCAAGCGCACCGCATTCGACGGATCGAGCGCGAACAACACCCGCGGCTCGCGCACGACCCAACTGACACCCATGACGGCCAGCACCGCGAACCAGAACAGCATGACCGGTCCGAACACGCGCCCGACCGAACCGGTACCGTGTCGCTGAATCAGAAATAGTCCGATCAGCACGACGACCGTGATCGGAAGAATCGGGATGTGTGAGGTCGGCGCTGCGATCTGAACGCCCTCGACCGCGCTCAATACGGAAATGGCCGGCGTGATCGCTCCGTCGGCAAAGAACAGCGCCGCACCTAGGATCCCGAGCGTACCGTAGATTTTTCGGCGCGGACTCGCGCGCTCCGTGCCGACCACCAAGGCGGTCAGCGCGAGCACGCCGCCCTCACCCTTGTTGTCGGCGTTCAAGACCACCGCGACGTATTTCAGCAGGATCACGAGCACGAGCGACCAAAACACCAGCGATAAAACGCCGAGTATGTGTTCAGGAGTTACCGCGATATTGGGCCCCGTGAAACACGAGGAGATCGCATACAGCGGACTCGTGCCGATGTCGCCGAAAACAACGCCGAGGGCAGCAACCGCAAGGGACGCGGTGCGGCCATTCGAGCTGTTGTCTACGGACATGCTGTTGTCGCTCGACCTGCAGGAAAGGGCCCACCTGTGTGGGCCCTAAATGGCTGGGGGACTAGGATTCGAACCTAGGTAAACGGTGTCAGAGACCGTTGTCCTACCGCTAGACGATCCCCCAAAACCGATCGCATATCGGAGGGCGCAGTCGCACTTAGCGCTTGGAGAACTGCGTTCCGCGTCGTGCTTTGCGGCGACCGACTTTCTTACGCTCGACTTCGCGCGCATCGCGGGTCACAAACCCGGCCTTGCGCAACGGCATACGCAGCGTCTCATCATAGGCCATCAAGGCGCGCGTGATGCCGTGACGGATCGCGCCGGCCTGGCCGGTGATGCCGCCGCCCTCGACATGCGCATCCACGTCGAATTTGCCCTCGAGCTGAACCGCACCGAACGGCTGCTGCACGATCATGCGCCCGGTTTCACGGCCGAAGAATTCGTCGAGCGTGCGCCCGTTGATCGATACCTTGCCGGTACCCGATTTGAGGTAGACGCGCGCACTGGATGTCTTGCGACGACCCGTGCCGTAATAGGAGGTGGCTGAGTTCTGTGGCATCTTTACATTTCCTGCGAATTCTTAAATTTCGAGCGCTTTGGGCTGTTGGGCTTGATGAGTGTGTTCCTGACCGCCGAACACGTGCAACTTTCGGTACATCCGCCGCCCGAGCGGACCCTTCGGCAGCATGCCCTTGACCGCGAATTCGATCGCGCGCTCCGGGTGCTCCTTGAGCAGCTTGCCGAGCGCGATGCTCTTCAGATTGCCCACATAGCCGGTGTGCTGGTGATAAAACTTATCGGTCAGCTTGGCGCCCGTGACGCGCACGGTGCCCGCGTTGATCACCACGATATGATCGCCCAGATCCTGATGAGGTGCGTAATTGGGCTTGTGCTTGCCCCTGATGCGGTGCGCGATTTCGGAGGCTAGGCGGCCCAGGGTCTTGCCTGCAGCATCGACGACGAACCAGTCGCCGCGTGATTCTTCAGGTTTCGAAAATACGGTATACATGGGGAATTCCGGGGTTTTGAGGTCTTGACGAAAGGCGCGAAAGTGTACAGAAGCTTCCCTCTGCTTACCAGCCCTGCTGTCACTCTTGGTCGGCGAGCATATATAATGTGTTGATGGGCTTCCGTTCGTATAGTCTAATCGATCGCATGATTGGCGAAATTGATAAGGCAATCAAGGTGTTAGCCGCCCCTGCAAGCGCCGCGAGGGGTCTGCCGGACACAGGCGCTGAAGGACCGCCGCTCGCGGATCCGGAGCGCCGTGAGTCGATCCGGCTCATGCGGGTCAACCACTCGGGTGAAGTTTCGGCCCAGGCGCTCTACCAGGGCCAAGCGCTCACCTCGCGGGATCCGGCCGTCGGCGCTGCACTGCGCGCATCGGCAGCCGAGGAAACCGACCATCTGGCCTGGTGTGAGCAGCGCCTCTGCGAGCTCGGCGGCCGCACGAGCCTGCTGAACACGCTCTGGTATGCCGGTTCGTTCTCGATTGGCGCCGTGGCAGGAGCGCTTGGCGACCGCACGTCCTTGAGCTTCATTGCCGAGACCGAGACCCAAGTTGAATCGCATTTGAGTGATCATTTGGAGCGCTTGCCGGCCGGCGATTCGCGCAGCCGAACCATTCTGGAGCGCATGAAACAGGACGAAATTGCGCATGGCAGGAAGGCCGCATCCTTGGGCGGCACCCCGCTGCCCTTGCCACTGCGCTGGAGTATGCGCCTTGCCTCGCGCGTCATGACGCGCAGCTCTTATTGGCTATAGGGAATCGATTACTGCTTGCGATTCCAGGACTTATGTACTAAAACGTGCGCCAGCGCGTATATTTAACCGCGGCACTATAAATTTTAGGGAGAGACCATGGAAGAAGGGGCAAAGGCCTTAAGCGATATCCCAGCGATCAATCGTTTCTTGAGCTACTGCCGGATACGGACAGTCCCTTCCAAGACCGTGATCATCCATGCAGGCGATTTGCCGGACATTCTCTACTACATCATCAGCGGCTCGGTCGAGGTGATGATCGAAGACGAAGACGGCAACGAGATGGTGCTGGCGTACCTCAACAAGGGCCAATTTTTCGGCGAAATGGGCCTCTTCTACGAACAGCCCACGCGCAGCGCCTGGGTGCGGACGCGTCAACAATCCGAACTCGCTGAAATGACGTATCCGCGCTTCCGTCAAATTGCCGCCGAGAGCCCCGGCCTGATATTCGAATTGGCGACCCAATTGGCGACGCGGCTTGACCGCACCAATCGCAAGCTCGGCGATCTCGCGTTCGTCGACGTCACCGGTCGTGTCGCCCACGCGATCATGGACCTTTGCGGCGAACCGGATGCGATGACGCATCCCGAGGGCATGCAAATCAAAGTCAGTCGACAGGAGCTGTCTCGCTTGGTCGGCTGCTCGCGCGAAATGGCGGGGCGCGTTCTGAAGGTCTTGGAGGAACAGGGACTGCTGCGCGCGACCGGCAAGACCATCGTCGTGTTCAATGCAAGGCCGAAGGTCAAGACCAGGCCGCTGATCGTTCCCGTCAAGGCATCTGCAGGATCGGGCAAGCCGGCGCGCGCCGAACTGCCCGACGACGAGGATGATGAGGACGAGGACGACGACGAATAAGCGCGACGGGCCCAGCGCCGCGCGCGGCCCGCTGCCGGGCCTTGATGAGCGCCGTTGCGGGCGTGATCAGCCTCGGCCGATCTCGATCGCCGCGCGCATCGCCGCAATCGTCGCGGCGTAATCGGAACTGCCGAATATCGCCGACCCCGCGACGAACGTATCAGCACCCGCCCGGGCGATTTCCGCGGCATTGTCGATTTTCATCCCACCATCGATCTCGAGCAAAATGTCGCGTCCGCTCGCGCGGATCCGCTCGCGCACCTGCGCAAGCTTGACGAGCGCGTTCGGGATGAACTTCTGCCCGCCGAAGCCCGGGTTCACCGACATGATCAGGATCAGATCGAGCTTGTCGATGACATAGTCGAGCCAATCGAGCGGCGTTGCCGGATTGAACACGAGGCCGGGCTTGCAGCCCGCGTCCCGAATCAGCTGGATCGTCCGGTCGACATGCTGGGTCGCCTCCGGGTGAAAACTGATCGTGGTCGCTCCGGCTTTCGCGAATTCGGCAACCAAGGGATCAACGGGCGAGACCATGAGGTGCACGTCGATCGGCGCCGTGATGCCGGCCTTGCGTAGCGCCTCGCAGACCAGCGGACCGATCGTCAAATTCGGTACGTAGTGATTGTCCATGACGTCGAAGTGGACCCAATCGGCGCCTGCCTTGAGCACCGCGCGGACTTCGTCGCCCAGGCGCGAAAAATCGGCGGAGAGTATCGAAGGAGCAATGATGGTACGCATGGGTGGAAGTTTATCATCGCATCCCGCGGGCCGCGCGGATCTCCTCGTAGGCTTCTTGAATGCGCTGGGTCTTTTCTTTGGCGACCCTCGCCATCGATTCAGGAAGGCCGTTCGCAACGAGCTTGTCGGGATGATGCCGGCTCATTTGCCGGCGATAGGCCTTGACGAGTTCGGTGTCGCTGACACTCGCGTCCACGTCGAGTTCCGAGTAGTACCCGGCCATCGATTTGCCGGGAGCAGGGCTTGCGCCGGGGCCTGGGCGAAATCCCTGCCGGGCGCGCAATAGCGCCTCCATGCGCGCGAATTCCAACCCGGACATGCCGAGCCGCTCCGCCAGGCGTGTCAGGATCGAGCGCGCCGGCGGCGACATGCCGTTGCCCGCGAGCGCGGCGCGCAATTGCAGCTCGATGAATGCGCGCAACAAATCATGGCGCTGGCCGCAGGCCTCGCGCAGGCGCTCGACGGCGACGTCGAAGTTGTAGGTCGTCGACTTGCCGGCCCTGAAGAAATTGATCGCAAGTGCGACATCGTTCGGCCCGAGATTCAGTTCATCCATGAGGCGGCGCGCGGCCTGAATTTCGGCCTCCGAGACACGCCCGTCCGATTTGGCCACATGACCCATCAGCTCGAACGTAGAGCGAAAGAATATGTCGGGAATCGTCGCTGAAGCCGTCGCCGGGGCGATCGACGCCGCCCCCTGATCGAAAAGATGCCCGATAAAGGCTCCGACGAGCGCCCCCCATAGGCTGCGAGTTGCCCAGAAACCGACCAAAGCCCCAATAAATTTGCCTATCCAAGCCATCCGCGTTGACCTATCCGAGCTAGCCCGCCACAATCGCCGGCCTTCGATCGCGCAATGGTAGCAGCAGGCAGGCCTCGCACACGTGGAACAGCTCTTGCATTCGGAACCGCTATTCGAGTCGCGGTTGCATGGTTTGACGAAGATTCACCAGGGAAAGGTGCGCGATATTTACGCGGTAGACGCCGACCACTTGTTGATCGTCACGACCGACCGGCTGTCGGCATTCGATGTCGTCTTGCCCGATCCGATTCCGCGCAAGGGCGAGGTCCTGACCCAGATCTCCCTGTTCTGGTTTGCAAAGACGCGGCACATCATCGCGAACCATCTCGCCGATCTCAAGGTCGAAGAGGTCGTGAGCGACCGGGAAGACCGCGCGCAGCTCGCCGGGCGTGCGATGGTCGTTAAAAAACTCGCCGCATTGCCGATCGAGGCCGTGGTCCGCGGGTATTTGATCGGCTCCGGATACAAGGACTACCGGCAACATGGCTCGGTATGCGGAATCGTTCTGCCTAAGGGCCTCAACATTGCCGACCGCTTGCCCGAACCCGTATTCACGCCGGCTTCGAAAGCGCCGAGCGGGCATCACGACGAGAACATCGACTTCGAGACCATCGTGAAGCTCGTCGGCACCGATTGCGCGAAGGAAATTCGCCGCACCGCGCTGGAAATTTATGCGTTCGCCGCCGAACACGCACGCACGCGCGGCATCTTGATCGCGGATACGAAGTTCGAATACGGAATCGACCCGAGCGGCCGCCTCACGCTGATCGACGAGGCGCTCACCCCGGACTCATCGCGCTTCTGGCCGATCGCCTCCTACAAGCCCGGCATCAGCCCGCCGAGTTTCGACAAGCAGTTCGTGCGCGATTATTTGGAGTCGCTGCATTGGGACAAGAAGCCGCCGGCGCCGCATTTGCCGCCGGAAATCATCTCGCGCACCAGCGGCAATTATCTCGAGGCACTGAAGCTCCTGGCGTCTTGAGGATCTTTGCGGGCGGCGACGCCCGCCGCGAAGGATCGACAGCATGTTCAAATGGGTCGCACGAGTTGACGAGGCCATTTTCGTATCCTCGCGCAGCATGGCGCCGCCGTGGGGCCCGGTGCTGCGCGTGCTGCGCTATCCGGCCGCATTGACGCGCGATTGGTTTGACGGCGAGATTTCCGTTCGCGCCATGAGTCTCGCGTATACGACCTTGCTGTCGATCGTCCCCGTGATCTCGTTCGCATTCGTGATTCTCAAAGTCGTCGGCGCGCGCGGCAATCTCGAGTTCGCGGTGTACCAGTTCTTCCAGCCGATGGGCAGCTATGCCGCTGAGCTCACCACCAGCGTTATGCAATTCGTCGCGAACATGCGCGCCGATGTGCTCGGTGCGATCGGCGTTGCAACGCTCGCGTACACCGTGATCGTGACGATACAGCGCGTCGAATCAAGCTTTCAATTCGTCTGGCGAATCGAGCGGCCGCGCAGCCTCGCGCGCCGCGTCGCCGAATACGCGGCCGTCATGGTGGCCGGACCGATCCTGATTGCCGGCGCGGTCGGCGTGCTGGCGAGCGCGAAGGCACAACAGACGCTGCAAGTCGGGGCGCCGCTGCTCAAGGTGCTGCTGCCCGATGCGATCGTCACGTTGGCGTTTCTCGCGATGTATCTGTTGATACCGAATGCGCGCGTGCAGTTTCGCGCGGCGCTCGTCGGCGCGCTCGCCGCCGGCGTCGTCTGGTCGCTCGTCAGCAAAATATTTTCGGGACTGATTTTCTTTTCGACGCAGCTGCTCGAGATTTACACCGGCTTCGCGATCATCGTCGCGACCTTGATCTGGGCCTACCTGAGCTGGCTGATCCTGCTGTTCGGCGCGCAGCTCGCGTTCTACGTGCAATATCCGCAATACCTGCGTCACGGCCAATCGCAGATCGAATTGACCGGCGCGGCCCGGGACGGCGCCGGCCTGTCCAGCATGTATTTTATCGGCCGCGATCGCGGCCCGCAGAACCGCGGCTGGACCGTGGATGCGATCGCATCGGCGCTCGAGGTTCCGAGCGGCGCGTTGGATTCCGTGCTCGCGGCTCTCGAGCGGGCCGGCCTGATCGAGAAGCTCGCCGATGAATCGTTCGTGCCGAAGCGTCCCTTGGACCAGATTCGGCTCAACGACGTGTTCGACGCGCTGCGGCAACCGCAAATCGGGCGCTACCGCGTCGCGGTCCAGGTGGCGCCGCCTTGCGTCGAACTGCTCGCGCAAATCGACGCCGGCGCGCGGTCGCGGCTCTCTGGCCTGACACTGAAGGACCTCGTGATCGGCGAGCAGCGACAGGATCCACAGCTGCCGCGCGCCGGCGCCTGATGCGGGCGCGCGACGACGCGCCCCGGCGATCACTCTCCGGCGATCGTCATTTCATCGAGCAACACGGACCCGATGCGCACGCCGCCGCGGGTATCCACATCGCTGCCGACCGCGGCGATGCCGAGCAGCATCTGTGTGAGATTGCCCGCAATCGTGATTTCTGCGACGGGATACTGCAGCGATCCGTTCTCGACCCAGAAACCGGCAGCACCGCGCGAATAGTCGCCGGTCACCGTGTTGACGCCCTGCCCCATGAGTTCGGTGACGACGAGGCCGGTGCCCATGCGCGAGATCAGCGCGTCGAAACCTTCCGACACCGTGGGCGCGACCAGCAGGTTGTGTGAGCCGCCCGCATTGCCGGTCGTCGCAAGCCCTAGTTTGCGCGCCGAATAACTCGACAGCATGTAGCCGGTCAGCACGCCGTCGGCGATCAATTCCCGGTCGTGCGTCGCGACTCCCTCTTCGTCGAAAGGCGCGCTACCGATCGCCTTCGGTATGTGGGGTCGCTCCGCGATCGAAAACCCCTTCGGAAATACCTGCCGGCCGACGGCGCCCAGCAAGAACGAGGACTGCCGGTATTGGCTGCTGCCGCGGATCGCCGCGACGAAGTGTCCGATCAATCCGCGGGCGATCTCCGGGGCGAAGAGCACCGGAGATCGCCGCGTGCTGAGTTTGCGCGGCCCCAAGCGAGCGAGTGTGCGCCGCGCACTCTCGCGGCCGACCGCCTCGCCGCTCTGTAATTCGCGCCAGTCGCGCGAACTCGTATACCAATAATCGCGTTGCATCTCTTCGCCGGTGCCGGCAAGCACGACGCAGCTCAGGGTGTGCGAGGTCGTCGGATAGCCGCCGACGAATCCGTGGGTGTTTCCGTAAACGTGCAGGCCCCGATGCGTCGCGACCGACGCGCCCTCGGAATTGTTGATACGTGCATCGAACCCCAATGCCGCCGCTTCGCAGGCTTTGGCGATTTCGATCGCAGCATCGGCGGTGACATCCCACGGATGCGCGAGATCCAAATTCGGAGGAGATGCCGCCATCAAGACCGGGTCAGCGAGGCCCGCGCACGCGTCCTCGGCCGTGAATCGCGCAATGCTGCAGGCCTTGGCGACCGTTGCGCGCACCGCGTCGAGCGAAAAATCCGCGGTGCTCGCCGATCCCTTGCGCCGGCCGAAATACACCGTGATCCCCATGCTGCGATCGCGCTGGTGCTCCAGGGTCTCGACTTCGCCGAGCCGCACGCCCACCGAAAGCCCCGTATCCTGGCTCACGGCGGCCTCCGCCTGCGAGGCGCCCCGCGTCCTGGCCTCGTCCAAAGACAGGCGGATGATCGCCTCGAGATCCTGTTGGGTCAGGCGCTGAGGTTTGCTTGGCACGACGGCCATCGGCTTCTCCAATCGATGTAAACGCGGATTCTTAAGCACGATTCTACTGGCCTTGGGTGTAGCATGGGAGGATATGACGATCGAGAATGAAACCACCGAATCCGCCGAAACCGAGCAACAGCGGCTCAGCAAGAGCGCCCGCAAGCGCGAAGCCGCCTCCCTGCAGGAGCTCGGCGTCAAGCTTTCCGCGCTTCCAGATCAGGAAATCAAGGACTTGGATTTGCCGGAAAATCTGTTTATCGCGTTGCGCGCGCTGCGCCGCCTGCCTTCGCACGGGGCCCAGGTGCGTCAACGCCAATATATCGGCAAATTGATGCGCGAAATCGACCCGGAACCCGTGCTCGCGAAGCTCGCCGAGCGCAAGCAGCGTCATGACGTCGAAATCCGTCAGTTTCAACAGATTGAACGCTGGCGCGACCGCCTGCTGTCGGATGACGCTGAAGCGGTCGACGAGTTTCTCGAGGAAATTCCGGCTGCGGACCGCGCGACACTGGTCCGATTGATCGAAAAAGCGGGGCGGGAACGCGCCGAACAGCGCTCCCCGGTCGGAGCACGCGAGCTTTTTGCGTACTTGCGGCAAATGCTCGAATAGGGTTTGTTAGACTCCAAGTCCATGAAAGCCCTGGTCGGTATCATAATGGGATCGTCTTCCGACTGGGACACGATGCAGGGTGCGGCCGAGACCTTGAGCTCTCTCGGCATCGCGCACGAGGTCCGCGTGGTCTCCGCGCATCGCACGCCGGACCTGTTGTTCGACTATGCCGCGACCGCGCGCGACCGCGGCCTCAAGGCGATCATTGCAGGGGCGGGAGGCGCGGCGCATCTGCCCGGCATGACCGCTGCAAAGACCTCTGTGCCGGTTTTGGGCGTACCGGTGCAGTCCAAAGCGCTCGGCGGTATCGACTCCTTGCTGTCGATCGCGCAAATGCCGGTCGGCGTCCCGGTGGCGACCTTTGCGATCGGAGCCGCAGGCGCGAAAAACGCGGCGCTGTTCGCCGCCGCAATTCTGGCCAACGAATTCGCCGAGGTACGCACCGCTTTGGACGCGTTCCGCGCGGCGCAAACCGCGGCCGTGCTCGCAAAACCCGATCCACGGCAGCCTTGAACCCCCGGCCGATTTCGCGCGTGGGCATCGTTGGTGCCGGCCAGCTGGGCCGCATGCTCGCACTTGCCGGCTATCCTTTGGGCATCAAACCGCTGTTTCTGGACCGCGCCGCAGACGCGCCTGGCGCGCAAGTCGCGCCGATCCTCGTCGGCGATCTCGAGGATCCCGCGCTGTTGCGTGAACTCGCCGCGCGCAGCGACGTGCTCACCTTCGACTGGGAGAATATTTCCGGCGCGGCGCTCGCGCCGCTGGAATCCTCGGTTGCGATCCACCCGAGCCCGGCGGCGCTCAAGGTCTCGCAGGACCGCTTTCTCGAAAAGGCCTTGTTTTCGGGCCTCAAGATTCCGGTGGCGCCGCATGCGACCGTGGATTCCAAGAACGATCTGCTGCACGCGATCCGGCGCTTCGGTCTGCCCGGCGTGCTCAAGACGCGCAGGCTCGGCTACGACGGCAAGGGCCAGTTCGTGCTGCGCGAAGCCGCGCACCTCGATGCCGCCTGGGACCAATTGGGGGCACCTGGCTTGATCTACGAGAAATTTCAGTTGTTCTCGCGCGAGGTCTCGATCATCGGCGCCCGGTCGGCCGCCGGCGAATCGGTTTCCTATCCGCTGTCTGCCAACACCCATGAGGACGGCGTGTTGCGCTTCACGACCGCCCCTTTTGTAAACGCGAAGCTTGAACGGCTCGCAAAGCTCTACTTGCGGCGTGTCATGAACGCGCTGTCCTATGTCGGCGTACTGGCGATCGAATTCTTCGTGGTGCGAGGAACCCTGGTCGCCAATGAAATGGCGCCGCGGGTCCATAATTCCGGGCACTGGACCATCGAAGGATCGGCGACCAGCCAGTTCGAGAATCATTTGCGCGCGATCTGCGGCTTGCCGCTCGGCAGCACCCGCACGCTTGGGGCAAGCGCCATGATCAATTTCTTAGGCGTCATGCCCGATCGAACCCGGTTGCTGGCAATCGATGGACTCGCCTACCACGACTACGGTAAAACCGCGCGGCCGGGCCGTAAACTGGGCCATTGCACGATTCTGAAGGCGCGCGCCGCGGACCGCAACGACGCGCTGCGCGCCGCCTTGAAATTGATCGGCGAGTCGTGAATGAACTACGATCGACGCCAGGTATGTATCTAGAACTCTTCAAGCTGACTGAACTGCCGTTCCGCCTGAGCCCGGATCCGCAGTTTCTATATCTCAGCAAACAACATGCGCGCGCCAAGGCGTACATGGAGTCGACGATCTGGTTCACCGACGGCTTCGTCGTGATCACCGGGGAAATCGGCGCCGGCAAAACGACGCTGATCGAGACCTTCCTGCGCGAATTGGAGCCGAACGTGATCGTGGCCCAGGTCAACCAGACCCAGCTGTCACCGACCGGATTCCTGCAGACCGTGCTCGTGCAATTCGGGTTCTCGCCGTTCAAAATGAAGAAGCCCGAGGTGCTCTCGACGCTCACTGACTTTTTGGTCGAGCAGCATTCGCATGGCCGCCGCGTGCTGCTGATCGTCGACGAAGCACAGAATTTGAGCCATCGAGTGCTCGAAGAAGTGCGCATGCTCTCCGGCATCGAGACGACCAAGGACAAGACTCTGCGGATCATCCTCGTCGGGCAGCCGGAGCTCGCCGAAAAGCTCAATTCGCCGGAACTCGTCCAGCTCGCTCAGCGTGTGCGCCTGCGCTTCCATCTGGCGGCGCTCTCCAAGCTGGAAAGCGACGCCTATATCGACCATCGTCTGGAAGTGGCCGGATCCCAAGGCCGGCGCATATTCGCGGATGACACTTACGCGACGATCTTCAAATTCACGGCCGGCGTCCCGCGGCTCATCAACACCCTTTGCGATACGGCGATGATGTCGGCTTACGGCAAGGATCAGGACACGGTGACCGGTGCGGACATCGACGCCGCAGTCAGCGAGTTGCAATGGTCGGAGGCCGCCTCACCGACGAACCGCATGCGCCTGACCGGCGTGCTCGAACATAGTCTGCCGAACAGCGGCGGCACCCAGGTCGTCGGTCGCATTCTGGTCGCACACGACGGCAAGAACACGGTCGAGAAGGAATTGCGCCCGGGCCGCCTGGTCATCGGCCGGACGCCGGAAAATGATCTGCAGATCGACAGCAAATTCATCAGCCGCCATCACTGCCAGATTTTGACTCAGACGGATTCGTGCGTGATCGAAGATCTCAACAGCACGAATGGCATCTATGTCCAGTCGAAGCGCGTGCGTCGCCACCATTTGAACGACGGCGACATCGTGACGGTCGGCCAGCATGAGCTGATGTACATCGACGAGCGCATTCCGCGCCTACGCGTCGCGGCCGACTTCGATGAGCACGACGCAGAGAGCGCCGAAAAACTTTGATCGCGCCGCACTGCAATGTGCGGTGCGGCTGCTCAATCGTCCGTGCCGCTCAATCCTTACCGATGATCATCTCGGAGATCCGTGACAGCCAAGAATTGCGCCATCCCTCGACCTTGAGCTGCTCGTTCTTCTGCTTCGGTACGCGTTTTGCCTCCGCGAGCAGTTCTTGCGGAAACTTGATCTGAAACGCACCGGTCATTGAATTGTCTGCCATGGGTACTCCCGTCGTAGCGTGAAACCTGTGTGCAGCCTATCGAGTGCCATGCACTGGGAAACGTGATTCCCTGCACGCAATCGTCACTCAGATTTCGGTTGCGCCATAGACGTCGCCTGCAGGCGACAGCAACGGGCTTGCGTCCACACATTATGTCGCCATGCGGCATGGAAAAACGCGGGCGCGGCGCTCGTGCTTCCAAGGCGCGCCCGCGTCAGGCTCCCCGAAAAACACGGGCGCGGCCCGCGCTGCGGCTCGCAGCATCCTGCCGCCAGTTCACGAAGTAGGCCGCGTCCGCATGCGGCATGCCGCGCGAGAATCTTGACCCCTGCGCGGCACGAGAAACATCGCGAATCGACACGTGTTCATACAGAAAATCGGCGACCACGCGCAGGCGCGCTCGAGCCTACATCGGTGGCCCCGGATCCTTCGCCGCGAGATCGCGTTTCTCGTCCGCGTCGGTCTGTCTGCCCTGCGCGTCGCGATGATAGGGCAGCCAGCCGTAGATTTCCGGCGAGGTCTGCGGGTACGTGAGGAACTCCTCGCGCGATTCCACGAGTGTATCCGTCTTGCGGCGGTATAGACGCCACATCGCGAACAGTGTGAACGCGGCCGTCAGCACCATCACGTAGACGAAGAACGCATTCGGCGTCGTCAATTGAATCGCATAAGTGCCGGTCGTGGGTCCGATCGCCGCGCCAACCGCCCACAAGAACAGCAGCGTCGAGGACAGCGCCACATAATCCGTCATGACCGCGCGATCGTTCGCATGTGCCACGCCCACCGCATACAGGCTCTCGGCAAGACCACCGAATACGGCGAACAGTACCGCGAGCAGCAGGAACGGCGTATGGGCGCTGACGGTCACGAGCGCCGCGGCAATCGCCAGAATGCCCGCGCCCAAACCGATCAACGCGTACAAGCGGTCGACCTTGTCGGACACGTACCCGATCGGCCATTGCAGAAATAAGCCGCCCAGGGACACGCAGGCCATCAGCAACACGATGTGCTGTTGGTTGAATCCGATGCGTTCGCCGAACAAAGGACCGACCGTCGTGAACGCGGTCAGAATGAGTCCGTTCAAGACGCAGGCGAGCACGCTCGCCGGCGAGTTGCGCAGCGCCTTGCGAATGTCCAAGGTCACGCGATGCGGCAACACCGGCGCGCGCACGTCGATCGCGACCATCGGCACGAGCGCGAGCGTCGTCGCCATGCCCGCGATGATCAGAAACGCGGGCCCACGGACATCGAGATTCTCGCCCAGCAATTGGCCGACCCCAAAGAACAGCCCGTAGACGAGCACGTAGATCGTCAGCACCCGTCCGCGCTGCTCGTTCGGAACCAGCGCGTTGAGCCAACTTTCGACGATGATCGCCAGACCGGCCGCGTTCGCGCCGATCAGGAATCGCAGCAGCAACAACAAGGGCACATTGTCGGCGAAATACAGCCCAAGAATCGCAACCGATTTCAAGCCCGCGAACGTCGCATAAGCGCGCTCCAATCCGACCGGCGCAATGATTTTGTGCGCATAGAGGCAGGAGACGAGAAAGCCGAGCGCTTCGGCGGTCGCGATCAAGCCGATCGCACCCGGCGAGTAGCCCATCGAGGAGAAGCGCAGCGGCAGCAACGAGCCGAGCACACCGGCGCCGATCATCGTCAGCGCGGTGCTCGCGAGCGGCGGCACGACGCGCCAGGGAATCGCCGGCGGTCGCGCAGCAATTGCCGGGGCGGCAGCGCCTGTTTGGTTCGTGCTCATAGGGGCTACCGCAGTGGCAGGGGCCCCAACTCGGCATCAGCGAGATGCAGGTGCATCACCGCCGCCAATGTCGGCGCGATTCGGCGCATGTCGATCTCGCCGAGCGAGCGCCCCGCCGGTATCCCGGGTCCAATCATGAAGAATGAAGAACGCATATCCGGCCGCTCCGGCGGGTAGCCGTGCATTCCGAGGTTGCTCGGCTTCGAGACCAGCGGCGCATCGTAGGAGGTTCCAAATTCATATCCGCTGCGGAAAGCGACCAGAAACGCAGCCTGCGGAAAGCCCCGAGCCGCAACAATTTCATCGTGCGTCCACACCCTCTCGATACCGTTGTCAGGATCGCTCGCGAGCCGATTCAACAATTGCGCGACGCGCTGCTTCACGGCCGCATCCTCAGGGTCGGCGAGCATGATCGCGGCCGTGCCCCCGGCCGGCCAGGCAATCGCGCTCCAAGCGGCAATCTTGTGCGCCTCATCGAGCCTGACCAGCCCCGCTGCCACGAACGCGGAGCTCAGATTCACGTCGTGCTCGACCGCCGCGAAGCCGTGATCGGAGACGATACAGATCGTCGCGGCGCCGGGCGCGGCCCGCTCGATTGCCGTGCGCAGCGTTCCGATAATCGCGTCGATGCGTTCCAATACCTCGTTGGATTTCGGGCTGAAGGGACCCGACAGATGTTGCTCGGTATCGAGGCCCGTGAAATATACCGTGAAAAAATCCGGATGCTTCGTCTCGAGCAACCGGATCGCGAATCGCGACCGGATCTCGTCCTCGGCGACGGTCTCCTCCATGCCACCGGGATAGATTCCGAGGCGCGGGCCCGGGCCCGATGCGAGTTCCCGCTCCAACCCGGGCGTACTCAGTGCGCGCTGCAGCTTCAAATCGTCCGCCGTGCCGGCGCGCCAGATTTGCGGAAGATTGTAGGTGATGTGCGCGCCGACGCTCGTGGGCCAGTAGACGTTCGCGGTGCGCAGATGCGCACGCGTCGCCGCATCCCAAAGCGTCTGCGCACGCACGTCCTCGGCATACCAGTACCAACCGTGTTCGTTGCGGCCAAAGGGGTCAAACGTCGTATTGGCATAGATCCCGTGGGCCGCGGGCGACGCGCCGGTCAACAACGTCATGTGGCTCGGATAGGTCAGTGTCGGCAACACGCCGCGAACCCCGGTCGCATAAACGCCGGCTTCGAGAAATGCGCGCAGGTTCGGCAACTTGAGTCCGTGTTGTTCCGCCTGCAAGACGGCCTCCGGCTTCAGGCCGTCGATCGAAATCAACACCGTCAACGGCTTGGGCACGGATTCGCCGGCACGTGCGGATGCGATCAGCAGCAGCGCGATCATGACGCCGCGAGCAGACGCGATCGGGGAAATTCGGCAGCGTTGGCGACGCTGCGCGTCCGTGGTTCGATGATTCATGGTGATGGCTGCGGGCGGGTAGCGGGTAGGTACGTTTAAGTTACCGGAGCCTCGCCGCGCGCGCCAGTGCGCAAAGACGATTACAATGCGCGCACGATGCCATTTCCTCGACTTTTCGAGCCTCTGCGGATTCGGGGCTGCACGCTCAAGAACCGCATAATGTCGACGGGCCACGACACGACGCTGCCCGTGGACGGCACCGTCAATGCGCCGCTCGTCGCCTACCAAGAGGCGCGCGCGCGCGGCGGCGTCGGCCTCATCGTGCTGCAGGTTTCCGGCGTACACGAGACCGCGCGCTATACCAACCACGTGTTGATGGCCACCGACGACAATTCGATCGACGGATACCGCCGCGTAGCCGAGGCCGTGCATCGATACGGCACCGTTCTGTTCGGCCAGCTGTTTCACCCCGGCCGCGAGATCGCCGAGGCCGACGGCGGCTTGCTCGCGGTCGCCTATGCGCCCTCCTCGGTGCCCAACGAACGCTTTCATGTGATGCCGCGGCCGTTGCAGCCGCGAATGATACGCGAGATCGTTTGCGGTTATGGCGACGCCGCACGGCGCATGCGCGCGGCCGGGCTCGACGGCGTCGAGATCGTCGCAAGCCACGGATACTTGCCCGCGCAATTCTTGAATCCCCGCGTCAACCTGCGCAATGACGGATACGGCGGTGATCTCGACGGACGGCTGCGATTCCTGCGCGAGATCATCGGCGACATACGCGCCAAGGTCGACGAGGGATTCGTCGTGGGTCTGCGCATCTCCGGCAGCGAGGCCGACGAACAAGGCCTGTCCGAGCATGAATGCTTGGCGGCGGTCACGCGTCTTGGGAACAGCATCGACTATCTCAACGTGACGCTGGGCACCTCCTCGAGTATGGGAGGCGCCGTTCATATCGCGCCGCCGATGAGCATGAAGAACGCCTACGTGGCTCCCTATGCGGCGCGCATCAAGCAAGCGGTATCGATCCCCGTGTTCGTCGCTGGCCGCATCAATCAACCGCAGGACGCCGAGGCCGTGATCGCCGCGGGTCATGCCGATGTCTGCGGCATGACCCGCGCGATGATCTGCGATCCGGACATGCCGAACAAGGCCGCCGCGGGAGCGATTCTCGACATCCGCGCGTGCATTGCCTGCAACCAAGCCTGCATCGGACATTTTCACAAGGGATTTCCGATCTCCTGTATCCAGAATCCGGTATCTGGACGCGAATTGCGCTTCGGACAGATCGAGCCCGCGCGAACACCGAAGAAGGTCATGGTGATCGGCGGCGGGCCCGCGGGCATGAAGGCCGCGGCGATTGCCGCCCAGCGCGGCCATGCCGTGACCCTGTTCGAGGCGCAGCGCCGCCTCGGCGGTCAGGCACTGCTCGCGCAGCTGTTGCCGGGGCGCGCCGAATTCGGCGGACTCGTGACCAACCTCGCTCGTGAAATGGAAAACGCCGGTGTCAAAATCCGCACCGGCACACCCGTGGACCGGGCGCTGATCGACGCCGAGGCGCCCGATGCCGTGATCGCGGCAACCGGCGCAAAACCGTACTGGCCGGCCTTCGCGCGCGAGGGCGACCTGCAAGTGGTCGATGCCTGGCAGATGCTGCAGGGCAGCGTGTCAATCGGAAATTCGGTCGTCGTGATCGACTGGCGCGCGGACTGGATCGGCATCGGCATCGCGGCACATCTGGCCGAGAACGGCCGCTCGGTGCGCCTCGCAGTCAGCGGCATCGCGGCCGGGGAGATTCTTCCCTTTTACGTGCGCGATGATTCGGCAGCGACCTTGCACAGGCTCGGCGTCACGGTGATGCCTTATATGCGTCTCTACGGCTGCGATTCGAACACGGTCTATTTGCAGCACATTGCGAGCGGCGAGGCCGTCGTCGTCGACGCGGTCGACACGCTGGTGCTATGCGCGGGCCACACACCGATCAGCGAACTCACCGACACACTCGATGACCTCGGCTCGCGATTGCGGATCATCGGCGACGCAGCCGCGCCCC
>Ga0187847_10001673_pt1 | contig 19491 bp, 15 predicted proteins | sample June2016WEW_4_10_FD_132458 | JGI IMG/M metagenome (GOLD analysis project Ga0187847, IMG submission 132458) | Peatland microbial communities from SPRUCE experiment site at the Marcell Experimental Forest, Minnesota, USA - June2016WEW_4_10 | ecosystem: Environmental > Terrestrial > Soil >...
AACGGCGTCTCGTCGATGGGATTGCCGCTGACCTGGTAGGTCGCGGCCCACGCATCGAGAAAGTTTGCGGCTTGCGCGAGATATTTCTTATCGCCGGTCAGGCGATAGGCGAAGGCGAGGCTCTGCGCCATGGGAAAGTCGCGTTCGGCCTCGATGCTCTGGTCGCGAATACCCTGATGGGGCAGCGTTCCCTCGGTGTGCAGGCTCTTCATCGGGTGCGGCGACTGGGCGAGTGCGGCGTCGGCGTCGCGGATCATCGCTCTGGCGGGCTGTGTGTCGAGTTGCGAGGGAAGTCTTCGCGCGGCGGCGGGAGAGAGCAGGGCGAAGCTCTGCGCGTGCGCCGACAAAGCAAGCAGCATCCCGTAAATCACCGTGCAAAGACGAGATATATACTGTGCGCGATTCATGGCAACTACGCCCGATCCTTCATCTGCACCAGCAACATGCGCAGCGCTGTGCGGGCGGCGATTCCGTGCGGCAGCATCGGGGGCATATAGACGAAGGAGCCGGGCTGGGCGTGAACCGTGTCGTTGCCCAACTGAACGTCGGCCTCGCCTTCAAGAAAATAGAGAACGGCGGGCGTCGGCGCGGAGTGCGCAGAGAGCTCTTCTCCCGCCGCGAAACCGAACAAGGTGACGTTCGCGTGCTCGTCCTTGTGCAGGACGCGGCTCAGGATGCCTTTTTCAGGCAGCGCGAACTCCTGTTGCAGGCTGGCGAGAAATGTATAGTCCACGGAGTCCTCTTTCTTGTTGCTCAAAGATCGACCGTGCATGGCCCACTGGTCCGAGTTTGGCGTTTCCACTTTGGGTCGCCGGGCAGTTACAGCTTGAGTTTGGAGAGGAAGGACAGATGCAGCTTGACTATGTCGTTGCAGATGATGAACGCCGCGAACATCAGGATGCAGACGAAGGCAGCCTGAAAGATGTACTCCTTGATCTGCATGGGAAGGTCGCGGCGGAAGATGCCCTCAATCAGCAGAAGGAAGATCATGCCTCCATCGAGGATGGGAAACGGCAGCAGGTTGACCATGCCCAGGTTGATGGAGATCATCGACATGGTGCCGATGAGCGGCGTCCAGCCCGGCGCTTCGGCGGCCTCGTGTACCACCTGGCCGATGCCGATGGGTCCGGAGAGACTGCGCACCGATACGTGGCCAACGAACATTCCCTTGACCACGTCCTTAATCAGCATGGAGTTGACTTTGGTGAACTTCCAGGAGGCCGCGACGGACTTAACGAAGGAGAGCTTCTCCACCTTGACCGGCGGAGGGACAGGGTGAAAGCCGAGCAGGTACACCTTCGTGCCGCCCTCGTCGGTAAGCTGCGGAGTGATGTTCATCAGAATGGCCTGGCCATTGCGCATCACCATCAGCACGGCGGGCGAGCCCTTCTGGTCCTGCATGTAGGCCAGCAGCGTGGAGACGGAGTGCAGCGCCAGCGCGTCAATGCTGACAATCTGGTCACCAGGCTGGAGACCGGCGCGGTCGGCGGGACTGCCGGGCATCAGCGACGAGACCTTCACCGGCGTGGGCTGCTCCTTCGGAACAAAGCCAAGCGTTTCAGGAGAGAAGTCGTCGGGGCTGGTTGACTTGGAGGCGACGAAGAAGGTGGTATTGAAGCGCCAGCCGTTGTGCATATACGAGAATGGGACCGTCTGGTTGAGGTTCAGAAGGCTGTGGTTGCCGATATCGTCCCATGTGGGGTTCTCGACCGAGTCGAAGTGGACGATGGTGTCTCCGGTCTGCATTCCGGTCCTGGCGGCGGGAGTACCCTGCGAGACATAGTCGGTGACAGCTGGGCCGGAGAGGTACTCATCGACCTCGTGATGCACCATGTAGACGCCGGCCATCAGGACGAAGGCGAGGACGAAGTTGGCGGTGGGGCCGGCGAGGGCGATCAACATGCGCTGCCAGCGGGGGTGGTTGTTCAGCTCGCCGGGATCGTTCGTGACCTCTTCGCCGGGAATCTCGCCTGCCATCTTGACGTATCCGCCCAGCGGCAGCGCGTTGATCTGGTAGTCGGTCTCGCCGCGACGGATGCCGACCACGCGCTTGCCAAAGCCAATGGCGAAGGTCTCGACCCTCACGCCGCAGGCCTTGGCCACGACGAAGTGGCCGAACTCATGCACCAGCACCATGAGTCCGAGGACTACGAGCAGTTCAACAACAGCGGCAAGAAAGGCGAGAGACAAGTGCGTTTACCTCGTGGATGGTGTGCAGCGCTAACGCGCGGCTTTGTCGATGACCTCGCGCGCGCAGGCCCTGGCTGCCTCGTCCGCCGCAAGCACGTCTTTAATAGACGCGGGAGGGTGGGCAGGCGTTACCTTCAGCACCTGCTCGATTGTACGCGGGATGCCCATGAAGGGGATGGCGCCATCGAGAAACGCGGCGACAGCGATCTCGTCGGCGGCGTTGAGGGCGATGCAGGCGGAGGGGCCGGATTCCGCCGCCTCGTAGGCCAGGCGCAGGCACGGGAAGCGGGCCGGATCGGGCTGGGCGAAGTCGAGTTGGCTGAGCGCGGCCAGATCGAAGGTGAGGGCCGGAGCCGCAAGCTGGGCGTCCACGCGCTCAGGGTAGGAGAGCGCGTAGAGAATGGGGAGACGCATGTCGGTGACCGAGATCTGCGCCAGGATCGAGCCGTCGATGAACTCGACCAACGAGTGAACGGTGGACTGGGGATGGATGGTCACGCGAACTTTGTCCGGCGGCAGGTTGAAGAGGCGGCAGGCCTCGATGATCTCGAAGCCCTTGTTCATCATGGTGGCCGAGTCGATGGTGATGCGCCGGCCCATCACCCAGGTCGGATGCTTGAGCGCCTGCGCGGGCGTGATGTGCTCGAAGTCGGCGACGGGCGTGTTGCGGAACGGCCCACCGGATGCCGTCAGCCAGATCTGACGGACCTCGGCGGGCTGGCCGCCGCGCAGGCACTGGTGGACGGCGTTGTGCTCGGAGTCGATGGGTAGCAGCGCGACGTTGTGCTTGCGCGCAGCAGCGAGGACCAGTTCGCCCGCGGCAACGAGGCATTCCTTATTCGCCAAGCCAATTGTTTTTCCAGCGCAGACAGCCGCGTAGGTGGCCTCCAGACCGGAGACGCCGACGATGGCCGAGACGACGAAGTCCACCTCGTGCAGCGTCGCCACGCGGACCGTTCCCTTGGTGCCGTGGAGGACTTCGGTGTCGTTGAGGCCGGCCTCATGGAGACGCTTGGCGAGCGCGGCGGCCAGCTCTTCGGTGGCCAGCGAGACGACGCGTGGACGCCAGCGGACGCACTGCGCGAAGGCCACATCGATGTTGCGCCCCGCGGCCAGCGAGATCACATCGTAACGCTCGGGGAAGGATTCGCAGATGGAAAGGGTGCTCTGGCCGATGGAGCCGGTCGAGCCGAGGATGGCAATCTTCTTCACAGTTCTATTTTCGCAGATCGGAGGGATAGCCGTGACGGGCTGACCAATGGGCTTACATTCATTCTCTATTGCCCACGTTTTTCGTCACAGGCCTTGATCTCTGCGCGGAGTGCGTCGACTGACTCTCGAAGTGCATGAATTTCGGGAAGAATGACTGTACGACTACTCTCTTGCAATGCGTCAACCAAATTCTTCTTCAGGGACGCTTTCAATCTGCGAAAGCCTATATAAAAAACGAACCAGAGCACCAGAAGAATGACAAACGGAGCCACAGTTATGAGTGTGTCTTTCCATGCGATTTCCATGCCGCCAATTATACGCCGTGAGCGCTAAATTGCCGCTAAAACCTTCCCAGGCTGAAGGCGTCTTTGAGCAACAGGACGCACCAGAGGACAGGCGCGGCGACCAGCAGTGCGTCGATGCGGTCGAGGACGCCGCCGTGGCCGGGGAGTATGGTTCCCGAGTCCTTCACGCCCGCGCCGCGCTTGATCGCCGACTCCAGCAGATCGCCCAGTTGCGCAGCGACGTTGATGATCACCGCCAGCACAGCCGACTGCCATACCGGTTCTACGATGTGCAGGACCGTGTTGCTCTCGTAGGTGGAGAGCAGATTGCCCGCGAGCACCACGGCGAGACCAGCGAGGAGGCTTCCGCCGATGGAAGCGAAGGTTCCCTCCCAGGTCTTGTTGGGGCTGAGGTGCGTGAGCTTGTGACGGCCCCAGCGGCGGCCAACGTAGAGCGCGGCGATGTCTCCCGACCAGACGCAGACCATCAGGAAGAGGAGCAGCGGCTTGCCGTCCCCTTCCGGCCGGTTCCAGATCAAGGGGACCAGAGTGAGCGGGTAGGCGACGTAGACCAGCCCGAAGAGGCCTCGCGCGGCGTCCGGCAGCACGCGGTCGAGCGGCTCGCGGAAGCCCGTCCAGGCCAGCAGAAACAGCGCAAGCGCGCTCAACGCAGGAAGCTCCGCCTCGTTGTGGAAGTTGGGCAGGGTGAAGAGGAAGACCACGGCGGTGCCAAAGAGCATCCACCAGACGGGGATGCGCGCGCCGCTGGTGTTGGCCAGCCGCAGGTACTCGTAGGCGGCCAGTTCGGCAATGAGGGCGGAGACCAGCGTCAGCATCCACGGCTGACCACGGAAGATGAGCAGGACGACGACGAGGATCAGAAAAGCTGCGGTGAGGATTCGTTTCATTCGTTTAGTTGAGCCTCAAGCAGGATACATGCAACCGCGTCAGAAAATCGCCCTCCGGCTGTTTCCCGTGGTTGGAGGACAGCTGCGCCCTCCTCTCCGGAGTCCGGATTATCACCAGCCGCGCGGCATCCCTGTAGATTGTTCGAGTCTTCAAGCGTCGATGGAACGTCTGATTCAATATAGACTGTCAAGCGACGGGGCGGCAGCCCAGAACTGGCAGCCCAGGTAGGAGGTACAGGCTCACTACATTCTGAACTTTTTTATCCTGACTGCTTCGCTCGGCGACAGAAGTTTGGTACTGTATTTCATTGCTTGTTGTGCAGAAACGAAAGTGGATAACCATTCTGCCCGCGTTCTGCGTCGAACTATAGGGGTCCTGCAACCCAGCCAGCCAACCAGCCGGTCAGCTAATCCACTAAGGCCAAAGCAAGGAGTGACAAATTGGCACAATATAAGGGTACGGTGAAGTGGTTCAACAACGCGAAGGGCTTCGGCTTTCTCGGACGCGAAGGCGGGGCTGACGTCTTTGTCCACTACAGCTCCATCCAGAGCGACGGCTACAAGAGCCTGAAGGAAGGCGATGCGGTCGAGTTCGACATCATCGAGGGCAGTAAAGGCCCGCAGGCAGACCATGTCGTGCGCATCAACGAAGGGCCGCCAGCAGCGCCTGCTGCCGCTGTGTCACCGGTCGCTGCGCCGCCTGTAGCAGCACCGCCTGCCGTCGAGCCGGTGCCTGAGGAACCGCCCGCAGAAGCGGCACCTGCCGTCGAGCAGACGCCCGAGGAGCCGTCCTAGCGCAGACATCCCCGCTCCCGTGCAGCGTGTTGTGCGCCGTTCAGCCGCACAATGAAGCGGAGAGAGCGGCTTAGTGCGTTGAAACCGTGCGCAACTGCAGCAGCAACCCCAGCAGCAGCAGTGCGCCAAAGTACATGTAGCTTTGCAGTACATTCGCCACCGGAATCGTCGCCAGAAGGTTGAGCGGCGAGAGGAAGTCCGCAATCAGCACCCAGGCCAGCGCCAGAGCCCACGCGCTACCCACTCCCCGGCGATAGACCGCGAACCACAGCCATACAAAGATGGGTAGCATCACGCCGTAGTGGTGCTCCCACGCCATAGGCGTCGCAATCACCGAGACCACTCCAATGGCCGCCAGGTCCGCCATTCCGCCGGCCCGTTCGCGCCAGCGATAGCCGAGTACAAGAAGCACAAGAACGGCGGTCGTGGCCAGCGTTACGGCGTAGATCCAGGGCACGAACGGCGGATAGACGTACGGGTGATAGGGCAGATTTTCGCCGTTGAAGATGGCGCGGTTCAGCAGGCCGAAGATCGACTGGTTGGCGTAGTGCGACTGAGCCTTGCGGCTCAGGCCGGCCAGCACGCCCAGGTAGTCCAGGTTGTTGCGCACGCCGAAGACCGCCAGCGAGACCGAGCCTCCCACGGCCAGCGTCACCGCTGCGGAGGCCAGAGCGTTCCACCGCCGCCGCAGCGCCGCCCACAGCAGCAGCAGGCCAAACTGCGGCTTCACCATCGCCAGCAGGGCCATCATCACGCCCGCGGACCGCTCCCTGCGCTCAATCCAGAAGAGAACCATCAGGGTGAAGAAGAGGTCAAGAAATATCTGCGCCTGGCCCAGCGAGAAGGCCAGCGTGATGGGCATGAAGAAGAACGCCGCGAAGAAGGTCGCCAGCGCGGCCCGCCAGCTCAGCGTGACGCATTGCGGAGCGGACTGCCCTGAAATCTTCGCCGCAAGCAGCACCTGCAACGCCACCACCGCGACCACCGCAATCCACGACGCAATCATCAACGAGCGCAACACGGACGTGTCGCTCATCCCTGCCTGTTTCATCCACAACAGCGGCAGGACCGAGGTCAACGGATAGATCAGCGTGTCGTAGAGCTTCGCCTGATAGATTGCCACGCCGGGATGCGCCATGAATGAGTTCACCGAGCCAAGCATCGGCGTCCACGAGTCGGTGAACTGGTGGAAGTGGAAGAAATCCCCATAACGTACGCGCATCTCGTCCACACCGGTATGAAAAACGAAGTGCGCGATCAGCTTGAACCCGGCGTTCGCCGCCAGGATGTTGAGCAGCACAAACAGCAGCAGCCGGCTATCGCTCCTGCCCGGTGCCGCATTGCTCCTGCTGGCTGCCTCAGCCGCCGTCGTGGTCACGCGTGTCTCACCTCCAACATTCTATTCTCGCAATTCCCTGCTGACCTTCCATAATCCTCTTCCATATCACTCTCTTCCGGGCAACTGGCACGCCGGTTCCAACCCGCCCATCGGCTCTGCTTGCATGGCGGACGTTATGAAAACCTTCGATTCCGCCCGCCGCGATCTTTTGAGGCTCAGCAGCATGGGTCTTGCCGCCTCTGCCGTTACCGCCATTCCCGCGTTTGCCGCGTCCAAAAAACCAGCCGCTCCGTCGCTGGCACCGATGCTCTTCGACGTGCGCACCTTCGGCGCAACGGGCGACGGCAAGACCGTCGATTCGCCCGCCATCAACAAGGCCATCGAAGCCGCCGCAGCCGTTGGCGGAGGCACGGTCTTTTTCCCTGCGGGGAACTACGTCAGCTTCTCGATTCGGCTGAAGAGCCGCGTCGATCTGTATCTCTCGCAGGGCTGCGCCATCATTGCCGCCGAGTCGCCGCTGCCGGGACAGACCACGGGCTACATGGGCGGAGTCTACGACGCGGCCGAGCCCGATCCCGCATGGGAGAAGTACCAGGACTGGGGCCACAACCATTGGCACAACTCGCTGCTCTGGGGCGACGGCATCAGCGACTTCTCCATCACCGGGCCGGGATTGATCTGGGGCAAGGGGCTTAGCTTCGGGGCAGACCGCGCCGTTCGCGGAGACTATCCCAAATACACAGCCGAGCAGGCGGGCGTGGGCAACAAGGCCATCGGCCTCAAGAACTGCCACAACGTAGTACTGCGGGACTTCTCCATCTTGAAGGGCGGTCACTTTGGGATACTGTTCACCGGCGTCGATAACCTCACCATCGACAACCTGAAGATCGACACCGACCGCGACGGCATGGACATCGATTGCTGCCGCAACGTCCGCGTCACCAACTGCTATATCAACGCGCCGTGGGACGACGGGATCTGCCCCAAGTCCAGCTTTGCGCTGGGCTACGCGCGGCCCACGCAGAACGTGACCATTGCCAACTGCTATGTGAGCGGATGCTGGGAGCTGGGCAGCCTGCTCGACGGCAGCTACAAGCGGAGGTCGAACGGCGGAGGCGGACGCATCAAGTGCGGCACCGAGTCGAACGGCGGGTTCATCAACATTGCCATCGCCAACTGCGTCTTCGAGGGCACGCAGGGCATTGCGCTGGAGACGGTCGACGGCGCACTGCTGGAAGACATTGCCATCAGCAACATCACCATGCGCGACATCACCAGCTGTCCCATCTTTCTACGGCTCGGCGCTCGCCTGCGCGGGCCAGCCGAGTCCACCAAGGTAGGCACGCTGCGCCGCGTCCTCGTCACAAACCTCAACTGCTACAACTCCGGCTCGCGCTTCGGCTCCATTCTCAGCGGCATCCCCGGCTATTTCATTGAAGACGTCAAAATCTCCGACTTTTTCGTGCAGAACGCAGGCGGCGGCGCGGCAAATATGGTTGACATCCATCCGCCCGAGAACGAGAACAAGTACCCCGAGCCGGGTATGTTTGGCGCAACCCCCAGCCATGGCTTTTACCTTCGCCACATCAAAAACATTGAGATGAGCCACGTCGAGGTGAAGCCCGCTGCGCCCGACCCGCGCCCGTCCATCTACCTGGACGATGTGCACCGAGCCGACTTTATCGCCATCACCGCGCCCAGCACGCCGACCGCCTTCGCCATCAATCGCTCCAGCGACGTGCGCATCCTTTTGAGCCGCGCCGCGCCGGATTCGATCACCCCGTAAAGCAAACTCGGATTTGGTTAGTCCGAAATCACAAGGGAGATATGTGCCGTTTCGGAATCTAACCGGGGCCGGGCGTAATTTGGATTAATTCTACTAACATCAATAAAATCAGTAGATACTTCAACCAGGACTGCGGGCTTCATTCTTGGGTGATTCAGTTTTTGGAAGATACATAATTTTTTAAATACATTTTGCAGAATATTTGGCAACTTTTTCTCAGGGCTCGCGTCTCATGGAGTGTAGCAAGCAATTTGTCGGGCCAGCAGTTCCCACGGTTCCGGCTTCCCCTATCCGCAAGACCACTCCTACCTTTCAGTAAGGCCCCCAGAGCACCGGGGGTCTTCACTCCTTATGGGAACGGGTTCCTGGCGCAAAGCGCTCAGGCACGGACGAATTTTGCCGTGTCGCATCTGTTGCGATGAACCGGCGTCCAGGCAGTCAAGTGGAGGCTGCTTCTCTCGCTGGTTTGCAAGAAGGCCGGGTCGCGTGCCGGGTCATTTTGCGTCGGCGCGTGGAAATGCGTGGAAAACTGGCCGCTCGATGCGAGCAACCTCTGCGGATGCTGATAGAATCGATTGAATCCACTCCTAATGGGATTCCGCAGGAGTAGGCAATGCAGGCAATTCTGGCGCTTGAAGACGGGCGCATCTTTCGCGGCAAAGGCTTCGGTGCGCCGGTTGAGGCATCGGGCGAGGTCGTCTTCAATACATCGCTCACCGGCTACCAGGAGATCTTCACCGATCCCTCGTACGCAGGGCAGATTGTGGTGCTGACCAATCCACACATTGGGAACTATGGGACAACGCCCAGCGATGCCGAGTCCGCGCGGCCTTATATCGAGGCCCTGGTAACGCGCGAGTTCTCCGAGATGAGTTCCAACTGGCGGGCCACCGAGGTCGCCGACGACTACCTGGAGCGCAGCGGCGTTCCCGTCCTGGCCGAGGTAGACACACGCGCCGTGGTGCGGCATCTGCGCACGCATGGCGCGATGCGTGGCGTCATCGCGTCTGGCGAGAAGCTCGACGCAGACGCGCTGGTGGCCAAGGCGCGGGCAATCCGCAAGATGGAAGGGACGGACCTTGCCAGCGTCGTCACCACCAAGACCATCTATCAGTGGGACGCGCAGGAGCCGAAGAATCAGACCGGCGATGTGTATTTACCGGTGGCCGACGGCGCAACCGATGGCGATCTGCTGCACGTCGTCGCGTACGACTTCGGCATCAAGCAGAACATCCTGCGCATGTTGACGCGCGAGGGCTGCCGCGTCACGGTGGTCCCGGCGACAACCACCGCCGAAGAGACGCTGGCGCTCAACCCCGACGGCGTGTTTTTCTCCAACGGCCCTGGCGATCCCGAGCCGCTCGGCTACGCCATCGAGACGGTGCGCAAGCTGAAGGGCAAGAAGCCGATCTTCGGCATCTGCCTCGGCCACCAGATCTTCGGCCTCGCGCTGGGCGGCAAGACCTACAAGCTGAAGTTTGGCCACCACGGCGGCAACCACCCGATCCTGCACCACGCGACCGGCAAGGTGGAGATCACCGCGCAGAACCACAACTTCAACGTCGATCCCGATAGTCTGCCAGCCGATGTCGAACGCACGCACACCAATCTGAACGATCAGACGCTGGCCGGTCTGCGCCACAAGACCGACCCGATGTTCAGCGTGCAGTACCACCCGGAGGCCAGCCCCGGCCCGCACGATTCGCACTATCTGTTCCGCGACTTCCGCAAAATGATGGAAGACTTCAAGAAGTGAAGCCCCCGTCCGTTCAAAACAGGAAAGTGAGTAATGAATGCCACGCAGGAATGATATTGCCAAGATTCTGGTGATCGGCTCGGGGCCGATTGTGATTGGGCAGTCGGCGGAGTTCGACTACTCCGGTACGCAGGCCTGCAAGGCGCTGAAGGCCGAGGGCTACGAGGTCGTGCTGGTGAACTCCAACCCCGCGTCGATTATGACCGACCCGGAGGTCGCCGACCGGACGTATATTGAACCACTGACGGCGGCGTACCTGGAGGAGATCATCCGGGTAGAGGCGGAGAGGATGGCCAACAATGCGAGCATCTTTGCACTGCTGCCGACCGTGGGTGGGCAGACGGCGCTGAACCTCGCCGTGGAGCTGGCCGACTCAGGCGTACTGGAACGCTATGCCGTGGAGCTGATCGGGGCCAAACTGGAGGCAATCAAGAAGGCCGAAGACCGGCTGCTCTTCAAGGATGCGATGAAACGGATCGGCCTCGATCTGCCGAAGTCGCAGCTTGTTGGCACCGTGAGCGACGGGCTGACGTTTGCCGCGAAGATCGGATTCCCGGTGGTGATCCGGCCGAGCTTTACGCTGGGCGGATCGGGCGGCGGGATCGCATACAACCGCGAGGAGATGACGAGCATTCTGGCGCACGGGATCGACCTTTCGCCGGTGCATGAGTGCCTGATCGAAGAGAGCGTGCTGGGATGGAAGGAGTACGAGCTGGAGGTGATCCGCGACCTCAAGGACAACGTCATCATCATCTGCTCGATCGAGAACTTCGACCCCATGGGCGTGCATACCGGCGACTCGATCACAGTGGCACCGGCGCAGACGCTGACCGACCGCGAGTATCAGCGAATGAGGGATGCGGCGATTGCCTGCATCCGCGAGATCGGCGTGGAGACCGGCGGAAGCAACGTGCAGTTCGCGGTGAACCCGCACGACGGGCGCATGATCATCATCGAGATGAACCCGCGCGTCTCGCGTTCGTCCGCGCTGGCGAGTAAGGCTACGGGATTTCCGATTGCCAAGATCGCGGCGCGGCTGGCTGTTGGATACACGCTGGATGAGATCCAGAACGACATTACCAAAGCCACACCCGCCTGCTTCGAGCCGACGATCGACTACGTCGTGGTGAAGATTCCCAAGTGGCAGTTCGAGAAGTTTCCCGGTGCCGACGAGGGCTTGGGGCCGCAGATGAAGTCGGTGGGCGAGGTGATGGCCATCGGACGGACCTTCAAGGAGGCGCTGATGAAGGCCGTGCGCTCGCTGGAGACCGGCAAGAAGGCCAGGGCCGAGGATATTGAACCGCGACGGCTGACGCAGCGGTTGGTGACGCCGCATCCGGAGCGGCTGGCCTATGTGCGCTACGCCTTCGAGAAGGGAATGAGTGTCCGCGAGGTGGCGCGCTTCACCTCGATGGACCCGTGGTTCCTGAACCAGATTAAGCAGATCACCGACGAGGTCAAGGCGGTCGCCGCGGTCGACTCCGAGACGGCTACAGCGGACGATCTGCGAGCAGCCAAGCGGATGGGCGTCTCCGACGAGCGGCTCGCATCGGAGTGGAAGCTGGACGGCGCGGACCAGGTGCGCGGGATGCGAGCGAAACTCGGCGTCAAGCCGGTCTTCAAGCTAGTGGACACATGCGCGGCGGAGTTCGAGAGCTACACGCCGTACCTCTATAGCTGCTACGACGAGGAGGACGAGGCCGCGCCGACCGCACGCCGGAAGATCATCATCCTGGGCAGCGGGCCAAACCGCATCGGCCAGGGAATCGAGTTCGACTACTGCTGCTGCCACGCGGCGTTTGCCCTCAGAGAAGACGGCTACGAGACCATCATGGTCAACTGCAATCCCGAGACCGTCTCCACCGACTACGACACCAGCGACCGTCTGTACTTCGAGCCGCTGACGCTGGAGGACGTGCTGGCGGTGTATGAGCACGAGGCCTCGAGTGGCGCGGAGATCGGCATGATTGTGCAGTTCGGCGGACAGACTCCGCTGAACCTCAGCCTGCCCCTCAAGCGCGCTGGCGTGCCCATCATCGGCACGTCGCCGGAGTCGATCGACCTGGCCGAAGACCGCAAGCGATTCGGAAAACTGATTACCGAGCTGGGAATTCCGCAGCCCGAAGGCACCATGGTGACCTCGGTCGACGAGGCGCTGGCGGGAGCAAACCGCGTGGGCTATCCCGTGTTGCTGCGGCCCAGCTATGTGCTGGGCGGGCGCGCCATGGTGATTGCGTACGACGATGAGGCGGTGCTGCGATATATGAGCACGGCGATTGAATATTCTCACGAGCGGCCGGTACTGATCGACCACTTCCTGGAAGACGCCATCGAGTGCGACGTGGACGCGCTGTGCGACGGCACGGACGTGGTGATCGCCGGGATCATGCAGCACATCGAGGAGGCTGGCATCCACTCAGGCGACTCATCGTGCGTGCTGCCGGCGGTGGGCCTGAGCGACGATGTGCTGCGCACCATCCGCGAGCACACGCGAAAGCTGGCATTGGCGCTGAATGTGATCGGTTTGGTGAACATCCAGTTTGCAATCCAGCGCGGTAAGGTCTTCGTCATCGAGGTGAACCCGCGGGCTTCGCGCACTGTTCCCTATGTATCGAAGGCGACCGGAGTACCGCTGGCCAAGATCGCGTCGCGGCTGATGGTGGGACGTACGCTGAAGGAATTGCTGCCGGAGTACGTGGCGAGCGGAGAGGACCTGAACACGGGCACGCACTACTATGTGAAGTCGCCCGTGTTTCCCTGGGGCAAGTTTCCCGGAGTGGACACGGTGCTGGGGCCGGAGATGAAGTCCACCGGCGAGGTGATGGGCGTGGCCGACAGCTTCGGCGAGGCCTTTGCCAAGGCGCAGATTGCCGCGGGGCAGGTGCTGCCCGTGAAAGGAACCATCTTCCTCAGCGTGAACGACCACGACAAGGAAGGCGTCGTCGATCTGGCGCGGACCTTCGTCGAGATGGGATTTCACCTCGTCGCAACACACGGAACGGCGGATGCGCTGGAGGCCGCGGGGTTGCCGCCGGAGCGCGTCTACAAGGTGAAGGAAGGACGGCCCAACGTGGTCGATCTGATCAAGGGCGACCGCATTCAGTTGATCATCAATACGCCGCGCGGGCAGGAGACGTTCTTCGACGAGAAGGCGATCCGGCGGGCTGCGGTGCTCGCGCGGATCCCCACAATTACCACGTTGGCCGCGGCGCAGGCTGCGGCCGAGGGCATTGCCGCACTCCAGCGCGGAACCCTGAGCGTCTTCGCGCTACAGGAGCTTCACGCGGAACACGCGACGGCCCTGGCATAACGATGTGATGACACGCCGGTGAATATAAGTGAACGGATTTTTACGTTCGCTTGATGATGAAGACGGTTTTGTCGTCGATCTCGTCGCTGTGGCCTTCCTGGCGGAGCCGGCCGTCTCGTATCAATGCATAGTCCAGTACCGCGTTGCAGATGTCTTTGGCAGCGTTCTGTTTGTGCTCGCCAATGATTGCTTCAATCCGGCGTTTTTCCTCCTCGTCGCTGCCATCGTAGACGCCGTCGGTATAGAGAAAGAGAATGTCTCCCCTGCCCATGAGCGTAATCATGGCAATATCGGAGGAGTCCATCCGCCGCTTCCTCAGTTTGATGGAGACATATTTGTTCCGGTCGGGATGGTCTTCGGGGATCTCCAGTCCGAGCGCCAGAAACTGCGCCACTCGGTCTTTGCCAATTTTCATGAACCTCTTGTACTTTGCCGAGAACACCAGCGGAGGAGGATGCCCGAAGTTGACGAAGCGGAACTGCCCGTTGGGACGAATCTCGCCATAGAGCATCGTGGCGATCTCGCGCGAGCTTGCATCCATGCTCCGACCCAGGGCATTGCGCGCCGTCGCCGACTGGGCAAGCCTCAGGTTGAGCTGTTCAAACAATCGGGGCGTGATGGTCCCGACGCGGTCCAGTTCCGAGAGCATAAACGCCTGCAGGGTGTCGTGTATGGTGGACGCGATCTTTGCCGCGATAATCCCGTGGCCCTGCGCATCGACCAGAAGCACTCCGGCGGTTGTGTAAAGTTCCCGAAGGTTCTCGACAATCCTTAACTGCTCCGAACTCTTGGCCTTCCTGAAATGGACTCCGTCCTCATCCGTGTAGCCGGGCTGCGACGACATCCACTGCACATGGTCATCGACGCCGCTTCGCGCCTTTTTCCCTTTGGCAAGCGGTACCAGAACCTCATTCGCCAGCCACTCGGCCTGGGCGATTCGTGCGTCGATGTTGTAGCGCTGCTGGAAGTTGATGTACTCAAAGACATCGCCGCCGACGGCTCCGGCTGGAATGGTGTTTCCATGCATGTCGATGCCAGGCAGATGAGGAATCACGCCCTCGACCGGCATCAGCTTCTTCCGCAGGTACTCATCGATGGTCAGAGGATGGTAGTCGTGGGCAGCTTCGCTCAATGGCACAGGTTCTCAATCTCCCGTCAGATTCACTGATTAGGTCTTTCTTTCAGCATATATCAGCAAAGGCATGTGCTCCCAAGTCCCCCGCAACGACTACAGTTCTTGTTGAAGCCGGAACATGGGCATGGCCCACGGATTCCAAAACGCCGCCGCTGGGACATCTCGCTAGAACCAGATTTCCTCGCGCGCAATCTCCCGGCGATCTTCCGCTAGGATGGTTGCCCGCTCCAGCACATGCTCCAGTTCGCGTACATTGCCGGGCCAGTGGTGCTCCGTCAGCCTCTCCGCCGCGCCGTCCGAAAGCCGCTTCACCGGCATCTTCTTGCCCAGTTTGCCCAGCAGATGCGCCGCCAGCGGCAGCAAGTCCACCATCCGTTCGCGCAGCGCCGGCACGAAGACCGGAAACACCGCCAGCCGGTGATACAGATCGAGCCGGAAGGTGTGCTCGTCGGCGCGCCGCTGTAGCGGCTCATGAGTCGCCGCGACCACCCGCGCGTCCACGCGCACGACCTCGTTGTTGCCCACGCGTTGCAGCTCGCCCGACTCTAGAAAGCGCAGTATCTTGGACTGCATTGACAGCGGCATCTCGCCGATCTCGTCCAGAAACAGCGTGCCTCCGTTGGCCGCTTCGATCATGCCGGTGCGCGGCTGTATCGCGCCCGTGAAGGCCCCCCGCGTGTGCCCGAAGACCTCAGCCTCCAGCAGCGACTCGGGGATTGCCGCGCAGTTCAGCACCACATAAGGCTTGTCTGCGCGCGGGCTCAACTGATGCACCGCGCGGGCCACCCGCTCCTTGCCCGTGCCCGTCTCGCCCTCAATCAGCACCGTCGACTCGTGCGGCGCAACCAGCCGAATCAGCCGGGCCAGCTCCACCATTACGGCGCTCACGCCCACCATCCCTGGAAGCAGCTCAGGCAGCGGCCCCTCCGCTATCTTCACTTTGCTCCTGTGCAGGAACGCGGCAGTCTGTAGTGTGGCAATCGAGCGCTCATCCCCTGGGGCCAGACGTTCGCCTACGGCGATCTGCGGCGCCGCCACCGGCGCCTGCATCCACGCTGCGCTATCGCCCGCGCCGGCCCCACATGCATCCTGCCGCGCCTGTCGCAACGCGTGCAGCAGCTCGTTTCTCCGAGGGCTGCGCGCTGCCCCATCGTCCGCGACTCCGTCGATCCGCAGCAGATCCATCACCGGATGCCGCATTCGCATCTCCCCGGCGAGTTCGTCCACTTCCAGGTCGGGCAGCACGCTGTCCAGTACCATTGCCTCCGCGCCCTGCGCCTCCAGCAGCTCGATCGCCTCCGCGCCGCCTGCCGCCTCGCGCACCTGCCAGCGCATCGCTGTCAACTCCTGCCTCAGACGCGCCCGCAGGGTTGCATTCGCGCTTGCCAGCAACACAGTCCTCGCACCGGCCTTGTTGCCGGCGTCCTCCCTGCCCAGTCCGTACCCCATATAAGCTCCTCAATCGGCTGTCGTTCGATCTGTCTCTGCGTGAACTCCGGCCCCCGTTCGATGGTCCAGGGCCGTTCCGATCTGAAGTAGATAAGTCACGAGTGCAAAAGAAGATGCATCCGCCCAACTTTGGCTCAAACAAATTCGTCATTGCGGTTAATCACGAGTCGTAGAAAGAAAAAGACGCCGTGCTCCTCGAAGTCTCCGCCGCGTGGCGCACGCCCGTGGCCAGCGCGCCCAGCCTGTATCCCGTTCCGCGAACGGTCTCGATCAACCCCGTGCCGCCATCGAACGTGCCGTCGTCTCCCAGCTTGCGCCTCAGATAATTGATGTACACCTCCACCACATTCGTACTAGACGGCGCCACCGTCTGCCACACCTCGGCCATCAATTGGCTGCGTGAGATGCACTCCCCGAGATGCAGCATCAGAAACTCCAGCAGGGCAAACTCCTTCGCCGTCAACTCAATCGCCCGCCCCGCGCGTGCCACCGTGTGCTCCATCCGGTGCAACTCCAGATCGCCATTGCGCAGCACTGGATCGGCAAACCGTCCATGCCGCCGCAGCATCGCCCTGCACCGCGCCGTCAGCTCATAGAAGCTGAACGGCTTCAGCAGGCAATCGTCCGCCCCCATGTCCAGGCACTGCACCTGCACATGAGGATCGCTGCGGTCAGCCAGCACCAACACCGAGGCACCGCCATGCCGCACTCGCATCTTCGTCAGCACCTCCAGGCCATCCCGCTTGGGCAGACTCAGGTCCAGCAGCACCAGGTCCGGATGCTCCGCAGCGGCCCGTGCCAGCGCAGAATCCCCGTCCTCCACCCACTCCACACGATGCCCTTGCAGCTCCAACCCAGACTTGAGAAATGCACCCAGGGCTCGATCATCTTCCACAATCAGTACCCGCATTGAAATACCCCCACCCCCAATCTATGTCCAGCAACCAGACAGACTCAGGGGTACAGGATGGTTATCTTCTTACTGTCCAATAACTATCCAGGCAGTACCATGTTGGAGTTGGATGCTTTTCCACAGGTTGTTCACTAAGTAGTGCCAATGTGGTGTCCAGTTCCGAAACGGGAATTCATAGTGCAAACTGATTTCCAGCAAGTTCGACTGACCATAGAATGGCTTGTAAATTGCTTAAATTAGCGGAATAACCTGCCATCCGTGCAACTCCTCAGCCAGAGTAGGCAGCAATGGCCTCAACCGATCCTCCCAGCGCCATTGCACTGAATTCGATCTGCGAGGCCATTGCTGCAACTAACGGAGAATTGTCCGTGGTCTATGGGCAGTGGTAAGCACGGGGCGTGCTGGTGGAGGTGCGTACCTTCGCAGAAGAGGTAGCCATCCGAGCAATCATCCGTGAACGATGCCCAATCCATGAACCTGAGTTGACCCTGGCTCTCGAAACCGGAATGCGGCGCGGTGAGCTGTACTCGCTGGAGTGGGATCGTGTCGATCTTGAGCGGAGACAGTTGCTCTTGCTCAAGACAAAAAACGGCACGGCTCGTGTGGTCATCCTCACGACCGCAGCGGTCACCGCGCTTGAGGAGCTGCGGGAGCGGCGCAGCCAGAGTTCTCTGAGGGTCTGTCTCACCCGCTATGGTGAGCCGATGCTTTCGCCCCGCGCCTGGTTTGAGCTGGTGATGCAGGAAGCGGTGAAGAAGAATCCGCTGGTTAAGGACGTGACTTGGCACATCTTTCGGCACACATACATCTCGCGCCTCGTCATGGCCGGGGTCGATCTGAGGATCGTGCAGGAGCTAGCCGGCCACAAGGATATCAAGATGACTGTCCGCTACGCCCACCTTGCGCCAGCGCATAAGCTGGCGGCCGTAGACAGGCTGGCGGAGTACCGCAAAGAACAAGAGAGGGCCGCCTAGTCATAAGGAAGCCCCTTCTCAATATGCAAAATATACGATTCTGTCGTATATTTTGCATATGTGGATTTCACGCGCAGTTGAACCCCGGCTAGAACGCTCCGCCAAGACGCGGCCCGTCATCGTGCTTACTGGAGCCAGACAGACCGGCAAGACTTCAACCTTCCTGCGCCTGTTCCCCGGACACTCCTTTGTCTCCCTGGACCTACCCACCGAAGCCGAGCAAGCCGAGAAGGAACCCCGTACTTTTCTGCAACGTCATCCCCCGCCCGTCATCATCGACGAGGTGCAATATGCCCCCGGCCTCTTCCGCCACCTCAAGGCGGAAGTGGACGCCAAGCGAACGCGCAATGGTCAATTCCTGCTGACCGGTTCACAAAAATTTACGCTGATGAAGAATGTCTCTGAGTCGTTAGCGGGTAGAACCGACATCGTGGAACTCGAAACCCTGTCCTTCGCTGAGATTCGGGCGGCGCTACCGGATACCGGGCTTGAAACAGCCATAGTGCGCGGCGGCTTCCCAGAGCTGTATGCCAACCCGGATATCGACCTTGTTGCCTTCTACAACTCCTACCTGGCTACCTATCTCGAACGCGATGTCCGCGCCTTTTCCAACGTCGGAAGTCTGCGAGACTTTGAAAGATTTCTACGCGCCTGCGCTCTCCGTTCTGCGAACCTTTTGAACAAGGCCGACCTGGCCCGCGACGTTGGAATCTCCCCTTCAACAGCGAACCAATGGCTGTCTATGTTGGAGGCTTCCGGGCAAGCCGTATTGCTGGAGCCGTGGTTCTCGAACCGCACAAAATCCATTGTCAAAAGTCCCAAACTCTACCTCACCGACACCGGCCTACTCTGCGCTCTCCTCAATATCCGATCCAAGGAAGACCTTCGCCAATCACCGGCAGTCGGGGCCGTCTGGGAGACGTTTGTCTTCGCTCAACTCCGCGCCCGCGAACGCAACGCCGGACGCACTGGAAGCCTCTTCTTTTGGCGCGACCGCACCCGTGAAGTGGACTTCATGGTGGATGCCGGCGGACGCCTGGAGCTGTTTGAAGCGAAGTGGACAGAACTGCCCGACATGGGCGACACCGTGAACCTCGACTTCGTGCGGAACGTGTTGGGCAACTCGCGTGTGACCGGCGGTTCGGTCGTTGCCCGAACACCGAATAGCTTCCCATTCCCTAACGGATTCCGGGCTGTACCCGTGACAGAACTCCGTTAAATCTCCGCCGTCGCCGTCGCTCTTTCATGTGTTTCTGGACACATGAGAAGAAGACATTCTTCTCATAACCAGCGCATCACCCGGAGCGGAAGCGTCAGTCACCCTCGATGCGCAGTTCCAACAGCGAATCCTTATGCTGCGGCGTCAGCGCCGTGACAGGCTCGTTTTCCAGCTCGCCGGTCTTAGCGTTGTGCGACTGAACCTCATCGCCCACCTCGACC
>Ga0187847_10001679_pt1 | contig 19436 bp, 15 predicted proteins | sample June2016WEW_4_10_FD_132458 | JGI IMG/M metagenome (GOLD analysis project Ga0187847, IMG submission 132458) | Peatland microbial communities from SPRUCE experiment site at the Marcell Experimental Forest, Minnesota, USA - June2016WEW_4_10 | ecosystem: Environmental > Terrestrial > Soil >...
ATGATGGCGTCTCGAGAGGACTCAACGATCGCTGCCAGATGACCTCGAGCTTCATCCAAACGTTTTCGATCCGAGATCTCGCGAAGTGTGAGAATTACCTGCACAGTCTCGCCGAATTTGTTGTTGACGGGAGCAGTTCTGACTTCGACGATGGTGCCTTTATTGGAGGGGTCGGAGCGAATCTCGACCTCGTAATTCTCCACGAAGTCGCCTCGCAGAGCACGAGCGCTCGGCCATTGTTCCGGCGGGAGCAGTTCGCCGCTGAGAGTGAGGAGTTCGAACTCGTCTCTCACTGCATTGAATGGGATACTCTCAGTGGTCAATCCCAGAATGCGATTCGCCGCCGAATTGATATGGATAATGTTGCGTTCCATGTCGAAGACAACGATGCCTTCCGTCAGTTTGTCGAAGGTGGTCCTCAGCCGCATTTCGCTCTGGGCCAATAGTTTTCCCTGCAGCGCAAAGCGGCGGTTAACGGAGGAAATGATGCAAACGTGGCTCAGGATGACCAGAGTGGCAATGGAGATGACGGCGAGGCTGAAGGGCGTGATGGAATAAGCATGCTGCAGGCCTGCATTGAGGGTAGCGTCCGGCACGATTGTGACTGCGGCCACGCCCACGTAGTGCATGGCTGGAATCGCAAGGCCCAAGATGAGACCGCTGAGGACCTTGCGCCAACCCCAGTGGCCCAACTCGCTTTTCCGGGCAAACGCCAGTTGAAGCGCCACGAAGGAGATGACAATGGCCAGAACCACCGACAGAACAACGACGCCGGGAGAGTAAACACACATGGCCGGGAACCGCATGGCTTCCATACCGATGTAATGCATGCCAGCGATGCCCGCGCCCATGAAGAGGCTGCCGGCAGCCGTGACTCTGAGCCCCATGGTGGGCCGACTGACGAGGAAGAGCGCCAGTCCCGCCGCAAAGATCGCGGTGAAAAGGGAGAGCAGGACAGTGGGCCAATCATATTGCACCGAAACCGGCAACTGAAAAGCGACCATGCCCACGTAGTGCATGGCCCATACGCCGATGCCCATGGCCGTGGCGCCCGCATAAAGCCACGTGGGGCGCATCCAGCCGTTGGCCGAATCAATTCGTTCCGCAAGGTCGAGGGCAGCATAGCCCGCAAGGATGGAAATGAACACCGACAGAGCTACCAAACGGTAGTCATAAGAGCCCGTAAGAACGGATCCGGCACTCATTAGTTCACCAATCAGGTCACTACTTGTGTCTGGTGAACTTGCGCATCAGGACACGCTGTCTGCATGGCGGCCGGGTTGCCGGAGACCATGCGTCTTGTCAAATCGGTTGCATGCACACAACGTGATGCCCACTTCACGCTTGGGAAAATGCCGTGGCGTAGTTCGGGGAATGAGTTCTTATACATCCCAGTGAAATCATAAGTCAAGTTTGTTGACCCAATCGAAAAATGCAGGCTCTTGGCAGGCGGGAGGCACGGGACTTTGCTCCTCGCGAGGACTATATTCCTGTCGCTTGAATGGCTGATCGACTTGTTTTCGCTTCATCAGGGAACCTGGAAAAGGAGGGACTTGGAAGCTCGATTGCACCGGGCCGCGAGAACTTCGCGAGTCGAAGCTTGGGGATTCTGGGGATTCTTGCGCGATCTTTATCTTCGGAGGGCCGATACTGAGATATGCATTTTCAACTCGAGAAGGGGTTCCCAGACAGGTTCCGGATGGCTTGACTGTGCTATTTGGCGAGCCTAGACTCACAGGGGTTTGGGCTTCCGCGGTGCGATCCGGAAGGTCAACCTACCAGGCGGGAAGAGCCCGCAACTGGGTGAACGGGGAATACGCGGTTGTTTCGTGGCAAACCCTGCCGCATCTGATATTTGCAGACGGATCAATTCCCCTGGTCCGGTTACAAGGCGGCGGACGAGAAGGAACTGGAGAGGTGTATGGCAGTTGTAATTCCGACTATGACATTGGACCAGGAGATCAACCCCTGGGAGGCGCAGAGCGCGCGGTTCGAATTTGCGGCGCGCAAACTGAATCTGGAAGACGGCCTATGGAAGATGCTGAGCACGCCCTCGCGCGAAATCATCGTCCATTTCCCGGTGACGCTGGATAACGGGAAGATCGAGATGTTTACCGGCTTCCGGGTGCAACACTCGATTGCGCGCGGTCCGGGCAAAGGCGGCATCCGGTATGCGCCGGAGGTAACGCTGGATGAAGTGAGGGCGCTGGCGAGTTGGATGACGTGGAAATGCGCGGTGGTGAATATTCCCTTTGGCGGGGCCAAGGGCGGCGTGATCTGCGACCCGAAGAAGATGAGCCAGGGCGAACTGGAGCGGATGACCCGGCGCTACACGTCGGAGATCATTGACTTTATTGGGCCGGAAAAGGACGTTCCCGCACCCGACGTGAATACCAACGAGCAGACCATGGCATGGATCATGGATACCTACTCGATGCACATGGGGCATACGGTGACCAGCGTGGTGACGGGTAAGCCGCTGAACATTGGCGGCTCGCGCGGACGCATTGAGGCTACGGGGCGCGGCGTGCTGCTGGTGTGCGACGAAAGCCTGCGTTACCTGAAAATGCCGATCGATGGCTGCCGGGTTGTGATTCAGGGATTCGGCAATGTGGGCTCGAACGCAGCACGGCTGATGATGGAGCGCGGCTACAAGATCGTGGGCATTGCCGAGAAAGAGGGCGGCCTTTGCAATCCGAATGGCATCGATATTCACCAACTGATTGAGTACAAGTATCGCAACGGCACGACACTGGGATTCCGCGGGGCCGAAGCTACGCCGAGCGAGGAACTGATTGTTCAGGATTGCGAGATTCTGATTCCCGCGGCGACAGAAAACGTGATCACCAGCCGCAATGCGGATGCAATCAAAGCTCGCATTGTGGTGGAGGGCGCGAACGGGCCGACTACCGCTGTTGCCGATGAGATTCTGGCTGAGAAGAGAATCTTCATTGTGCCGGATATCCTGGCGAATGCCGGCGGTGTGACGGCAAGCTACTTTGAGTGGGTGCAGGATCGGCAGGGGTACTTCTGGAAAGAAGCGATTGTCAATGAGCAACTGGAGACGATTCTGCGCGATAGCTTTGATGACGTGGTGCGGTATGCGGAGGCGCACAACGTGAACAATCGCATAGCAGCTTATATGCTGGCGATTGATCGCGTGGCTTTCACGATCAAGCAGCGGGGGATTTACGCTTAACGGATACCAATGAGCGATCTGTCCAATGTCGTTTTCACAGTCCCGTGGCATGATCTTGGGCAGTCACGGGCTGAGTTCTTGGCAAAAGAGTTATACCGTGAGCTTTCATCGGATCATGCGCTGAGCGGTGAGACGGTTGTTGCAGTCGCGGCACGACAGGATTGTGATGATGTCCTATTCAGAGTTGAAGGCCCACCCGTGCGTTACGCAATCGTTCATCTTACGGGGAGCCGAGAGGTTTCGCCGAAATGGCCGATTACGAAGTTCTTCGATTCGCTTGGCCAGTTTCTTGAGGTCAAGATGAGATTCGACACCGAGGAGTTTCATGACCCCCCCTGGTGAGTATTTTTCTTCTGAATATCTTCGTGCGCATGCGTCCGACCAGTATTCTGACTCCTCTACGCCCCCACCTCGCGCGCGGCGATAAAGTCGCAGACTAGGACGGTGAGGTCGTCGTCCTGGGATTTGGCCCACTTCTGCGTGGAGGCAATGATGCGGTCGGCGGCTTCTTCGGAAGACACGCCCGTGGTGGCGCGCAACTCGGCGATGAGCGCATCTTCACCGAAGAGTTTTCCCTGGGCGTTGCGGGCTTCGACAATGCCATCCGTGTAGAGCAGGAGTCGATCACCCGGTTCGAGGGGGAGTGTCTTCTCGGAATAGACTTCGAGGTCGGCAGCGGCAAGCAGCAATCCATTTTCCGCAACTTCGGTCACGGCTCCATTCCTGAGCATGAGCATGGGCGGATGACCGGCAGCCGCGTAGCGAAGTTGGTGCGCGTTTGCGTCAAGGTGTACATAGGCCGCGGTGACGAATTGACCCTGGGTGTTGCCGCAAAGCGCTGCGTTCATCCCTGTGAGCAATTGCGCCGGATGAGCCGCAAGGCCGCGCTGCGAGATGGCGGCCATCTTGACCATGGAGGCGATGAGCGCTGCAGGTACGCCATGGCCTGAAACGTCGGCGATAAGAAGGCCAGCATGGCTGTCGCCAGTGACAAGAAAATCATAGAGGTCGCCGGCAACGGAGGTCATGGGAACATAGCGCGCGGCGACACGAAAACCAGTGGACGCAGGGAAGGCGCCGGGGAGAATCGAGAGTTGGATGCGGCGCGCCAGAACCAACTCGTTCTGAATCTCGAGGAGTTCGCTATCGCGTCTCAGCATTCTGTGGGCGGCGACGTACCCGAGACAGCAGAGCAGAATGGCAAAACCATAGGGTTCGATTTCGGGCATGCGCAGTGCCGGGCCCAGGGTATTGTCCCAGAGAGCGAGCACGACAAAGCAGGCGAGGCCGAGCCGCAGGACGACAAAATCGTGGTCGCGCTTGCCTTGTAGAAATGTCCGCACCAGAATCCAAGGTAGTGCGACAATCACCACAACATTATTTATGATATGCAGCGCCGGCATCCGTCCAAACAAGGAGACCGTCACGGTGAGGCTGAGAAACAGCAGGCACAGGGCCGCCGTAATGAATTTGCCTCGCCGCGGCAACAGCCCAGTCGCTTGAAAGAAGAGGAAAGCCGGAATGGGGACGCTGAAATCGACAGCCCAACGGAGGCGTTCGATGAACTCATTTTTGCCGAGCGTGATGTGCAGCAGACCCGCGTCGAGCCACATTCTCTGGCCGTAGAGGTAGGCAAAGACGGCGAACCAGACCAGGAGGGCGTCGAATCGACGGCGCAAAATGCAGAAGCCGATGGAGACCACTCCGACAGTGGTGAAGGCGGCACCGAGGAACAGATACGGCTCATCGCTATGGAAGGTGCGCAGGACCTCGTTGGCGGTGAGTGGGGCGTCGATCAGGATCATGCGAAGTAATGCTAAATCATAGCGAGCCTGCAAAGGCGCCCCATCGTGGTTGCCCCCTTGTCTGCGTCGATCAGGCTCGCACTTCGCCGATTGGGGGCATGCCCGACTCGACGGGAAACATGGTCCACTGTTTGCGCGGCTTGAATGAGTCCCAATGACTGCTCTGCGATTCGGCCACGCAACATTGTGTTGCTGAGTTTTGGTGACACTTACTGCACACCGAGTGGGCATTGCTATCCGATTGCACGATTTCCAGCCATGGTTTGTGACAGGCTACAGTGCGATTCCGCCCCAGGTTTTTCGCGTGATAGAGAGCGACATCGGCAACCGCAATCGCGTGCATAGGATTTTTCTTTCCTGGGGTTACATCCACAGCGCCGACACTGAGGCTGATGTTGATCTCGGTCTTGCCGAAGATCAAGGGTTGATTCGCGATCGAAAGGCGAATTCGCTCTGCGATCTCAAAGAGTTGAACTTTGGTGACCCCAGGAAGAGCAATCAAAAATTCTTCGCCACCATACCGCCCGAGGAAATCGTAGGACCGCAGGAGGTGTTTCAGACGGACAGCTATCTCTTTCAGCGCGAGATCTCCAGTCAGATGGCCATATTTGTCATTGATCTTTTTGAAATGATCAATATCAAGCATTAAGAGCCCAGTCGTAACTCCTGAACGCGACGCGCGGTCCAGTTCGCCTTCAAACAGATCGAGAAATGTCGCCCTGTTCCAGGTACCGGTGAGGTCGTCCTTTGTTGCCTGCACGCGAAGACTTTCACGAGCGTTAATCAATTGGCGCTGCACAGCAACGATGCGATTCGCAACCACAAGTCGCGCACGCAATTCGTCCAGGTCGAATGGCTTAACCAGGTAATCGTCTGCGCCTGCTTCCAGGGCAAACGCAATGTCCTGCTTGTGGCTTTTGGCAGTGATCAACAGAACATAGTGATAGAACTCAGACTGCCGGCTGCGAAGCCTGCGGCAGATCTCCATGCCATCAATTCCTGGCATCATCCAATCAAGGATGATCAATTCGGGTGAACCAGTCTGGTTCAGGATCTCCCAGGCCTCTTCCCCGTCTTTGGCAACCTCAACCCGATACCCTTCCTCCTCGAGCCAGTTCAAGAGCATGTGACGGACTACGACATCGTCTTCTGCGAGGAGAATGCGAGGGCGGGGATTCACAAGCCCTGCCCAGCTGCCACTACTCTCGCCGTCCTGGGACGACCGAGAGTGCGGTATGAGACTCAAACTGGTCTTGCGGCAATGGTTTCTCATGGAGTTATCACAATTAGGTACATAGTTGCACGTGAAGGGCCAAATTGAATGAACTCGACATTCAATGCGCGATCCGAGTCAATGCGGAGCACGATCAGGCCAATATATAGAAGGCCCACTCACTTCCAGGCAGGGTCTAACCGATTCCCTACCCGCAATCTTCGCTCTTTACGCATGCCCAGATAGGATCCAGCGTTGATCACTGAATCAAGTCGATTCTCATCATTCATTCATATTGTGCTTGGGTCGCGCTGTACGTAATGTGATTCAAATCACTCGATTGTCTCCCGAGACGACACGGAGTATTGGGAACTTGTAAGCCGAGGGGCGATCCTCCGGCGCGAGCTCATCCACATGAATCTGAGAAGATCCCCCCGGGCGCGTCGATCATTCCCCTCGCAATGCTTGCATTGGGTGGTTTAGATTTGCGCAAGCCAGTTTTTGAAACCCGCGAACGCGTCTCAAATCCTACCCTTTAAGACTTTCCCTTTTGAAACGTGAGAGCGATTAATGCGCTCTACTTGCATACCGTCATCCCACGGGATTCAATCGTTGCAGCGCTAGTCACCTGATCCAACCACTCACTGACGAAGATGACCGCCCAGACTAAGTTGATGGTCTGCGCGGGCAGCAGCCCCTCCTTGGTTAGTTTCTCTCTGACCGCCTTGAAAAATCTCTCCTCCAGAAATGGGCTCAATGGGGACTCGCCAGTACACACCTTGTCGAACGCAGTATGGAATGCCTCGCTTTTGAACTTTTCGCTCATTGGAGCGACAAATCCGCTCTTTGGCCGATAGACCATCTCGGCGGGAACATGTCGAGCCAGTGCGGCCTTGAGCAACCACTTTGCCTCTTGATCGGCCCCCTGCCAGTTTCCTGACGAAAATGCAATCCGCACCATTTCCGGGCTGAGATATGGGTAAATAATGTCGATATCCGAAGCAGCGAAAAGCGACTTGGATTTCTGTGCGAAAATGCCGCTGCACACCAAGGATAGATCGGCCGCCGCGAGTTGAAGGTGCGGATCTTCGGGTGAAATTGAGTGCAGCCAACTGATCCCCATGGATTCAACTTCGAGGGAAACCTGCTTTGGCACATGATAGGCAATTCCATCCAGTGGATTCTGCGCTATCGCAGATAGAGGAAAACGATGTTGGGATGCTCGTCTCAGCAACCTTAGCCAGTATTCAGATTTGGAGTTTTCTTGCCATAGCCGAAACAACTGGTATCCAAAAGAACCAATGCCACGAAGACCGCTTGGAAGGGAATGAAGCTTCTGCCACTGGCGAGACCGTCCGAACAACCCGAATGCCCCATCTGCGCCAGTGCCATCAAACATGGCATATTCAGATCCATAAGTGCCGATAACTGACCGGACAAGCTTCCCAGTTGGCACTGCGGAATGATCGCAAAACGGGGTGCGATAATCTCGTCCAGCGTTTTTGAGAACTTCCTCGACGTCCGCTCCTGATCCGTCATCTTGGATTCTATGAAAACTTAGACCAAGATGCTTGGCCATCTGCTCCGCAAGAAGCGATTCAGCGTCATCTGAACCGAAACAATAATTCACCAGCAAAGTATCCTGCAGGCCCAGAGCAGCGGCGCGTGCAGCGAGCAATCCAGAGTCGATTCCTCCACTAAAGAGAATAACAATTGGATGTCTCTGACGCGCTGCAAGAAGAGCGTGGTCGAGTGCATCAAGAACTATGACAATCTGCTGATCCAGTTCGAGGGAACGACAGTCTTGATCCAACACTTGATCCCTTGGAAAATCGGCTTCTTCTATCCGCACCGGATTATCCCTAAATGTCGTATTTCTCCCTGGGACAATTCGGCCAATCTCTTTCCAGGGGCTCAATGGAGGAATGGCTGCACCGAACTGCAGAATGGAATAAATAGCCCTTTCATCTAGGGTATCGGATGGCCTTACTAGCTTTCTCAGGTCGTCCGTAACATCGATACACTCGTCGTTTGTCCGGTAGTAGAATTGGCTCGCTGTAGTTGACGGGATCTCCACCCGCAAGGAATGTTCATCTTCCTGCTGCATCAGAATCCCCATGTCACTGCAAGCACTCGTCCACTGCGTATGAATCATGCGGTTTCCCTCGTCATAAATATAAGCGAATCCGATGGAAGCAGGCCATGTTCACAGCATAAGGTCGGCAGGATCGCGGCAGATGTTGGCGAAGAAGTACTCAAGCTGGCCGATTGCCTTGAACCATCTGAGAAGATCCCCCGGGCGCGTCGATCATTCCCCTCGCAATGCTTGCATTGGGTGGATTGATGCCGCGCGGAGCGCCGGTAACGCGGACGCGCCCAGAGCCAACAGCAACACGCCTATGGCGGCCAAGGTCAACACAAGAGGATCAAAGGGGCTCACGCCGAAGAGCATGGAGCGAAGGAGAGTTGAAGCCGCGGCCGCGCCCCCCAATCCAATAACGCAGCCGACAGCGGCCAGCTTCACACCGGATTCTAAAATCAGTCGTACGATGCCAGCGCGCTGCGAGCCGAGAGCCATGCGAATGGCCATCTCCTGTACCCGGGAGGCAACAGAGAAAGCGATCACGCTGTAAATGCCAAGCACCGCAAGCAAGACCGCTGCGCCGGCAAAGCTGGTAATGAGAACCGTGTTGAAACGGCGCGGGGCTTCGCTCAAGGAGACAGCCTGCTCCATGGTCTGCACCTGTGTCAGCGGCAGTTGCGGATCAATCGCCCGCACCGTCGAGCGAAGAGCGGCTTCCATCTGCTCCGGTGGCAGCGCAGATCGCAGCACAATGTAGCCGCCGTTGCCATTGAGATCAGTAGCCGGGTTGGCGAGCGCCCCGAATGTATCTTCAGCCTGGGCAACCGGGAAGAAATACTGCTCCTTGGTCGGGTCGTCCGGGGCTCCCAGTTTTACATCGGCCACTTCACCAGCAACCGTGACCCACGGAGTCTGCATCTCTGGTGTGCCAAGACGCAGCCGCTTGCCAATCGGATCCTGATTCGGCCAATAGTGCTGAGCCAGTTTCCGGTTCACGATCAAAACCAGCGGCGCGCCAGATTTGTCAGCATCTGTAAACGTGCGCCCCCTCAGCAGTGGAATCCCCATGGACCTGAAGTAATCGCCGATCACGTACGATGTCGTGGCGAGGTTCATATTCGCGCCCTTCGGCGGCACGTAGCCTTCCACCACAAAAGTCTGGTTGTTGTTATTGCCAGATGCCGGAACCAAACTGCTCAGGCTCGCACTCTCGACGCCGGGAAGCTGCTTCAGCCTGCGCAGCAACTCATTGTTAAACGCATCCACCGATGCCTGCGTCGAGTATTGTTTCTGCGGCAGGGAATAGGAAGCAGTCGCCACGTGTTCCGGCCGGAATCCAAGATCCACCGAGCGCATTTTCTCAAAGCTTCGCAGTAACAGCCCCGAAGCGGTCAACAAAACAAGAGCAATCGCAATCTCCGCCACCACCAGTGTTGAGCGCAGCCGGGCATGACCGCCGCCCGAGGTACCGCTGCGTCCCCCTTCTTTCAGCGTTCCGTTTACGTTGGTGTGCAGCGCGGCAAACGCAGGGACCAGCCCGCAAAGCATTCCCGTGACCACTGCCAACAGCAGCGCAAACGCCACCACTTGCCCATTCAGTGCAATCTCGCTGATACGCGGAAGGCTCTCGGGCAGCAGGCTTTTGCCCACCTTCAACGCCAACCCGGCCAGTCCCAGCCCCAGCAATCCACCGCTTACGCTTAGCACCAGGCTTTCAAGAATTGCCTGCCGCAGCAACGCCCATGCGCGTGCACCCAACGCGAGCCGCACTGCAATTTCCCGCTGCCTGCGGATGGCGCGCACCAGCATAAGCCCCGCCAGATTCACGCAGGCAATCATTAGCACCACCGCCACCGCCATAAACAAGGTTCGCAACAGCGGACGCGTCTGCTCGACCGTCTCCTCATGCAGCGGCCGCACCACTGAACTGATGCGTAAGCTGGCCATCATGGGCGGATACCCGCGCATGATCTCGACCGCCACGCGTTGCGCATCGCTTACGGCCTGCGTAGTTGAGATGCCGGGCTTGAGCCGGCCCACCATTTGGTAGCTCCAGTTGGCAGCCGCCGTTGCCGTAAGCTCCTGCGCCGTAAAGCTCATGGGAACCCACAATTCCGAGCGATTCAGTTGTCCAGGTACCAGCGGGAATTCGAAGTTCCGCGGCATTACGCCGATCACCGTGTATGCCTTGCGATCCAGTTCGACTGTAGTCCCCAGAATCTGTGGATTTCCATTGAAGCGGTTCTTCCAAGTCGCATAACTCAGCACCACCACCTGCTGGCTATGCTCGTCCTCGTCGACTGTGAACACGCGCCCAAGCATGGGTTGAACGCTCAGGGCTGGCCACACTCCCGCTGTCAGCCGCGAAGCGTTCACCTGGGCCGGATTGCCAATGCCCGACAGCTCATACCCCGCGAATTGGTACCCGCCCAAAGCGGTAAAGGACTTCGTGTCGCGCGTATAGGCGCGAATATCCGGCACCGTAACACCCGCCTCACCGTTGCCGCCCACGTCTGCCCCTTCCAGGCGATCCGCCAACACCACCAGTCGGCTCGGATCGGGAAACGGCAGAGGCCGCAGCAGAACGCCCTCGACGATTGAGAAAATCGCCGTCGTCGCTCCAATTCCAAACGCCAGTATAAGCACCGCTGTGATAGCGAAACCCGGAGATTTGTGCAATTGTCGCAATACGAATCTGAGGTCAAAAATGAATTTTTGCATTGGATTCCCCGTTGAGGTGGTAATAAGAGCACTTCATCAGCCAAACCAATATCGTTATAACCTATTTATTTTCAATTAAATACGAGCAGGCCTTTCCACGCTCTGTGTCTTCACATGTTCAAAGCTGAGAATGTGTGTCCACAAATGAACAGAGGACGGTGCTCCGCTTTCTCGACTCGAATTGAGTTTCCAGCACTTCATTCTTGAGTCGTAAGTGGTGGGTTGAGCAACAGTCCGACAATGCTTCGGAGTGGATGATCTTCTGCATTCCTCAGTGTTCACGGCCTTTCATGCGAGTTGGTTCTTGCCGACTTGTAGCTGGGTTGCCATTTTTATACAAATGGAGAGATTTTCAACCATTACACCGGTTCCATTGCGGTCGGCTCTTCTTCAGGCAGTTCAGAGAATGCCGTGTGAACGCGGTTATAGTAGTGGTAGTCGGTCTTGTCTCGGCAGGTGTGAGGACATTATATGGGTATGGCTTCAGCATCTTTTCATCGGAGTCTCTTTCCGCAATTCGGATATAAAGAAAAGCCTCGAAAAGTAAGGGAAATCTAGTGAATCTGCCCAACTCCATCACGATGAGCCGGATCGTCATGATCCCTTTGCTGCTGTGGATACTCTCACCGCATTTTCCATGGCAGGGAGCGAATGGCGAGCAGGAGATTGCGGCTTCGGTGCTGTTCGTGCTGGCTTCCATAACCGATGCAGTAGACGGATACCTAGCCCGCAAGCACAGCCAGATCACCACCATGGGGATGTTGCTGGATCCCATCGCCGACAAAATCATGGTCACCGCCGCGCTGATTGCCTTGGTGGCTTATAACCCGCAGGTCGTCAAGGTCTGGATCGCGGTGGTCATAATTGGGAGAGAATTCCTGGTTTCGGGACTGCGGTCGATCGCTTCGTCAGAAGGCTTTACGATTGAGGCCAGCGATCTGGGAAAACTGAAGACTGTAACGCAGATTGTTGCCGTTGTCTCCGCTATTCTGGCACATCACTGGACGCGGTGGGAGTTCGGCGTGCTCATTATTCCAGTGAAGTGGATTGCGATTGCCGGCGTCTACTTTACAGTGCTGGTTTCGATTATTTCGGCCGTAGATTACTTTGTAGGTTTCTGGAAGAAGATAGATCATGCCTCGAAGGACAGGCGTAAGTCGTTTGTGCTTTCGCGGCGCAAGAGCCCAAGCACACCCTGAGAGGCTGAACGCAAACGGAAAACAAAGAGCCCCGGTCATGGCCGGGGCTCTTTGTTGCTTTTGCGGACTGGACGCGGGCAGATGCGCCTTAGGCGAGCGCTGGAACCGCTTCCGGTACGTGGATGGCTGGTGCTGCAACCGGGGTGGTTGCGGGGACGCTCGCGGGTGCAGCGGTTTGCGAATGCGTACCACGTGTAAGCCGGTGGACAAAGTGATATGGTGGCCAAGGACCTGAGACCTGCATCTGGCATTCCCGCATCATGGCGCTGGTGGTGGCGAATTTGTTCTGGTAGCGCTCGACATACTTGCGGTCGATTAGGTGAGCGATGTCTAGAACCATCTTACCGGTTTCGGTGAGACGGCAGCTTACCTCCTCATCGAGGGGCAAGAACAGGCGGTGCATCTGGAAACTGACGGCTCGTGCGCGCGTCTGGCGCTCACGGGTGCGGGTTGCGTTCTCGCGCAGGTTGCTCAGATATCCCCGGCCCACGCTCTCTGCGGGGAGTTGCCGCTCGATTTCCTTGCCGCAGCAATCATCGACAAAGATCTTCAGGTGCATCTCGGTTTTGCCGCGTAGTTTCTCGATGTTCCCAAGGAACTGACGCTGGTTGGAACGGATAGACTTGCGAAGGCTTTCATCGTCGTTGAAGACGGTTCCGAAGCGGAAGGGCAATACCGTGGAATGCTGGAAACAGTCAGAGATGACCCGGGCATGGTCGACGCCAGACTTCTGATTGAGAGTTTCTGCCGGGTTATGTTCGCTGACAATAACGGCGAGGTCACATGCGGGGTAAAGAAAGACTTGGTTTCCGCTTACTCCGAGGGTGGATTCCATCGGAACAGGTTTGCGATGACGTGCTAACTCAGGAAAAGCTTGTTTTTCACCGATGCAGTAGGCATACCATGCCATGACGAGACACTCCGTGTGCGTACGCCGGTAAGCGTCGCTGTTTGGTAAAGCGCTGTGAACTTGGGAACAACTGCATAGTGTGCATAGAACCGAGACTTAGTGAGCAGACCCCGGTGAACTATGCCGAATACTAGCCCTGCCGAAAGACAACTGGCAACATCCGCGATCACTTACTTCGCAAAAGGTAGCAAAATTCGGCAAATTTGTATTTGTTTAATGGACAAAGCTATTGACCAAATCAAAGTCAAGTAAGGAAGACGGATAAGAGGGCGATTTTGAGGGTGCAGGGGCGTATGAGGGCCATTTCGCCAGCGGTTCGGGGATGGTCGGTCAACGGCGCGGCAGCCGCGCCGGCTCCGGCAATCATCCGGATGGGCCTGGAGTCTTCGCCTGAACGGGGCTAGGGGATAATGTGGCGGATTTGCAGGTAGAGGACGACATTGAGCACAACGGAAACACCGAGAAGCGCCAGCGCAATAAAGGCAAAGACGTTGACTTTGCTCCCCACCGATTTCAAGTCTTGCAGTAGCTCCTGCTGTTCCAGCGTGTTGCGATCCGTGGCTTCACGCACTTGCTGCAGCTGATCGCCGACGCGTTTCAGCGAGACATTCTGTTCCGCAACCTGGTCACGGAGGGTGCGATTCTGGACCCGGAGATCGGCCAGCCCGTCCTGAATGGGAGCGAGGATGGGAGTGAGGTCGACGGATGCGGGCGCAGGGGCCTTTGCCTGAGGAATCAGAATATTGGAGACCGCGGTGGCGACGTTTCCGTCGAGCAGAGGAAGAACCCTTTGTACAAAGGGCAGCGCAATGCGAAAGGCGTTCATAGCGCGCTCCATGCCGGAGGGCTTTCCATGGGATGGGGCCGGCACATTGGCCAATGCTCTTGAAGAAGGTGGCGCGACCGGAAACCTTTGCGCTTCGCGCTGACCCTGGTTCTGTGGAGATGAGGCTACCGGCCCATTGGCAAACAGGGCTCCAACCACTCGCAAGTCGTCCTCGCTGGGACTTGACGTCTGAGTGTTGGGTTGGTTCGATACCGTTTCGACTAAGTTGCTCATGGGTCCTTCTCTAATTCAATATAAGGGACTGGAGTGTCCCAATTTGCGGAACTATGCAGAGAAGGTTTCTGGAACCGCGCTAGGCAATACCCTGCAGTGTTCCCTTAAACAACTCTGGAGGTGAGTCGCGTATTCTCATAGCCATTACTTTTGATGGAGAAGCTTGTGAATCCGGTCTTATCCCAAACCTTGCGCAGCCTGCAACGCAACATCCTGGCCGGCGTAATTACGGTCGGGCCTTTGTTCGTTACCTGGCTGATTTTCAGCTTCCTTCTGGGCGCCCTTGCTAAGGCAGGATTGCCCGCAGTCCAGCTTTTTGCCGCTCTCTATCCGGGAGGGTGGGTGAACCAGCCGTGGCTGCAATACCTGCTCGCCGTGCTGCTCACCCTGGTTGTTCTTTATGTCTTAGGCCGGTTGACCTCACAGGTGATTGGCAGGCAGGCCTTAGCTCTCTTTGAGGGCGCGTTGGAGCGGCTACCCTTTGTGGCCAAGGTGTACGGATCAGTGCGGCAGTTGATTGACACCATGATGGCCAAGAAGGAGACCAGCCAGCGTGTGGTGCTGATCGACTTTCCGATTGAGGGGCAGAAGAGTATCGGATTCCTGACACGCACGATGACCGATTCAGTCACAGGCGAATTGCTGGCCGCGGTGCTGGTGCCCAACGCGATCAACCCCACGTCCGCGTTCCTGCAGATTCTTCCGTACGCGAGGGTGACGGAGACCGATCTGAATATGGAGCAGGCCATGAGCATGCTGATGACGGGCGGAGCTGTGGGGCCGGATGCGGTGCAGTTTAGCAGGCCGGAGATGACGGTGATCGAGATTGAGACGACCTCTGATTCGCAGAGGGTCTAGGCCGCCACGCTGCGATCTGGGTTCCGCTTAATCTTGCGGTTCAGGCGGTTTCTCGTCTGAGAGTTCTTCGCCGGCGTGTTCACTTTCCGAGGCGATCTTGCGAATGCTGACATGCTCGAAGCGTGCCCAGATGAGGCCAATCGGAGCGATGCCGAGGAATGTGACCAGCAGCACGGTTGCGGCGCAGGCGGTGGAAGCCTCGGCCGAGGCCCCGTAGAAATTGGCCATGGCCGCGGCGACAACGCCGATCTGCGTGAACCAGCCAATGATGGGCAATTGAAAGACGCTGGCCGCGCCGCTGGTAGCCAACAGCAACATGCTCCTGCCGAGGGTCATGGACCCGAGTTGCGGGCTGGCGACGAAGGCCCGCATGACCTCAAGGTAAGCAACGGAAATGACGAGCCACATGCAGAGCGAAAGGCCAGCGACCGCTCCGAAATCGGAGAACGAGCGCAGGGTGTCAAGGCCGGCATGGAAGGTGCGAATCCTGTTTCCCGCGGCTTGACCCAGCTTTTTTGAGATCATCCCGAAGACGTGTTCAAAGAATGTGGCTACAAAACCGCCTGCCAGGCGCACGACAACAAGGAACACCGCGCCGCAGACGGTGAGGGTGAGGCCCCAATAGCCGGCCTTTTTGACGATCTCAGGATGGGGCAGAGATCCCGCAGGAGAAAGGAGGATGAGTGAAGAAAAGATCAGCGCCATCGATCCTGCGTCGAAGAGCCGCTCGACGATGTAGACGGCGATCTGAGTGCTGAGCGGCTGTCCGGTTCTTTTTGCGACGAGATAGGGCCGGACGAGGTCAGCGACTCGGCCGATAAGCGCTACCGCAGTAAAGCCGATGACCTGGGTGCCCAGCAACGAAAGCAGCGGCACTCGCTTGGCGTGCTTCATGAGCAGAGCCCAGCGGACGGCACGAAGGATATAGGCGAAGTAGATGCAGGCCAGGCCGATGGCGATGGTGCGCCAATCAGCAAGTGCGATCTGGGCGCGGAAGACACCGAAGTCGAAGTGAATCCTGTTGCGTCCCCAAAACCATAGCGCGACGAGCGCGGCAAGCACTACTAAAGCAAGGATCAACTGTCTCTTTTTCAAGAACGCTCCATTTCGTGCCTGAGGTCTTTGGTTAGTCTAAATCGCCGGGTGCCGCGATCGGCTTGATAGTAGCCCCGAGAACCTTATGAAGAAACTGTGAATGGGGTTGGCGCGGGGATGGAGGCTTTATTGACATGAAAGGGTCGCGATTGCCGATTTAGTTGGGCGGACTTGCAATCGAACGAAGAAAGGGCCAGCATGATTGCAGTTCAATGCGTAAATCTCGTGAAGTGCCACTTACCCTGCTGGCAGCGCTGACTCAGTTTGTGACGGGCCGCCGAGATGTGCCCGAATCCCGTTACTGTGTGGATGAAGCGGGAAAGATCGTTCCCGACTTCAACTGCGAGAACTCCACATTGGGCATGTCGTATCACTACGTCTACGGTGGCTCCAGCGATGGCAATATAGGCGATGTCGTTGTCGGCGGTAATGCGACGTCGAAGAGGGAATCCGAGGTTTCGCGCGGCGGCTTTGGTTTTGGAAGCGGCGGAAGCGCAGGCGGATAGTGCGCCGCATTGGGATCGCTCCTAGACAGCGCTGGAATGAGACTGTGGCGCGCCAAGGCCTCACCATTCATACCTGCGCCGACGGAATGCCCTATTGGGATGAGTCGGCCTACTGGGAGTTCTCTTCGAACGAAATTGATCGGATAGTGGCGGCGACGGCCGAGATTCAAAAGCTGGCACGGGCAGCAGGTGCTCATATCCTAGATCACAACCGGTTGGAAGAGATGAGCATTCCTACAGTAGCGGCGGCGCGCATTCGCGAAACGTGGAACTCTGAGCCACCTGCGCTGTATGGGCGGTTGGATCTGGCCTTCGATGGGCGCCAAATCAAGCTGCTGGAATATAACGCAGACACTCCAACGGGACTGGTGGAGGCTGCTGTGATCCAGTGGTATTGGCTGGAGGAATGTTTTCCGAAAGAGGACCAGTTCAACTCGCTGCACGAGAAGCTGGTGGACAAGTGGAAGGACCTGCTGCCCTATCTCAAACAGCCGGTCTACTTCGGGCATGACGGCAGCGAAGAAGACTTCTTGACAGTCAACTATCTGCGCGACACGGCACAGCAGGGTGGCCACAAGACTGTGCCGATCGCGATGCACTCGGTGGGATGGGAAGATGCGAAGGCGCGCTTTGTGGATCTGGAGCGGCGGCCGATTGAGAGCTTCTTCAAGCTATATCCGTGGGAGTGGCTGCTGGGTGAGCAGTTCGGTCCACATGCGTTGGAAACCATGGACAAGATGAATTGGATGGAGCCGATCTGGAAGATGATGTGGTCGAACAAGGCGCTGCTGGCGATCTTGTGGGAGCTGAATCCTAATCACGAATTGCTGCTGCCGGCATACCTCGATGGGCCGCGGAGTTTGAAGGACTACGTGCGGAAGCCGCTGTTTGGACGCGAAGGCGCGGGAGTTACCGTGTTTCGCAACTGGGTGGCAGAGGAAGGCGACGGGGATTCGGAGCCGAAAGCGAGCGATGGCAAATTTGTTTTTCAGAAGCTGGCTCCACTGGCTGCGGATGGCGGGAATACAGCGGTGATCGGAAGCTGGCTGATTGATGGAGAGCCGGCGGGAATGGGGATTCGGGAGTCGTCAGGGACGATTACTACGAACACCAGCAGGTTTGTTCCGCACCTATTTCGATAGGCGGCGTCTCAATCAGGTTCATTCTCGGATTTGAGAGCTTTGGTAAAAATCGCAAACGGGAACGTAACAGTATTGTTAGGATTCTCCCGATGGCGTATAAGAAGAGCTTTCGGCGCATTCGCGCTCTCATTGGGGCTGCTATGGGCCTTGGGGCGCTGGTTTGCTGTGCGGATGTTGCTCTTGTTAGCTGGGTGCTACCCTCATATTTGCTTCGCGCGCCAAGAATCTGTAAGGCGGTCGGGCTGATCTGGTGCGCCGGAACCTATCTGGTCCTACTTGGCGCGCTTTCCTGGGTGATCGAGTGGATTGTCGAAGGGTTCTTCAGGAATAGGCCCGATCCAACCTAGTTTTATTGCGAGCTCTTGCTTTGCAGAGTTGTGGCCGACGCTAGCACTTGGTGGGCCTGCGCTTGGTGCGCACGTACGAGGCGATTGAACTCGTGAATTACCCGGGCTACATAGGCTTGCGTTTCATGATAAGGCGGGATGCCGTGATAGCGATCGACGGCTAGCGGACCGGCGTTGTAGGCGGCAAGCGCGAGGGCGATGTTGTCGTGATAGCGGGTGAGCAGCGCGTCGAGGTAGGTGGTGCCACCACGGACATTCTGGTCGGGCGCGAAGCTGTCTTTTACACCTAATTCAGAGGCGGTGCCGGGCATGAGCTGCATGAGGCCGCGAGCTCCGGCGCGGCTTACTGCGCGGGTGTTGCCGCCGCTCTCAGCCTTGACCACGCTGGCGAGAAGATCTTCGTCGAGGTTGTGCTCGCTGCCGGCCTTGGCGAGCATCTGATTCAAATCGGCGGGCGAGAGCTTTGCGTCTGAAGCTGGGGTAGAGCTGACTGTAAATGAAGGCTTAGATGAATCAAGAGGCAAGGGTGGATCGGCAACATGCTCAACTGCGGCGATCTCCTCGGGCGCGAATTCGATGTAGTTGTCTTCGGTGGTGGTGAGGAAGAGGCGGACGCGGCCCTCGATTTGTGCGTGATGATTGCAGTCGACCTCAAAGCCGTTGCGCAGGGTTACGCGCTCGCCTGCTCGCGCTGCTGGTGAAAAAGCAGCGAGGCCGATGAGAGTCGTCACAGCTCCTATCGCGATGAGGATTCTTGCTCGCATTTTCGAGGACACTCCCTCATCTTAAACTTGCGCCTGCACTCTGGCAGCAGAAAACTTTGCGATTGCCGCTTCGAGGACGACGGCTACTCCGTCCTGGTCGTTGGGCGGGGCCTGCTTCCAGCCGCGCATCTTTGCCATGGTGCGCAACTCGCGGGCCGCATTACCCATCATCACGGCCTGACCGACCCACTCGAGCATATCGACATCGTTCCAGTTGTCGCCTATGGCCATGGTCTCTTTGCGGTCTATACCGAGGTGGGCGGCGAGCCGCTGGAGCGCCCAGCCTTTGGAGACGCCTTTGGGCAGCAGATCGAGAATGGAGAGGTCGCGGGCTGGATATTCGGTGCGGACGCTCTCGCAACTCTGACCCCACTCGCTGGCTTTGAGAGCTTCATCGGCCTTGCGCATCATCGCTACGGTCCCGGTTACCATGCCTTGAATGGGATCTTCGCCGTCAGGGAGCGCGAGCTCGAGCGGGGTGACCACTTCAATGGCGTTTCGGTTGGCCTCGACCCATAGGGAGATGCGTCCATG
>Ga0187847_10001681_pt1 | contig 19411 bp, 15 predicted proteins | sample June2016WEW_4_10_FD_132458 | JGI IMG/M metagenome (GOLD analysis project Ga0187847, IMG submission 132458) | Peatland microbial communities from SPRUCE experiment site at the Marcell Experimental Forest, Minnesota, USA - June2016WEW_4_10 | ecosystem: Environmental > Terrestrial > Soil >...
GTCGAGGCGCTCGCTGTCCGCTGCGATGTCACCGATGAGATGAGCGTGCGCGAAATGGTGAAGGAAGTCTCGTCCGTGCTGGGCAGCATCGACGTGCTGGTCAACAACGCCGCGAATTATGAGACGGTCGAGTTCGAGAAGATCACGGTTCAGCAGTGGGACGCGATTTTTGCCTCGAATGCGCGCGGGCCGTTTCTGGTCTCGCGCGAGGCGCTGCCTTATCTGAGAAAGCAGCGCGGGCGCATCGTCAATATGGGGTCGCTGGGCGGACTGCGTCCCTGGGCGACGCACGCGCATTATTGTTCGTCCAAAGCCGCGGTGCACATGCTCACCAAAGTGATGGCCAAGGCGCTCGCCCCGGAGATTGCGGTGAATGCGGTCGCTCCCGGCATGATTGACCTGGGTGAGAAAGCAGCGGCCGCGTTCATGAAGCGCATGGCGAAGCAGACCCCCATGCGAAGGAATGGAACCGCAGCCGACATCGCGGCGGCGGTGATGTTCTTCGCGACCGCTCCATCATTTATTACCGGGCAGGTGCTGGCGGTGGATGGCGGGATTGGGCTTTAGGGAAGTCAGAAGTTCGAAGTCAGATTGCAGAAGTAAAGGCTTCGCCTGCGACCTTTACGCGGGGATTTGTCGCCGTGGTGATTGGGCCGGGACGTGGTCCTGGACAATTCGAATCCGTTTCCGCGAAACGCTTGCCACAACCGCGCCCAGGCGGGAACCCGTAGCTGATTTGTTTCCTGCATCAACTTCGCGTATCGTTCCGTTTCGGCTGAAATACATATGAAAACATTGATAGCGGTAGTGGGTCTTCTTCTGGCCACTCTTTCTCTCGCCGTGGCGCAGGATCATCCTGAAGAAGGCGGACATGAACTGGAAGTGTGGACGGGCGGCGGGTATTCCGTTCCCGGTGGCACCAAGGATACGAGCGTCTGGAATGCCGGCGTGCGCTACGGATGGGTGCTGACCGCTCCGCATGGTCCGGGATTCCTGAGCGGCCGCTTCGAATACGCGCTCGACGCCGTGCCGTTGTTCATGGTGTTTCAGCGCGCCAACACCGCCTACGGCGCTGGCGTAGACCCGTTCGCGCTGAAATGGATTTTCGCCACCCGCGGAGACTGGGAGCCCTATCTCGAGCTGAATGGCGGCACTCTGTTCACCAGCCACGAAGTTCCGGCCGGAACGTCGACCGTGAATTTCACGTCCAGTGCCGCCCTCGGAGTCCATATCCTGCGCGAGCATACCTGGACGGTCGAAGTGCGCTACATGCATATTTCAAATGCGGGCCTGACGGTGCCGAATCCGGGGATCAACACGGTGCAGGTGCGCCTGGGATTGGGAAAGTTTTTTGGCAAGAAGTGAAGAGCCGCACCCTTCCACTCCGCTCAGGACGCCAAAGCGCTAAGCGTATTCTTCAGTCGCAGCAGAACCAATGCCAGCCCGGCGATTCCCGCAATCCAGATCGCGTAAGCTGTGCTCACCACCCACTCGGGCGCGGCTCCCACGCGATGCAGCAGGAAGGGCAGAAAATTCCACGTCGTGATGTGAACGTAATCCCAAGGGTCCTGGCTCATCGCAGGAGTATTCAATCCCCATGCATCCACTTTGCCCAGCGCGAACGCCAGAATATTCTTGAAGCGAAGCGCAATCACAAATGTCGGATGGCCAAGCGTTTCCATCTGGTAAATCTCGAGCGAAACCCAGAACGCCAGCGACGCGACCTGAATCAGAAAAGCCACGCCGATCAATGCAATCCCGCCGCGCCAAACCCACCCGCTAAGCTGCGCGCGAAAATGCAGTAGCAAAGGCACCGCCAGCAAGGCCACCAGTTCGACGGCAGTTGAAACGTACCGGTCTCCCCAGGCGAAGTCGCCCGCCCAGTACGCATACCTCGCATAGAAGCAGATGTATGCGCCTAACAGCAGCAACGACGAAGCCGCATACGCGCGAATCTCGGGCGAGAGCCGCTTCCACAGAATCACGAGCAGCACAATCGCCAGCACCAGCAGCGGATCGAATAGAAAAATAGACTTCTCCGGTTTGAACAGCGCCCCAAGCACGCCTTCATGAAAGGGCGTGCTCCACGGATAACTTGGCGGCAGAGTCGGATCCTGCTGCAAAGCCTCACGCCGAAAAATCGGAATGTAGGTCTGCGTGAACGACCCGAAGCGATAGTAGCTGTAGTAGCGCTCCAGCAGCAGAAAGCAGGCGTACACCGGCGCGGCAATTTTCGCGTAGTCGACGAAGCGCCGCCAAATCGTCCGTGTCTCAGCGTGCTCAAACCACAGCACCGCCAGCAGGAACAACCCTGCCGCGACCAGGTCGAGCCCGGTAGTGATCCGGGTCAGCAGGTTGAGTCCAAGCGCCGCCGATCCGATCAGCAACGCTTTCCGGCTGCCCGTGCGCAGCCACTCATACTGGAAAGCGAACCCAGTCAACGTCAGCAGCATGATGTAATTGTTTTCCTGCATGTTCTGCGTGTAGTGCAGGTGGGTCGTGCAGAACAGCAGCGCGAGCACGCCCGCGATGGCTTCCGTGAGCGAAAAACGCAGCTGCCGCAGGAAGCGGAAAGCAATCAGCGCTGTCAGCACGTTCAGCAGAATGTTGATGGAGTAGCTGACCACAATGCTGCGCAGAGCCGGGTCATCCTCGTACTCGGCGAACACGGGCAGATGGGCAATCCAGGTGGCGGCCACATCGGAAGGCAGCATGAGCAGGCTTTGCCCAATGCCGTACCAGCTATAGATCTGCCCGTGACGCCCGTGCAGACCGAACTCGGGATATTCGTTGGGAAAAACCTGCGGCTCCGATGTCCAAAGCCAATGCGTGGTCTGGAGCCGGTGCATCGTGTCGGCCGTCCCAAGTTCGCCCGATTGCACGACGAAGGCAAGCAGGCCCGCGGCCAGACACAAAAGAAACACAGGCTCCCGAAGCCATTGCGTGAGTCGTAGCGGCATTTTTGAATGATATGTTGAAATGATATTCGGTGGGATGGCCTCTTGCCGGGCAGAGATGTCATCTATTCTGCGGTAATCAACGCCCATCCCACGGCGACTCTAATAGAGGAATAAGAAAAGGCCCCGCCACCGCGGGGCCTTCGCTGTGTAGCATCCAGGAGGAGTAAATCTACTGCTGTGGTGGCGGAGGCGCTGCGCCCTCGCCGTGCTTGTCGCCCATATGTTGTTTGCGGCGTTCCTGCATCCGGTCCCAGGTAGCTTTCTGGTCGTCGGTGAGAAGCGCGCGGATCTTGCCCGCCGAGGCTTCATGAATCGACTGCATCTTGGTCCGGGTCTCTTCGCGCGAGCCGGAAGAGTTATCCATCGCCTGCTTCATCTGGTCCCGCTGAGCCTGCAGGATCGCTTTGACCTGGGGCTTCTGCGCGTCGGTCAAACTCAATCTCTGGGAAAGGTGGTCAAGCTCTTCGTCCACGGACGGCATGTGTTGGCCCGCCCCCATCTGGCCTCCCCCGCCGCCAGCTTGCGCCATTAAGCCCGCCGGCACAAACAGCGCCAGCATCAGCAGTGCATACTTCAGTGTTTTCATTGTCGGTTTCTCCGGGTATCGGAATTGGTTGGTTCCCCTAAGGATGTACGTTCATTATAAGGGAACTTGCGAGGAGAATCGGTAAAGTTAGGTAAAGAGATAGCCCCCGGGAAGCTAAATGGATAAAAGCACTACATTACTGTTAATGAGTCAGCGCCGAAAGTATCTGGTTAACAGCGAATGCGGCAAAGTAGGCCACGCAGGTCATGTAGGCGAACTGGATCGCCGGCCACTTCCAGCTATTGGTCTCGCGGCGCACAATCGCCAGCGTTGACGTGCACTGCATGGCGAACGCAAAAAACACCAGCAGCGCCATCGCTCCCGCGAACGTCAGGTCCTGCCGCAGCGCGTTCTGCAGCGTCAGCGCGTGCGTTGCCGGATCGGTCCCATAAATCGTGCCCAGGGTCCCCACGATCACTTCCCGCGCGATCACCGAAGTCAAAAGCCCGATCCCGATCTTCCAGTTAAACCCGAGCGGCCGGATCACCGGTTCAATCGCATGTCCCAGGTGCGCAATCACGCTCTGCTCCAGCTGCGGAACGTGCCCGTTGTGCAGCGGAAGATTCGTCAGCACCCAAATCAGCAGCGAGACCGCCAGAATAATAGTTCCCGCCTGCCGCAAAAATACGCGCCCGCGGTCCAGCAAGCGCAGTCCGATCGAGTTCCACGTCGGCCACCGGTATGCCGGAAGCTCCAGCACAAACGGATTCGCCGCCGATTTCAGCACCGACGACTTCAGCAACTTCGCCGTCGCAATAGCGGCCAGGAATCCCAGCACGTAAAGCGAAAGCATGGCGCATGCCCGCGATCCCAGAAATACTCCGATCACCGGCCGCTCCGGAATAAACGCCGCAATCAGTAGCGTATAAATGGGCAGCCGCGCCGAACATGTCATGAACGGAGCGACAAGTATGGTCGCGATCCGGTCGCGCTTGTTCTCAATCGTGCGCGTCGCCATGATGGCCGGCACCGCGCACGCATACGCCGACAGCAGCGGAATGAATGCCTTTCCGTTCAGCCCGACGCTCCGCATCGTGCGGTCGGCAATCAGCGCGGCCCGCGCCAGGTAGCCCGAATCTTCCAGCAGTCCAATGAACAGGAAGAGCAGGAGAATCTGCGGCAGAAACACCAGTACTGAGCTGACGCCTTTCCAAAGGCCATCCAGAAGCAGCGATCGCAGTAGGTCATTATGTATGAAGGGAGCCGCTTGCTGTCCCACCCGGGTCAGCAGATCCTGAAACGCCGCGCTCATGGGCTGCCCGAGTCCAAACACAGTCTGGAAAACGGCCCCCACCACCAGTATGAAAATCAGCGGTCCCCACACGCGGTGGAGAACGATATCGTCCAGCCGGCGGCTCCATTTGCTGGGAAGATGGGGCTGGTAGTCGACCCGGCCGCCCACTTGTCCCGCCCATTTCCGGTACTGCCCAAGATCCTGCAGCACTGGCAGCAACGCCGACGGAGATGGATTCTGGTCCTGATTCAGAAAGCGGTCCACCACTTCTAGTCCGGTTTCATGGGTGGCGCTCACCATCGCGACCGGAGCTCCCAGTTCGCCCGCAAGTTTGAGAACGTCGAGCGAGCCGCCGCCTCTCTTGAACACGTCCGCCATATTCAGCAGCACGAGCGTAGGCAATCCCAAGGCGATCACCGGCGCCGCCAGCACCAGGTGACGCGAAAGATGAGTGACGTCGAGCACGAGCAAAATCGCATCCGGACGCGGCAACCCGTCCATCTTTCCGCTGAGCACATTCACGGCGACGCGTTCGTCGTCGGAATAAGGCGTCAGGCTGTAGACGCCCGGCAGGTCGATAATCCGGATCGGATGTTTCGCCCCCGCCAGCAAACCCACCCGTTGCTCGACGGTCACGCCCGGATAATTCCCGACTTTTTGCCGCAGCCGCGTCAGCCGGTTGAAGAGCGTCGACTTGCCCGAATTCGGTGGCCCGATCAAAGCCACGGTGCGGATCTCGCCACTCCGGCCGCCCGGCCCTTTGTCCCCCAAGGGAATCAACGGCGCCGAAGGAGTATCGCAGCATCCACCAGTGAGAATCGTACTCACGACACGCCCCTCCGCGATGAATGTCCGTTCCGCCCAACCATCCCGGGCTCAACCGCGTTGTCCTGAACCGTGCCGCTCTGGACGATTTCGCGCTGTACCATGATGTGCCGCGCCGTTTCCGCCCGCAAAGCGATCTCAGTGCCGTCCACCGAATAAACACTGGGGTCCCCGAGCGGCGCGCGCCGCGAGAACCGGACCTCCGCCCCGGGAACGAACCCGATGCGCATCAGGAAGTGCGCCTCGTCCGCGGGTAAAGCAATGCGATCGACGGTCCCGCCCTCCCCGAGTTCAAGCTCAGTCAGCCGGACGTCAACGCTCTCACGGATGGTCATGATCAGGAGGGAACGCATTCGAACCCGGATCGCTTTCTAATTGAAAATGAATTTCAATTTCAACAAGAATAGGATACGGTCTGGAGGCAGCCCCGGTCAACGCAAGGAGTCACCGTTGGCTGTGATTTGCATCACAAGGCGAACTGGCGCATTGAACGGCGTCTCCGCGAATGCGGAGAAAATCGCTTTGCTAAGCGTCCGCGAGCAGGTTAAGTGGACACGTCCGCAGTCATGAACTGGATGCTCCAAGGCAGAAGTTCGACGGTGCGCAACCCCGCGAGTATCGAGCGGTTCATTTTCTGTTCTTAATTCCTGGGTCACCGGACCATGCCGGTTGTTAAGAATTACTGCCCGCTAAGCCGTGGCGTTAAGACTTGCCGGTAGCTCAAACTTTCGACGTCGCGGAAGAGCGGAGTTCCGGGCGGCAGGCCGGCTGGAACGGTGAAGTCTGTGTCAAAGACGTAATTTCGCGTCGGCGGATTGTAGACGGTATTGCCGTATTTGAAGGTGCCAGTGCCATACGTCGAGTAGTAAAGGCTGACCATCGATCCCTTGTAATGGGAAGTCTGGCCGCTCCAGTTTTCCAGGTAGCGCAGAAAATTATGCAAGCCTCCGTCCGTGCCAAAATCGCTGGACGGGGTAGCCGGAACGGTATAAGTGGGCCAGAGGAAATTGACGTTCTTGCCGCCCGCGACTGCAAGGCGGTAGTAGCCATCAACGCTGGGGTTGCGCGTGGTGGTGCTCGTGTTCGTAATGGCCGTACCCACCGTGCTCTGCGTGTCGTTCCATTGCGCCGAGAGGAGGGTCACGGCATCGGCAATGACCGCGGCCGCCGCGTGGCCTGTCTCATCCACGCCACCCGCCCAGTCCGAGGAGTTGGTGTTGTAATCGCCCTGCACGTACACGGGATTTTCGGAGGCGACCGTGAAGCCCCCATTGTAGGTGACGCCGTTGACCGTGATCGGGGTCACGGCCAAAGGCAGGTTGCCCAGGCCGCCATCGATCAGCCGCAGCACATGGCGAGCTCCGCTGACCCAGTTCTTGCGGGCGGTATTCTGGCAACTGGTAATGCGGGCGCTTCCGGTAGCGACGCCGTAGGGATCGGGATGGGTGGGGCTGTTGATGAGGGTATTCAGGTTATTGGTGGCGTTGTTCCAGAAACCCAAGCCCATGTTGGACACGCCCCAGTTATCGAGCAGGCCGTTCTGATTGACGTCTTCCGGGGAGTAGTTCCTGCCGCTGGGGGTCGGATCGAGCACTCCATCGGGGATACCGTATCCACTGGAACGGTTAATCACGTCTTCCAATCCCGCGTCTCCCGTTCTGATATAGCTGGCGTTGGGATTTCGGAGCATGCCGCGGCGGTCCGAAAAATAGAGCACGTATCCGTTCTGGGCGGCGGAATCGACGCTGGTACCGCTGGTGCCGGTCGTGCCGCTCAGCCATTTCTTCAGGTTGCCCACATCGATTTCGACGGCGTTCATCACACCGTTGACGGTGCAACTGTTGTTGGCTACGGCGATGTCGCGAACTTCGCCTTCGCGGGCATCGTAGAAGTTGATGGGATACCAGTTGTACTGGGTGATGCTCTGCTGCGTGGCCGAGGAAGCCGGGCTCGCCACGGGCGATGCGGGAGTTAGGCCAAAGGCCCAGTTGGTGGTGCTGGAGCTGGCAGCGTAGGAGGTCAGGTCCATGAACACTTCCGGCACGGTGGCACTCCAGGCGGTGCACTTGCTGGAACTGGTGGCGGTGCAGGTCGGAGCGCTGGCGGTGGTGCTGGTGGAACCGGAGGCATCGCGGTCGGCGGGCTCCTGCAAAAGCAGGATGGCGTTTGGAGTGATCGGGTTAGTTTGGGGAGCGGTGGGCGCGGTGAGGCCGCGCGCAAATCCCAGCTTGAGCCATTCCAGGGTTACAGGGTGCCAGTTGCTGGAGCTATCTTTGTATTCCACGCGCAAGTAGCCGTCGATGAGGCTCCATGAGGTGGCATAAGGAGAGTCGTAGGTGGTTGCGCCGTTGCGGTTGGGTGGCGCGAAATATGGATAAGCGGGCGAAGCGGGGCAGCCGGTAGGCACCGTCGTGCCGGTAGCGATGGCCGGACTCGCGGGCGGGCAGATGCCGGCGATCAGGCCGGTGGTGGTGGGCATCGAGAACGTAGGGGCATTGGTTGCCCCGGAAGCGCTCGGACTTGGATTCTGCGGCTGGAGCCCATCGGTTCCCGCCGACGGATTCGGATTGGCGGTCCACGGGATGGGAGCGTAGGGCCAGTCCATGGTGCAGGAGGCGGAAGTCGTACAGTTGGTGGTCCACGGAATGGCGTTCGAGGCGGCGGCGAAATAGAGGTTGAAGGTATTGGTGCCGGAGGGCGTGCCGAAGGTGGTGGAGTAATTTCCCGAGGCGATCGGGATGCCAAACTGATAAGTGGCCACTGAAGTCGAGGAGCCGCTCTGCGCCTGCACCTGCGCGGCCGAGAGGTTGGCGAGGCGGATGTTATTGGAATCCGAGGCTCCGCCGGGCAAGTCGGCGGGGTCGTCGGCCAGGAGCACGTGGATCTGGGCAAGGTTGTACTCGCGCGATTGCGACAGCGCGGTGTTGTCGGTGGAAAGGGGCTGCCGGATGAGTTCGTTGGAGAGAGTCGTGCCGCTCACGAATGGCATCTTGAGGTTGGTCGCGCCCGTGCCGGGGGTCGTCTGGCTTCCAAAGTTGCCGTTGACCAGTTGGTAGGCAGTGCTGGCGGAAAAGGCGTTCCAGATGGTGCTGTTATAGTTCGACCCGGTTTGGGCGGTGGCACTGCCGGCGCCGATCACGCTGCCGTCTCCGTAAGGAGACGCGGTGGCGGGAGTCGTCATGAGGATGCAGGTTCCCGATGCCGTCGGCGCGGTGGGGAGCGAGGGACACCCGGAGGAACCCGAAACGGTCGAAACGTAGACGCCGCCCGTGAAGTAGGGGGCGGTCGGATATCCGTTGGGCAGCTGCGTCCGTACTATATTGCCAAACGCCGATACGTTGGAGTGGAATGTGATCGTGCCGGTGGAGGGGGCAGGATAGAAGTCTCCATTGGTATGGATGCTGCCGGCAAAGTCAAGGGAAGTGCCGTTGAAGAGGGTGAGGTCGGAATCGGAGAACGCTCCGAACTGGAAGACCGGGATCAACGCCACCTGCGCGCTGCGGGCCATGCTGACTTCCTGGCCGCCCAGCATGGACGCGGTCACCAGCATGTTCACCGGAATGATCTGCGCCCATAAACCCTTGTTGTTGCCAGCCGTGACTTGTCCCCAGGTCGCCGTGAGGGAGGTCGGGCAAGTGGAAGTCTGGGTGGTGCCGGGCATGACGGAATACTGGGTCCAGGTCACGCCGGTCATCGAGGGCTGATTGCCGGAGGAGCCGACGCCGCAGATGACGCTGGGCGCGGGGGATTGCGCATTCTGAAAGACGGCCGTCAGGTCGGAATACATCTTCTCGATGCCGCCCTCGGCGGCGTGATAGGCGAGATTATTCTGCAGGTCGGTGTTGCCGACCTTGCCTTCCGTATTGACCATCACCAGGAGGCCGATCGCCATTCCCGACATCAGCAATAGCAACAGCAACGACGCAATCAGCGTGAATCCCCGGCTGCCCGGTCCCCTCTGTTTTGAAATGCAGACTTCCACGATCGCCATCCTCTCGCTCCCCACGAGTTCAAGGAATTGCTAAGACCAGATTTCGCGCCGCAATCCGACTTGGACCACCCCGCGAACACACAGCTAGTTAGTAACGAGCATAGGAACCGGCTGGGATTAGGTCAAAGTACGTGGGTACAACAGCCTTCGTACAGGTGAGTCATCGCGGGGGGAGGATGGTCCAGCGCCAACTCCGGCCACCACGATCGCGCCACTCCGCAGGGACCGCAAAAAGATCCGAGCTTCCCAGCCGGGTACCCGAGCCACTACGCGCGGCTGCCTGCCCGAGACAAAGCGCGCAACTGGCTGCCCGAGACAAGGCGGGTGCACCACAAGGCGCGCATTTTGCGACGTCTGGCTTACGTCCCTGCCCGATCCTATCTTCTCAAGAGAAAGCGTGAGCGTGCCCAGGGAAAACTGTGTCCCGCCGCCGAAGTTCCCCACTCAAGCCAAAGGATGGCTTGAATGGGCCACCCGGCCAACGTCCCATACTCGAAAGAGTGGGGCGTTTTGTTTTTTGGGTGGATGTATGATCGACAGTGGGAACTACGCTGGAGGGGACTTCGGTGAAGTGGTCAGACGATTACCTTACGGGCATCGAGCGCATTGACCATCAACACAAGTCGCTTTTCCAGATGTCGGCTGCTTTTCGGGATGCTCTGAATGAAGGAAGGGGGCAGCTCGCCTATGGCAGTCTGCTGAAGTTCCTTCGCCTCTACGCCCGTGGTCATTTCCGATTCGAAGAGGACTGCATGAATCGATGCCGGTGCTCGGCGGCGGAATGCAACACTCGGGCGCACACAGAATTTCTTCGAAGCCTCACTTCATTCGAAGAGCATTACGCGATGCTTGGCTTCGACCCCACTGACGCTCGCCGCTTGGTGGAATTTCTCGATCAGTGGTTGGCTGAGCACATCTGTGGCATCGATGTTCAACTCAGGCCATACGCGCAGGGCTTGATAAATTCCGAGTAGCCGGGTGCCCCAGGTCTCGAGCTTTATGTCTCGGTCCATGCGGCCCGCCGCGTCGCTTCTTGTAGCCATCCTCGCTCATATATTCGGGAAGATGGCGCGTCAAGGGAGGCGCTTCCACAAACTCCGTAGGCGGAGTGTACGCCAAACAAGGGCCCGAAAATCAAGTTATGTTCGGCCTCGGATATTCGTACTTTATTCGCCTTTGTAATAACACATCGGTACGTACACAATAATATGCATGATGTTCCACGTGGAACACTCACTCGCGGATACCCGTAGACCCTCCGCCCTCAGAGAATCCGCAAAAACTTCTTCGCCGGCCCGGCTTCCGGGAACAGGCTCTCTTCGGCCACGAATTCCTTCGAGTGCACGCATCTCCTGCTCCCACGGAGCTTTACGGGGTGCTTGAGGTGCAGCATCTCGTGGTAGAGGATGTACTCGACCACGTAGCGCGGCACGCGCGGGTCGTCGAAGACCTTGCTGATAACAATGGTGTTATGGGCCGGATCATAGTGTCCCAGCCGGTTGCGGGCTTGCTCGCGGCTCCACGTGAGCTGCGGCCGTCCCATGAGGCCGTGGAAGAAGCGCCGGTTCAGCTCGTCGAAAATTTCTTCCAGGTGGTAGTAATGCCCGCGCGCCGAGTGGATGTGCTTGCGTCCCCGCATCTGCCTGATTAAGCGGGCTTTAGCGGCGAGGTCGTGGCTGCCGACATAACGCCGGTAGCGCGCGCTTTGCGCGCGATCGATCGGCTTTCGGTAGAGCTTGGCCAGCAGAATGTGAGCGATAGCATGCAGCACAGGCTCCGGCGCCCCTTCGAGCAGGTCGGACAGCCTTATGTAGAGCTCCGACTGCCGCAGCCGGATCGTGTTGTTGATGGAAACAAAGGGGTAAAACCGAATGTGCATGACCGGCACAGGCGTGCGCGGCCGAAGCTCGGCGAAAGCTGCACAGAAGATCTCCGCAAGACGCGACGGCATCTGCAGGAAGGTTAGCACGTTAGCACGGCTAGTTCACTACTGACAGTTGGCATTGCAAGCGTAGATTTTTGTTGAGTTTAGAGGTTCCGCAAGCGTTGAGAGATTCCTGGACCAATCCCGGGAATCGCCCTACCTGGTTTTCCTATGCCTCATGTACTCTTCGACTTCCGTGAAGGTCTTGCGATGGTCTTCGGCGCTGGAATCGACGGTGTCGAGTGCATCGGTGAGGACAAACTCGTATTGCTTGGCCTCCGCAGGGTCGGGATTAGCCGAATTTTTCAAAGCCCGCAGCTTCGACTGGAATTCCGTATCCGCTTCAATAATCAGCTTCAACGGCCGTCGGATGTCGTTTTTGCGGCCAAAGTACATATCGATATTGTTGTCCAGTTCGTCGTAAATAGTGAGGAAGTCCTGTAACAGGTCGCGGGTCTGAAGGCCGCGCTCCTTCGTTTTTGGATCGCTGCGCATCTGCTCCAGCTTGGTCATGCGGTCGCGTGAAAATTTGACGTAAAGCTTCAGCCGTTCGTCAGGATCGAGCATTGCGTCGCGGAGTTGGTCAATCTCCAGGGGATTCAGCGGGTCGGGCCGGCGTTGGGCCGAGAGCGAAGAATGCAGGGGCAGAACGAGCAGGATTGCGAGCCCGAACGCCGTCCGCCAGCGCATCCGGCAATTCATTGCTTCCCCTGCTCCTTCTTATTGGAAAACATTTCCTTGAGCAGGACGGTGCGTACGTCCTCCAGACGCCGGATCGCCTGGTCGACCGGGGGCTGGTCTTCGAAGGCCAGCGTGCGCTTGATGTCGCGCAGCCGCTCGGCCATTTTGCGGACGTCGATTTCAACGTTCTTCAGCCGCTTCCTGGTTTGAATGGCGCTGTCGCGTGCCTTCTCCGAATAGGTGACGATATCGTCGACCGCCGCGCGCGCCTGTTCGGCGTTGCCCTCGTTATAAAACTTGTCGGCGCGGCGCAGTTGTTGCTGGGCAATCTGGATGCACAGTTGAACGCAGACTTCGGGCGGCGCCTTCTGCGCGCGTTCTTTCAGGACGGAAACCGGCTCTTCCACGGCCCCGCAACTGGCGGCGGCCATCGCGAGGAAAAGCAGGGATAAGATAAGTCGTCGCATTGGTTACCGTTTGGGTTCGATGGCTATCAGGCGGTGGCTAGCCTGCCACTCCTGATCAGGATACTTCCCGTGGGCGGCATCGAGGAAGAGGTGATAGTCGGCCGCCGCCTGTTTTTTATCGCCCAGGTGATCATAGGCGGTGGCGCGCAGGAAAAAGCAGATCGGCGGCATATCTTTATTGAGCAGGTAGCGTCCGTTGAGCGCCCGGACCGTCAATTCATAGTCTTTGTATTCGTTCGCGGCAAAGGCTAAATCCACGTATGTGTCGGGCGAGTCGCGCTTCAGGCGGACGGCCGCCAGCAACTCCTGTTGCGCCTCCGGAAATTTCTTCTGCCGCAGCAGTGCCCGCCCCAAGGCACGATGGAGTTCGGCATCGTCAGGTTGGGCGGCGAGCAGAGCCCGGTAGATGGGCTCGGCCTGGTCGTTCTTTCCTGCAATGACGAGGAGATCGGCAAGATCGTGTTGCGCGTCGGAATCTTTGGGGGAAAGCTTGAGCGCCGTCTGGAATTCAACGATCGCATCGTCGTTCTTGCCCTGGGCCGCGAGGACGCGCCCCAGTTGCAGGTGGATACCGGCGTCATCGGCACGCTCGGCGGAAAGGCGCCTCAGAACCGGTTCGGCGTCCGCCAGGCGATTGGACTTCATCAAAATGTTAGTGAGACCGATGGCGGCTTCCGTGGAGTGCGGATCGAGGGCGAGAACCTGTTTGTATTCGGCCTCGGCGGCGGGGAAATCCTTTTGCCGCTCGTCCAGCAGACCGGCGGAGATATGTGGCTCGGGATCTTTCGGTGTGAGTTCGGCCGCCTTGCGATAGTCCTGAAGAGCCTGCGCCGGATCGCGATTTTCGATGAGGTGAGCGAGCGAGAGCCAGGCACGAGCCTGTCCCTCTTCGACATGCGCAGTTGGTTTTAGAGTTGTGGCGGCGCGCAAATATTGCTCCGCTTCAGGATTATGGGTGCGCGCGAGCATCAGGCCCAGGTTCAGATTGGATTCAAAAACCTCCGGCTTGGCGGCGACCGACTTGCGATAAGCGGCGATGGAATCGTCGGCGCGGTGCAGCCCGTTGAGCGTGAATCCCAGATCGAACCATGCCTGGTAGCACCATGGCTGGTCGTTCTTGGGAGCAGTATCGAGAGCCTTCTTGAGCAGCGTTTCCGCGGAGGCGAAATCGTTTTTTTCGATGGCAGCTTCGGCCTGTACGATTTCGGGAGGCTGATCCTCGACCAGCTCTTTATGGTGACGAATGGTGGTATGGGTCTGGGCGAGTACGGCGGCGCTCAATAAAACTGGCAGGAGCGTATTGGCGAGTTGCTTCATGCAAATATGCCGCGTACTGTCGTTGGCGAATTTGTGGTTGCTTGTGTGGTGGCAATGCTTTTTCTCCGGGACCGCGCGTAACCCCGTCACGACACGAATCGCACAGCCTCGTCACCACACCTTCCAGCTTACTCGCTCTTTGATGCCGTTCTGGTGGCCGTTCCCGTTCAGCACCTGTTTCAGATACTGACCTGTGTATGAATTCGTTAACTCTGCGATGGCTTCCGGCGGACCGGCGCCGACCAGGCGTCCGCCGCGATCTCCGCCTTCGGGACCAAGATCGATGACCCAGTCGGCGGTCTTGATCACTTCGAGGTTGTGCTCGATGACAATGATCGATCCCCCTGCATCGATTAGACGGCGGAAGGCGGACAGCAGTTTACTGACGTCGTCGAAGTGCAATCCGGTCGTCGGCTCGTCGAAAATGTAAAGCACGCGGCGCTTGCGCTTGAGCACGCTGCCGCCCGCGGAGTGGTGCGTGGCGGCCCGATTGCCGGGCATAAGGTGGGCCGCGAGTTTCATGCGCTGGGCTTCGCCTCCGGAGAGCGTCGTGGCCGACTGGCCAAAGCGCAGGTAGCCGAGGCCAACTTCATCGAGGCTGCGCAGCTTGTCGGTCAGGCGCGGCACGTCGGCGAAAAACTTCAGGCCCTCGCGGATGGTCATGTTCAGGACCTCGTGGATGTTCTTGCCCTTGTAACGAATATCGAGGATCTGCGGCTTGTAGCGCGTGCCCTTGCATTCGTCGCAGATCAGTTCCACGTCGGCGAGGAACTGCATTTCCACCGTCACCGTGCCGTCGCCCTGGCAGTTTTCGCAGCGGCCTCCCGGAACATTGAAGGAAAAATGTCCGGCAGAAAAGCCGCGTTTCTTGGATTCCGGCAGCGCGGCGAACAACTCGCGGATGATGTCGAAGGCCTTGATATAAGTGACCGGATTCGAGCGCGGCGTGCGGCCGATGGGCGATTGGTCGACGAGAATCACGTCATCGAGCCATTCGTGGCCTTCGATTTTGTCCCACAGAATGGCGGCAGGCGCGCTGCCATTAGTTTGCGTGCGTGCGGCAGCCAATCCCTGATAAAGAACGTCGTGCAGTAGCGAAGATTTTCCCGAGCCGGAAACACCGGTGATCGCTACCAGCATGTCCAGCGGGATTTCCAGATCAATGCGTTTCAGATTGTGAGCGCGTGCGCCGGTGACGCGGATTTTGTGCGATCCCGGCACGCGGCGTTTCGGCGGAATCTGGATTTGCAACTCGTGAGCGAGGTAGCGGCCCGTCAACGATTGCGGCATCGTCTTGATTTCGCTGTAGGTGCCCGCGCCGATGACCTTGCCGCCGCTTTCTCCGGCTCCGGGGCCGAGGTCGAGAATGCGGTCGGCGGCGCGCATGATGTCCGGATCGTGCTCGACGACAAGAATCGTATTTCCCAGGTCGCGCAGATCGTGCAGAATCTTTATGAGCCTGTGCGTGTCGCGGCTATGCAGGCCTATAGACGGCTCATCGAGCACGTAGAGCGTTCCCACTAGGCGCGATCCGAGTGACGTTGCCAGTTGAATGCGCTGGGCCTCGCCGCCCGAAAGCGTGGACGCGAGACGATTCAGTGTCAGGTATTCAAGGCCAACGTCGTTGAGAAAGCGCAGACGTTCCTGGAGTTCGACCAGAAGCTTCTCGGCGATGCTTGCCTGCTGGGGCGTAAGCCGTAGCTCATTGAAAAAGCGGGCAGCCTCCTCGACCGTCATGCTGCAAACCTGACAGATATTCTTGCCGTCGATCCTGACCTGGCGCGCCTCGGGCCGAAGACGAGTGCCGCTGCAGGCTGAGCAAAGGGAGTATCCACGATAGCGGCTGAGGAATACACGCACGTGCAGCTTGTACTTCTTGCGTTCGAGATGCTGGAAAAATCCGCGCACGCCGTCGAACCGGCCCTCGCCTTCGGTGATTAGCCGCTGCTGTTCGGGATCGAGTTCATACCAGGGGACGTCCAATGGAATGCTTGCCTGGCGCGCAAAGCGTTTGAGCTCCGTAAATAAAGGCTTGTACTTTGGCTTAGTCCAGGGCTCGATCGCGCCTTCATTGAGCGTCTTCCCTTTGTCCGGAATGACAAGATCGAGGTCGAAATCGATGGTGTTGCCAAAGCCCTGGCAGCGCGGGCAAGCTCCGTAGGGATTGTTGAAAGAGAACAGGCGCGGCTCGGGCTCTTCGTAACGAGTGCCGTCATTCTTGCACTCGAAACGCTGCGAGAAGCGCAGGCGCTGAACCGGTTCGCCGTCGCGCGGCGCGGTCTCAAAAATCACCTCGCCCGCTTCGCGATAGCCGATCTCGATGGCATCCACAATGCGCGAGCGCTGATCCGCAGCCACAGCGAGGCGGTCGACTAATCCAAATACCGGTTCTGCGAAATTAACATCGAGCAACGATTCCGGAGTGGAGAATTCGTAGACCTGTCCACTCTGGAAGAGGCGATTGAATCCACGTTTGCGAAGTTCAAAGAGGCGGTCTTTGATCGCATCGGAAAGCGCACCGGACGTCTGGCCCGGCTTCGCCGATTGTTTAGCCGCGCCCGCTTTCCGAGAGGCCTTTTGTTCGGGATGCTTCTGCGCTGCGGCGGGCGCCAGACTTTGAATCGGGAAGAGCACATTCAGGCGCGTGCCTTCGTCCAGCGCGAGAATCCGGTCTGCGACCTCATCGACTGTATCTCGTTTTACTTCCTGCCCGCATACTTCGCAGAAAGTGCGGCCGACGCGGGCAAAGAGCAGGCGCAGGTAGTCGTAGATTTCCGTCGCAGTGGCGACCGTGGATCGTGGATTGCGTGTGGAGTTCTTCTGCTTGATGGCAACGGCGGGCGCGATGCCGTCGATCAGATCGACATCGGGCTTCTCAATTCGCTCCAGAAACTGGCGGGCATATGCGGAGAGCGACTCGACGTAACGCCGCTGGCCCTCCGCGTAAATGGTGTCAAAGGCAAGCGACGACTTGCCCGAACCGGAGACACCGGTGACAACCGTAAGAGCGTTGTACGGAATCTCAAAATCGATGTTCTTGAGGTTGTGAACCCGGGCTCCCCGAACAGTAATGCTTTCTGTGGACATCATCCCCTGGCGTACAGACGGATCAAAAACGCCTACCGAATCCTTCTATTATAAACGGTCGTTCTCGGCCGAGTAAGTCTGTACGCTTGAGAGTAGAGCTGGCGGCTACGACGAGAAGAGCTGCGTCAAACGCGTGACACGGAGCAGCTCCAGAATGCGAGGCGTCATGTTGGCGAATTCAAGAATGCACAGGCCCTGGTTGACCGCTGATGCTTTCAGGCCCACCAGCGCGCCGAGGCCCGAGCTATCCAGATAATTGACGTCGTGGAGGTCGACAACGATACGTCCGCCCTGAGGAATGAGCCCCTTTACCACTTCTTTCAGCTTGCCTGCGGTGTCACTGACGAGCTTGCCATGACACTTGACGGTCATGACCCGGTTCCTTTGCCCATCTTCTGATTGTTCAAGTTCACAATGGAAAGTGTCGCGGGTCGCCATAGCGCTGGGATCTCCTTGCTCGTTGAAAATCTTCAGATCGTAACATCCAGATGCAGCCTGTCGTGTTAATGGCAAGTTAAAATCTGGCCGGAAAGCCCGGCTGGAGCGGAATTCGCTCTTACTGTGCCCCGAACGCAAACAGCAAGAGAACGTAGAGCCAGATGCCCGTCATGCAATGCCAATACCACGAAGTAATGTCGACGACGATGCGGCGGCTTTCGACGTTACGATGTAGTAGGGCCGCAAGATTAGCGTAAGAAAGCGCGAGTACGCCTCCCGCAAGGTGCAGGCCGTGCATGGCCGTCAGAACATAGATGAAGGAACTGCTGGTGCCGCCGACCAGATGAAATCCTCGCGCGGAGAGATCGCGCCAGACGGCAAGTTGTCCGGCGAGAAAGGCAAGCCCGAGCAGCGTGGTGAGCGCAAGCCACGGGAAACGGCGCTCCTCGCCGAGCGAGATTCCGGGGATCAACGAGATGGGCGCGAGGGCGGCTTCCCGAGTAATTTCGCGGCGTGCGAATTCGATGGTGATGCTGCTGAAGATCAGAATTGCGGTGTTGATCGTCAACATGCGCCAGGGAAGTTGCACTGGGACCCACTCGCGAAGGTAAACATTCCGGGCCGTATCGAAGCTGAGAAATCCACGGCGCACCAGGTAGACCGCGGTGAAGGTAATAAACAGAACGAAGATCGGCGTCATGGCGACGGCCAGCCCGAGCCGGGCCTGCCGCAAGCGTTGGCCATAGTTGGGTATGTCGGGCATGCCATCGCCATCGCCGCGGCCGTTACCCCCGCCGCCGGGGTGAGGTGGGAGAAGCGCGCCGTCACGACCGGTGGAACGCGCGGAGGTGGGGGTCAGTCGTGGCATGTGGGGTGGGGCATTACCCGTTGGGTGAACTGGCGAACGGGATATTGCTGATGCGAGACGCTAGAATCGCAGGGCATGCGATTTTCTTCGAGTGAACGCGAACATTGGAACCAGAAATATCGGGACGCTCCCGAGGCGTGGGTCGAGCCGGACCCGTTCCTCCCGCGCGCGTTCGCCGAATACATTCGGCCATCGTTGCCGGCGGGCGGGCACGCGCTCGATCTGGCGGGAGGGGCCGGACGCCATTCGATCTGGCTGGCAGAGCAAGGTTGGGAAGTCACGCTCATTGATATATCGGAGACCGGGGTAGAACAGGCGCGCCGGAACGCCGGTGTAGGCGCGTCCCGCGTTCACTTTGTAATAGATGATCTCACCGGCTTCGCGGCTTCGCAAACGCAGTTTGACGTGGTGATGGCGTTCTTCTTTCTGGACCGGAGGATTTTCACGGAAATCGTGAAGGCGATCCGGCCCGGTGGATTGCTGGTTTACAAGGCGCTCACACTGGCGCAGTTGAAGCTGGCGGAGCGGTCCGAGAGATCCGGCGCATTTACTGGAGGATGGCGAACTGCTGCAACTGGCGGGTGGGCTGGAAGTATTGCACTACCGGGAGGAGGTCGCGAAGAAGGCTACGGCGGAACTGGTGGCGAGGAAAAGAGCTGCGTAGAGAATTTCGGAATACAGTTGTTGAGAGCGCTTGCGGCCTTTCAATCTGGTGCGGGGCACAGGACTTGAACCTGCACGGCCTTGCGGCCACTGGCTCCTAAGGCCAGCGCGTCTGCCAATTCCGCCAGCCCCGCGGGTGTGGACAACTTAGTGCGAGTTAAATTCTCTCACACAAAAAGAACCGGCTCTAGGCTTTCGGCTCTGGGCTTTCGGAATTCGCGAGCACTCCGAACATTTGGAGAAAAATCCTAAAGCCTGAGAGCCTAAAGCCTAAAGCCGGCTCTAATGAAAATCGTGCGAGGGCGTGGTGGCTGCGCTGATGGAGAGTGGCTGAATACTGCGCGCTTTGAGATGCACGATGTTGTCCTGA
>Ga0187847_10001682_pt1 | contig 19396 bp, 11 predicted proteins | sample June2016WEW_4_10_FD_132458 | JGI IMG/M metagenome (GOLD analysis project Ga0187847, IMG submission 132458) | Peatland microbial communities from SPRUCE experiment site at the Marcell Experimental Forest, Minnesota, USA - June2016WEW_4_10 | ecosystem: Environmental > Terrestrial > Soil >...
AACTCCACTCGGCTGCGGCCGTGCACCTGCCAGAGTCCGGTGATTCCCGGCTTCGCTTCGAGCAGCCGGCGGCGATGCCAGGTGGCATAGAATTCCACTTCGTAGGGCACGGGCGGCCGCGGTCCGACGAGCGACATTTCGCCGCGCAGCACGTTGAGTAACTGCGGCAATTCGTCCAGGCTGGAACGCCGCAGAACTCTGCCCACGGGGGTGATCCGCGGGTCGTTGGTCAACTTGAATACGCCCTGGGTTTTGCCGTCCGCCGATTTCCTTTCCGCCTGGCCGGCAATCAGCTGGCGAACATATTCGCGATGCTCGTTGGCATTGTTATTCAGGTACATCGACCGGAACTTGAGAAAGGTGAACGGAGTGCCATGCTCGCCGATGCGTTTCTGCCGAAAAAGGACGGGACCGCGCGAGGTCAGCTTGATGGCGGCGGCGATGATCAGAAACACGGGCGATAAGATTCCCAGCAACAACAGGCTGCCCAGCACATCGGTCAGACGCTTGGTGGCCAGACCCAGCCGGTTCGAGCTTTGGCGCTGCTCGAGATCCGGGTACAGGGTGGGGTTACTGGGCCGGCCGGGATCCTCCGGATTCCAGTCCTCCGGAAACACGTGGAAGGAAAACTTGACCCGGCTGAACTGATCGGTGTCGAGCCGGTCGCGCACGACCGCGCCGATGCGGGAAAGGATGGTGCTGAGCACGGCATTGTTGTCGAGAACGATCTCGGTGAACATGACTCCCACCACCGCATTGGTCGTATACCAGCCGGTAACGTCGGTTTCGCGGGTCGCTTCCTCGATGGCGGCCAGCAGGTCCAGCAGGAGCCGGCCCTGATTGGAGCCCGGCTGATCCCCGCCAGTATCGATCAGCAGAAGCACGAAGGGCCGCTGCGAGCGCTCGCTTCGTTTGCGCTCGCGCGCGATGATGCGGTGAAAAGTGGCTTCGCTCAGGACGTCGGCCGGTACTGCGGGCTCTGCCGGCCGAACGGGTTTAGAGGCGCGAAATATCGATGCTCGTTCACGGGTTGCCAAGTGGAACTCCTCGCCGGGCGTCACCAGGGTGAGGCCGGACATATCTTGCGGGAATGAAAGGGGGGAGATATTTACTATCCTAGTTTGGGGAAAACCAGGCTTGCTGCAACTTTTCCATTATAACTCAGACCCTAGTATTGACTCGTTCTTTTTTACTCGTTCTCGCTTTCAGCGGAGCCGGAAGATCCTCCGGCCCGGACCGCCTGACCGTAACGCGAATAGTAATTATTGTGCTCGCTGCGGCTGCAACTGTTGACCACCACGCCCAGCAAGGTGGTGCGATCGAACGCATCCAAAGCGCGCTCGACGACTTTTTTTTCGCTGACACCCTCACGAATCACGATCAGAACTCCGTCCGCCAGCCTCATCCAGAAGGTCGTGTCCGCCACTGGAACGACCGGGGGGGTGTCGATGATGATCCAGTCAAAGAATTCGCCGAGCCGGTCGAGCAGTTGCGGAAGGCGTCCGCCCTGCATCAGTTCGAGCGGGTTCTCGGGCGCACTACCCGCGGGCAGGAACCAGAGACCCGAACCCTTGAGTTTGTAGACCACGTCAACCAGTTGCTGCTCGCCGCGCAAACACTCGCTCAGGCCGGGCAGGGAAGGCTCGCACCCGAAACGGCTGGCCACGGTCGGCCGCCGCAGGTCTCCATCCACGAGCAGCGTCTTCAAAACCTTGCTCCGCGATTGATTCAGGGCCAGGTTGGCCGCGACCATGCTCTTGCCTTCTTCCGGAGCCGTGCCGGTTACCACGATCCGCTTCAGTTTGCCCTGTTCGCGGAGGTGTCGCAGCTTCAACCCCAGCACGCGAAATTTTTCCGCTGCCAGGCCGCCCTGATCGGTCAGGCAGACCAGCCGGGAATCCAATTTGAGTCCCGGCGAAAGCACTTTCGCGTCGGCAAACGTCCTCGCGGGAGAATCCGGCTGCGCCGCTGCCGGCGAGTCGGAAATCAATGGCGTGGACGCGACCTCGGCCGCGGCTAGCGGCGGATTCGCGACCGGGTCAACGCCGTGCGGCAGACTTCCCACCGCCCACTCGCCCGACGCCTGCGCGCGCGCGATTTCCTGTTCGACTCCTTGCAACAAATCCACGACCGACTCGACGTTCTTCGGCGGGCTTCCGCCCGACCGCTCGGCTTCTGCTCGCTGCAACGCTTCGAAGATGTAGCTCATGGTGGCGGGTCCCTTTACTCTACTGCAAACGGCCTTTGCTGTAAGGCTTTCCATCCTGCATCCGGTCATGGATCTCCAGCAGCGTTTTCACCGCCAGCAGGATTTCGTCCGGTTCCCGATCTTTCAAGGCGCGGACTCCGCTCGGCTTCGGTTCCGCGACGACCACGCCGAGGCGCAGATCCCGCGCTACCCCGTCGATGACTTCGGCGGGAATGGTGGCCGCCTGTTTGGCGTAACCCGCGAGCAACGCGCTCTCGCAGATGGTGTTGATGAGCCGCGGAATGCCCCGGGAGTGGCGGAACACAGCCTCGATCGCAGGCTCGGGGAAAATCTGGCTGGATGCGCCCGCCCCCGCAATGAGCAGCCGCCGGCTCATGTAGTCCCGGGTTTGCTGCAGACTCAGCGCTTCCAGATGGCAGCGCAGCGCGATCCGCTGTTTCAATTGCCGAAGTTCATGCGAATCCAGAGTCTGATCGAACTCTGGCTGCCCCGCCAGCACGATCTGCAGCAATTTCTGCTGCGAGGTTTCGAGATTGGTCAGCAGCCGGATTTCTTCGAGTATTTCGGACGACAAATGATGAGCCTCATCCACCACCAGCAGCGATGTCAATCCTCTCTCGTGTTGCTGCAGCAGGAAGTTGTTGAGCACATGAATCAGCTCGTCTTTGGCTTTACCCGCCACCGGCAATCCGAAATCGCTCGCGATATAGCGTATGAATTCCAGGGGCGAGAGCGTCGGATTGAAAATCAGCGCGAAAGCCACATCGCGGCGCTGCAGCAACCCGAGAAGAGAACGCAGGATCAGCGTTTTGCCCGTGCCCACCTCGCCGGTCAAGACCACGAATCCGCGGTGCGCGGTCACTCCGTAGTAGAGCGAAGCGAGCGCCTCGTTGTGTCGGGTCGTGGGGAACAGGAACGATGGGTCCGGCGTGATCTCGAACGGGTTTCGTTCCAGGTTGTAAAAGCTCTTATACATGTGGGGTTCTCTTAAGCCGTCTAACCGTACAAAAAAGTCACTGCGGATCCTAGCAGGATGAAGCCCAGTATCAAAACCGTTGCCCCCGCCGCGATCCAGGCGCTGCGCCGGCTGGCCCACTGTTCCTGCAGGCTCTCGATCGCCGGGATTTCCGCGATCACCTCAAACGGAACCAGCTTCTTGATCTCGCGCTCGCTGTAGATTGTGTCGCTCAGGTTTTCCCGGGCAAAGGCCAAGCCTCCGCCGAAAGCGAGTCCGACGACCAGTCCAGCCGCGCTCAGCAGCAGACGGTTCGGCTTGTAAGGCCGCACCGGAAGATTCGGCGGGTCCAGCATGCGGAAACGCTCTCCCTGCTGGGTCTTCTCCAGGTTGGTCGACATTTCCGACTGGTTCTTCTTGGCCAGGAGCGATTCGTAATCGGTCTTCGATTGGTCGTAGTCGCGCGTGATCTCGGCGAACTGCTGCTCCATCACGGGAGCCATATTCAGACGCGACTGGTACTGATTGATCTTCGCCTGCCCGTCTTTAATCTCCGCTTCGCGGTTGGCGACTTCCAGGCGATTGGCCTTCAGCTGGCTTTCCATTTCCAGCAGGGTTGCGTTCCTCGGATCAAGCGACGCTGCGGCGGACGCTTCCGCGGTGGGGTTATTGACCCCGCTGTTCAGGTCCGCGAGCACCCGCTTACGCGTGGTTTCGAGGAGCGCGATCTGCTCTTTGGTCTTGCGGACATCGGGATACTTATCGGTGTAGTGCGAGGTCAGATCCGCCAGCTGCGCCTTCAATTGCTCGAGCTGTTTGTCGATGTCGGCCAGTCCCGGCTGGCCGCCCTCGCCGCCCTTTGTCCCCACATTCATGGAACGATATTGGTTGACCAGGGATTCCAGGTAGGTGTTCTGCTGCTTGGCCCGGTTGAGCGCATCTTCATTCGCCCCCAGCTGATTCTGCAAACCGGCCAGAATCTGCAGATTGCTTTGCGTCTGGGTGGGCAACTCGCCGAGATGCTGATCCTTGAAGGCGCGCATCTTTGCTTCCTGCGCCGCCAGTTTCGCGCGTGCCTGATTGAGCTGGTCTTCGAGGAAGGTGGTGGTGTCTTCGGAACGCTTTTGCCGTTCTTCAAGGTTTTCGGTAATGAATAGGTTTGCCAGTTCGGTGGTCGTCAGTTGCGCCGTCTTCGCGTTGTGGCTGGAGTAATAGATATTGAAGGCGGAGAGCTTCCGGTCGTCGCCGTGCGACAGTTCGATTTCGATGTCCTTGCGCATCCTGTCCACCATATCGTCCTCGCTCATGCGCTTTCTTTCCTTGGAGTAGAGGCCGAGATGATCGATGATGCGGAGCAGACGGGTGCGGCTGAGGATCTGCTCGGTAATGCTGTCCAGCTGATGCTGAATATCGGTGTCCACATTCGAGACCACATACTTCTCGGGCACCGAAGGCTGCTCGATCAGAATGAGCGTGCCCGAACGGTAGGTGGGACGAATCAGCCAGCTGGCGCCCCAAACCAGCAGCCAGCCGCAAAAAAATGGCACCAGGAACTGCCACCGCCGGCGGCGGACCATGCCCTTGATCTCGATGAGATCGATGGGCTCGCTTGCTTTTTCCAGTTCTTCTTCCATAATCCTGAATTCCCGACTAAGCGCCCGACCTGCCCTCCAGCCGGACTATATGCCTACTACATACCTAATGGTTTGGCCCACTGATACGACAGCGTCACAAAGAAACGGTTCCGGCTGGCGTCAAGCGTCGAGAACGCGCCGGCAGCGCCCGACTCGGACTGCAGATCGTGGGTATAGCCCATGCGCAGGCCCATGCTCTTGCCGACATTGCGCTCCACCGAGATGCCAGCCGAGGTTAGATTAATCGAACTCGCGCAGGTCGGACAGAGCAGCAAGAAGGCCTGGTTGGTGCCGTGGCTGGCGGTGACGGCCGCCGCCCATCCCGGAACCAGTTGGCGGCGGAAGTTGGCGTAAACGCTCTGCAAACGCACTGCACCCAGAACCCCGCCGCCATCGCTGATGCTGCGGGAGAATCCGGCAAACAGGCTGGTGCGCTCGTCGCGCCATCCGCCTTCGACTCCGCCCGCCACCGACCAATCGTCAGGCGCCATTCCCGGCGCCAGCAGGCCCACGTTCTCCGAGTACTGCGGACCGACAAACCCCGTCAGCAGAAATCGGGTTGACAACTTCAGGGTGTCGACCGCGAAAAAGCTATGCACCTGGCTTTCGCCACCGTTAAAGCTGATGCGCGCGAAACGGTAGCTCGCCCCCGCCCAGTCGTCGCGGAAGACCCGATGCAGCCAGAAGACGGACCCCGACTCGGTTTCAGACCCGGTCAACGGATAGGTCAATTGCGTTCCTGAGGCGGCATCGGCCGGGGGGTTGGTGAAATGCAGGTCATAGAATGATCCACTGGCTCCAACCAGGTCGTTCAGGGCAAAGTGATAGTTCGTTTCTACCGTTGTCAGACTGGATCTTTGCGTGGCCAATGGCGTAATTAGGCTGCCGTTCGGACCGGCCGAGCCGCTGACCGGCTCCAACCCGTTGCCGGCGTCAAAAAATCCCGTGGTCAGGGAAAAATTCTCCGCCACCCGGAGATTTACATGCGGACTTAGCCGGTATTGGGAATCGAAATTCAGGTTATGCGACCCTTCGTCCTGGTTGGTGAATCTCTGATTTACGGTCAGGCCGCCGGCGTAGCCCAGCTTCCAGCGCATGCGGGACGACGATTGTTCAATGCTGAGGTTCGGAAAAATGGAGACGCTTGCATTTCCCGGCCCGCTGTTTGAGAGCAGCAACGGGTTGTCGTCGTACGCGGCGCCGACGTTGACTCCGCCGCGCAGGTAATTCGACCGTTCCAGTTCGGAAACGAACGTGGGGGAAACGCCGATTCCTCCAAGCAGGGCGGGTATTTGCGGCAGGATGCTATTGGTATCCTCCGCGCTGCCGATCTGCATCCCGGCTATGGATGAGAGTGCGGGCGCCGGGGCGGGGTTGACTGCATTGTCGACCGAGTTCTGGATGGGGCGGGGCTGCGGAGACTGGCTTTGGCCGGCCGCATCCTGCCCGGAGGCGGGAATTGACCCTGTGGCCACCATCCATCCGACGGTTAAACAGACCAAATAGATTCTCATGAACGCCGCTACGGGACCACCACCGTATCGCGCGGTTGCAACCGGACATTCTGGTCCGGGTCGTGGCCCTTGATCACTTCTTTATAGTTAAACGGAATACGTTTCTGGGTGCCGTCGGGGTTCTGGCGCAAAACGTAAATCGCTTTCTGTTTGGCAAAGTCCTTGAAGCCGCCCGCCATGGCGATGGCATCGAGAACCGTCGCCGATCCCGTCAGCATGTAGGCGCCGGGCCGCACCACCATCCCCAGAATATTGATGCGCTGGCTTTTGCTGTCCTGGACGATGACCGTGACTTCGGGCTCGGAAATATAACTGGCCAGGCGTTTGGCAATCTCCTGCTCCAGTTGCAGCGGCGTTTCCCCACCCGCCGTCAGTTCGCCGACCAGCGGCAGAGATATCTTTCCGTCCGAGCGCACCGGAACCGAGCGCGACACTTCGGGTTCCTTCCAAACATTGATGGCCAGCACATCGTCGGCCCCGATCACGTAGGAATTATCGGAGTGCGCGGCCCGTGCGCCTGTCCGGGCCTTGTCGTCGGCTGGCTTATCGCTGGCGGCAGCAGGCGGCGCCGGCGCGGAATTGGATTGCGCTGACGCGGGGAGGGACACTAGAACCAGAAGCGTCAGGGCCGCGCCGATACTTTGCACCGACGCGCGTTTAGTCTTCGTCATTCGCTATGCCTCTCAAATCTACTTCAGCTGTGCCTCTCAAATCTACTTCGCCTGCCGCAGGTCGCCGCTGTCAAAAAAACGCTCCGACTCTGCCGGCGGCGCCAGGTGGTACTCCTGGATCTTGTAGAGCAGCGCGCGATAACTGACATTTAATAATCGAGCCGCCGCCTTGCGGTTCCAGCGCGTCTGTTCGAGCGCCTGGGCGATGGCGCTGCGCTCGGCTTCGCCTTTTGCATTTCTTACCAGCAGCTTCAACGACGACTTTTCTTCGGTGGGCTGCAGGTTCAGGAACTCAACACCGTTTTTGCCGTTACCGTTTCCGCCGCCGTTCCCACTCTTAGTGGCGGCGTGCTCGGGATGGCAATCCAATTCCTGGAGCGCCGTCGCTTCATCGCGGTGCGCCAGGAAGCGCTTGGCAAAATTATCCAGTTCGCGCAGGTTGCCGGGCCACGCGTACCTCTGGCAGGCATCCAGCAGCACGCTCGAAAGGTGCGGAGCGGGCACGCCATAGCGCCGGGTGAGCCGGTTCATCAGGTGCCCCAGCAGGAGCGGGATCTCGTCCTGCCGCTCCCGGAGGGGTGGTATGTGCAATTCGAAAACGCTCAAACGGTAAAACAGTTCTTCCTGAATCTTACTCCTGACCTCGGCCAGCTCCAGGTCGCCGCTGATGGCGGCGATGATGCGGACATTCGCGCCGATTGGGTTCTGGCCGCCGCGCCGGACAAGTTCCCCGGTTTCCAGCAATTTCAACAGACGCCGCTGCACCGTGTCCGGCATGCCGTCGAATCCGTCCAGCAGTATTGTTCCCTTGGCACACTGCTCAAGTTTCCCTAACGTCGATGCCGGCCGCCCGTTGGCGGAAGCATGCTCGTACCCGAACAGTTCGTTTTCCAGCAGGTCGGAGGTGAGCACCGCCGCGCACTGCACCCGCATGAACTGGAAGCTGGAGCGAATTGAGAGCGAGTGGATCAGCCGGGCCGTGGTCGTCTTTCCGCTGCCTGGCTCTCCGGTAATCAGCACCGGCACATCCGTCTGCGAGAGCAATTGCGCCTGCGCGCGCAGCCGCCGGGTAGAGGGACTGGCCGCGATGAAATACAACTCGTCGCCAATGTGCTCGATTTCTGGCTGATACATGTTGAAGGGTGTGGCCACGGAAAGGGGGGAGAAATCTCGATAGCTTACGGGAGAATTGGTGGATCGGCGGACTGAAGCGGGTTCTTCGGCTAACCGGTTCTGAACTTAGTCTTCGTCTTCCTGCAATCTCTTCAGACCGGCTCTACGTGGTACCCATCAATGCGCACGGCCATGGACCGCTGAATCGCATGGACGGACACGACGAGGCTGTGATCGCCGTTTTCGGACAGGAAAACGCCTTCCACCCCGTCCATCGCCCCGCCGCGTATCCGTACCCGCTGTCCCGCCTTGAGAAAGGGGTAGGAACGCCAGGGCGCCGATTGCGCCAGAATTTTCTGAATGCTTTCGATCTGATCGTCCGGAATCGGCAGGCTGGACCCGCGAGCGCCTACAAAACCGTGCACGTTTTCCAGTTGATACACACGCATCCGGTCTTCTGCACTCAGAGCGCAGCGGATGAATACATAGCAGCTGAACAATGGCACTTCGACTTTCTTCTGGCGATCGCTCCAGCGATGCACTTCCAGAGTGGTCGGGACGAACGTTCCCATGCCTTGATCGCGCAATCGCTTCTCGATCACCTTTTCGTGGCGCGCCCGGGTATGTAGCGCGTACCAGCGTAACGTTGGCTCCAATTGGCTTAGCCCGGGGCTCACTCCGCAGATCGGATTGGCACTGCTCATAGCTTCGCCCTCTGGGTCCCATGCAACTGGGGCCGCCTGGATCGCACGGGAGACACGTCTAACCTTCAGGGGGAGTGGAACAGCAAAAACGCAGCAGGGGAATTTACTGGCGTGAAAAAACTCTAACGCTACTTGCAAGCACGTGCAAGTGGTAGGAATTACTAGGGTATGCCGGCCCTGCAACGTGAGGGCCGATCGTCTCATGGTAAGGTTGTACGGCTTAGAGACGTTATTCTTTAGCACGCCCGTGGTACATGTCCTGACGGGTCGTCGACATTCCAACTTGCCGCCCCAATCCAGGCCGCCAATTGTTGTACTATCTTATTGATAATAAGTTAATTATATTATGCACTCTATTTCGAAACCGGTGGCGGCGCCTCGCCAGTTTTCGTGCATTACTTTGCAATCAGCCGGTTGGCGGAAGAGCTGCGATGATCTGGCATCACTATTGTGCATAGGTTGCAAATCCTCGGCTTGCGGGTGGCCGAGTTTGGTGGTACATTTTCGAGGACCAAGGAACTCTGGCCCGGTTTTCTTGCCTTTTTTCCTCTCCCCCGCGGTTAGCACAGACAGTATTCGTGCGATCTTCTTGCGAATCGGATGTTTTTCCGTGTCATTCGGTTCGTACGGCGTTTCGTACGACTAAGTTCAGGAGGCGGGATGCTGTCCCATCAGAAAGCAGACTCGGACTTTGTCAGTATCGTGGTTGCCGATAACACCAGCATCCACACGCAACTCTTAGCCGATGCTCTGCGCAACGATCGCGGCTTGCAGGTCGTGGCCGCAGCCTCGAATTCCGAAGAACTCCTGGCCGCCGTCACCCGCGTGCCCATTGATGTCGTGGTGATCAGTCACAATCTCGACGACCAGCCTGGCTATGGAGTCGAGGTGTTGCGTGCGATGCGCGCTCTCCGGCCCCAGATCAAGGGCGTCATCTTGCTGGACTCGTCCTCCCCCCAGGAAGTCCTGGAGTGCTTCCGGGCTGGCGCAAGGGGAATTTTTTCCAAGCACGACAGGATTGAGAGCCTTAGCCAATGCATTCGCAACGTTCACGAGGGCCAGATATGGGCGCGTAGTGCCGATCTGGACCATGCTTTTGAAGCTCTCGCCAATTCACCGCTGGTTCGCGCCACCAATCACAAGGGAATCGAACTGCTCTCCGAGCGTGAACGCCAGGTTATCCAACATGTGGCCGGGGGCATGTCCAATCGAGAAATTGCCAAGGCCCTCGACCTCAGTCCCCATACCGTTAAGAATTACCTGTTCCGCATCTTCGATAAGCTGGGCGTTTCGAGCCGCACCGAGTTGCTTTATTTGACCATGGCCCACACGTCAGCCGTCCGGGCCGTGAGCAACGAAGAAAACCCCCTCGCTGCCCTGATTGCGGCCGCCGAGGCCGGCGACCCCTCGGCACAACTCCGAATGGCTGAACATTTTTCGCAGATCAAAGAAGCGCAGAGCAAGAGCAAAGATGTGGAGGGTAAAACCAAAGACAAAGATATTGAAAGCGGTACACCTGGACCAGTCGCTGATCGCCAATCCGCCTCGATTTCCGCGTACATGTGGTACCTGCTCGCGGAAAAAACAGCGCCTCCGCTGCTCGAGCAAATCGGGACGGGTAAAGAAGCCATGCGTCAGACCATGTCTCCTCAACAACTCGCGGAGGCCGAAAGCAGAGCGGCTGCCTGGATCCGCCACCGGCGTGAGGTGGAGACCAGCGGACAACGCAAGATGCACGTCAGCGCCCGGTAACGCGAGAAATGCCACCCCAGCGGCTACCCGGAATACTGAAAAAATGCGAGTTGCGGGGCGCCCTCGGCCCTCAGCGCCCAAACGCCGGCAAAACGATCTGGTTGCCGCGGTGCTGAAACGATCCGCCACCCAAAATTGGACCTGAGAGCACCACCGAGGAACAAACTTGAATCAGGTTTTTCAGCAAGTTCTATTGCCTCACCCTGCCTGTTTCCGCCGATCGTGAGGTCGCGGTCCTTTTCCGCTTTCCACAGATAATTCACAGGGGCAATCGCGACTCTCGTATTACTCTCACAGGTTACCTTGGCACCACAGTTCAACCAGTCAGTGTGATTCGGCCCCGTCCTTTCGCAATCTATCGGCTCGGCTGCCCACGGGCGACACTGGTTCAGGCGCGGGTCAAGGATCAGGGGCACCGGCCCGTTCTATCTATTAGCATGTCACGACGCAAACCGAGGTGGCGTTGAACGGTTATCGATTTCATTGTCGCTTGGCGACTGCTATCGTAATTGCGCTTAGTCTGCTCCTCCTCGTTGGGTGCGGAGGCTTGGGCGGAAGTGCGACTTCCGCGCCCGCCGCCGCCGTCAGCTTAGCCAAAGGCAACCTGAGTTTCGGAGCCGTGGCCATCGGCAGCAGCGCGACCATGGCTGACTCGATTTCCAACAATACTTCTGCTTCTGTTACCGTCAACTCGATCACAGGAGTGAGTTCCGGCTTCCAGGTTACCGGCGTTACCCTTCCTCTGGTGCTGGCCGCGGGGCAAGCGGCATCTTTTAATGTCAAGTTCCAAGCTGCCGCTGCTGGCGACCCGTCCGTAACGATTTCCTTCGAAGACCAGAATGCGCAGACCCTGGCTTCGCTGTCGGCCTCCGCCGAGGCGGCGGCGGCCGCTACCCTCTCCCTGAATCCCTCGGCGATTGCTTTTGGCAGCGTAGCTGTCGGGTCCAGCCAGAACAATACTGTGACTCTTTCGAACAGTGGCGGAAGCGATCTCAGCATGAACCAGGCGACGCTGAGCGGCGCAAGCTTTGCGATGAACAATCTCGCTCTGCCGATAACCCTGCACCCCGGAGACACGACTTCGGCAACTCTTACCTTTGCACCCACCGGTATCGGAGCTTTTAGCGGCAGCGTGACCTTTACCACCACTTCCGACGGGGCAAACGGCACCACGGTGCTCGATCTCTCGGGCACGGGCATTGCAGGCTCAGGAGGAACTCTCTCCGCCAGTCCTGCCAGCCTTAGTTTCGGCCAGGTAGTCGTCGGATCGAGTTCGTCATTGAACGGCAGTTTAACCGCCAGTGGCGCCGCGATCACGGTTACGTCGGCGAGTTTCAACAATAGTGAGTTCGCACTCTCCGGAATTTCGCTGCCGGCAAACCTTCCTGCAGGTCAGTCCGCATCTTTCACCGTCACGTTCACGCCGCAGTCGAGCGGAAGCACGTCGGCTTCGTTGTCATTTTCCAGCACCGCGTCGAACTCGCCAGCCAGTCAATCGATGACCGCCACGGGAACCGCCCCGGTGCAACACACCGTAGACCTGGACTGGAGCGCCTCGGCTGATGCGGTTGGCTACAACATCTATCGCGGCACGGTGTCGGGCGGTCCGTATACGATGATCAACTCTTCGCTCGACAGTACGACCGCATACACCGATAGCACCGTCGTCTCAGGCCAGACCTACTACTACGTGGTGACGGCCGTGGACGGCAATTCCAGTGAGAGCGGATACTCGAATCCAGCGCAAGCCGTGATTCCGAGTCCGTAGGCCGATCGGCAATGCCCGCCCACTCGAGACAAGCTAGAACCTTTTAATCCGCTGGCGTCTTATCCGCTGACGTCTTATCCGCTGACGTCCGGGGCGACTCGCCAGTTATCTCAGGGAGCTGTTTCAGGGAGCTATTTCTAGGGAATGATGGCTCGCGTTTCGTCGGAGAACCTGCTCTCGCGACCGGCCTGATCCAGAGCCGTGACAACGTAGAAATAGGTACGATCGTTGACCACCAGGCCATCCTCATAAGGGGGGCCTGGAACTCGAGAGGCAAGTGCTACGAACGGGCCGCCGGAAGTAGTGCTCCGGTATATGTTGTAGCCGACTACCGAGACGCCGGCGATGGCCCGAGGCGCTTCCCACGTAAGCGTGACGCTATGATGGGCTTTGCGACAGCTTGTAATCCCGATGCACAACAGAACACATACTGCCCACGGGATTAGGGTTAGCTTGGTGTTCATGATTATCCCTGTCGCATATTGCCCATGGCTCCGCCCAGGCTCCCTTTAGCCATAGAATACCGCGTTCCACAAGAGCGACGATGGCAGGCGCGGTCTGCGATGCGAACAAGTCGCTCTTCGGGCAACAAAAACCCCCGATCCTCGCGGATCGGGGGCACGGCGGTTAGTTGACTGTCGGTTTAGTCGGTCCGTGTGGTAAACAGCTGCCGGTAGCTCAGGCTCTCCACGTCGCGGAACAGCGGCGTGCCCGGCGGCAAGCCTTCTGGCAAGGTGAAGTCCGAGTCGAAAATATAGTTACGGATTGGTGGCCGATACACCGAGTAGGTGCAGCACTTGAATAATCCGGTGTTATAGGTGGCATTGTACAGGCTGACCAGCGACCCTCCGTAATTCAGGGTGGCACCACTCCAGTCCTCCAGCATGCGCAAGAAGTTTCCGACTCCCCCGTCGGTGGCGAAGGGGTAGTCGGGGTTCGAATTTGCCCATGACGGGAACGGAAAGGCAAGGTTCCGTCCGCCAGCGACTGCCAACCGGTAGTAAGTACTCGTAGCCGTCCGGTTGCCGTTAGGCTGCGTGGGCGTCTGGATCATGCTGTTCTCGTCTGACCAAGCATTGGAGAGAATCGTGACCGCGTCGGCAATGACCGCGGCTGCCGAATGTCCGGCTTTGTCCGCCACTCCGGTTTGCACCCCGTTCGGCCAGAAATTATCGCCCGAGTTGCTGTTGTAATCGCCCTGGATGTACACCGGATTCTCCGATGAGACGGTAAATCCGCCATTGTAAGTCACGCCGTTAACCGTCGTTGTAACCGGACTCAACGGCACGTTGCCGAGCGCGCCATCCACCAGTTTCAGGACGTGGCGGGCTCCGCTAACCCAGTTCTTGCGTGCAGTGGTGCCGCAACTTGTAATCCGGGCGCTGGGGGCGACCGTGCCGTAGGGATTGTCCGGGGTCGCGGCAACGATCATAGTATTCAGGTTTTGGGAGCCGTTCCAGAATCCAAGGCCGAGGTTCGCCGAGCCGAAGTTGTCCAGCGCTCCGTTCAGATTAACGTCTTCGGGGGAAGTGGCTGTCGGAGTCTGCAACACACCGTCCGGTGTGCCCACCGAACTGCCGGCGTTCACGACATCCTCCAGCCCTGAGTCCCCGCTTTTGGTGCTTGCCGGGTGCGACGAGGTTGTGTTCGGATTGAGCAGCATTCCCCGTCGATCCGAGAAATACAGCACGTATCCATTCTGCGCGGCATAGTCCACGCTTCCGCCGCTCGTTCCGGTGTTTCCCGCCAGCCACCGCTTCAGGTTGCCTACATCGATTTCAACGGCGTTCATCACCCCGTTCGTGGTGCAGGTATCGTCGTTCACGGTGACATCCCGTGCTTCGCCTTCGCGGGCATCGTAGAAGTTAATGGGATACCAGTTGTACTGGGTGAGGCTCTGCGGTGTCGCCGAGGCCACGGGGGTCGCCACGGGGGCGTTCGGGGTGAGGCCAAATGCCCAATCGGTTGTGATTCCCGCCGCGGATGCGGCCGTGTCCAAAGCAACTTCTGGTATTGCACCGGTCCATGCCGTGCATTTCTGGCTGCTCCCACTGCCCGTATGCGCGCTACAGGTCGGCGCCGTCGCGGTATAGGTGACGGTGCCGTTCCCGTCGCGATCCGCCGGTTCTTGCAGCAGCAGAATTGCATTCGGAGTGATCGGGTTGGGCACACCGGCGCTAGGCGGAGTTACGCCACGCGCAAATCCGAGTCCCAGCCATTCATTCGTCACCGGGTGCCAGGCACCATTCTTGTCTTTGTATTCCACTCGCAGATAGCCATCGATCAAGCTCCAACTGGTCGCAGTCGCCGAGTTGTAGAGGGTTGAGCCGTTGGCGTTGGGTGGAGCGTAATACGGATAGGTCGGCGTCGCCGGGCAGCCCGTAGGTACAGTAGCGCTCGAGGACAGCGTGACGTTCGGCGGGCACAGGCCGACGGCCGTCGGCGAGCCGCTATTGAGGTAGATCGGGGCGAGCGACGATGGCTGAAGTCCCTCTAGCGACGGGCTCGGGTTGGCCGTCCACTGCGCGGGCGCGTAGGGCCAATCCATGACGCAGGAACTCGAAGACGTGCATTGGGACGCGGTGGGAACCACATTGGACGCGGCTGCAAAATACAGGTTATAGGTGTTTCCGGCCGTGGGATTCCCGAATGTCGTCGAGTAATTGGGTGAAGCGATCGTAATTCCCCACTGATTTGTGGCCGCGGCGCTTCCGCCCTGTAGAGTCGCCTGCGCAGCCGAGATGTTCGCCAGCCGGACGTTATTCGAATCCGAAGCTCCGCCCGGCAGATCCGCCGGATCGTCGCTCAGCAGCACGTGAATCTGCGCCATGTTGTATTCGCGCGATGTGCCCACCGCCGAAGTCGCCAGTTCGCCCGACGGTGGCCGGCGAATGATCTCATAAGGCTCCACTCCGCCCCCAACGAATGGCATGGCCAATTTCTTGGCTCCCGTTCCCGGGTTGGTGGTGCTGCCATAGTTTCCGTTGATGATCATGTTGCTGGTGGTGGTATTAGAAAACGTATTCCAATTGCTGCCGTTGTAAGTCGATGCCGGTGGATTTCCCCCTGCACCCTGCACGCTGCCATCCCCGTAGGGACTGGTGGCGGGATCGCTGTTCGCAGGCTTAAGCACGCAATTTACCAGTGGGTTGGTGCTGCTGCAACCGCCGCTGACGGTCGGAATATAAACGTTACCGGTGTCGGCCCCAGCGCCGGCATTGATCGTCAATCCGTTCGGAATCACCTCGGTGACTATGTTTCCGTAAGCCTCCAGTTTTTGGTGAAACGTCAGCGAGCTGCCGGCCATTACGCCGATATAAAGATCACCGTTGGCATGCACGCGTCCGGCAAAATCGAGGTTGGGGTTGTCGAAGAAAGCGCAATCGCCCTCGCAAAACACTCCGTACTGGAACACCGGAATCAGCGCCACCTGGGCGGTCCGGATCATGTTCACTTCCTGCCCGCCTGACATCGCCGCAGTCGCCTGCATATTCACGGGAATGACCTGCGCGTATAAACCAGCCTCCGGGCCGCCGCTGAGCGTTTTCCAGTTCGCTGTCGGCGTGGTCGGCGCGCTCGTGCCGCAACCCGACCCCGGCGCCACAGAATATGTGGTCCATGAGACGCCGATCATGCTCGGAGGTGTGTTGCTCACGTTGCAGATCTCGCTGGTAGTCGGGGCCTGTGAATTCTGGAACACGGCGCTCAGGTCGGAATACATTTTCTCGATGCCGCCTTCGGCCGCGTGATAGGCGATATTGTTCTGCAGATCGGTGCCGCCCACTTTGCTTTCGGTGTTCGCCATCATCAGCAACCCGATCGCGATTCCCGACAAAAGCAGCAGCATCAGCAGCGATGCGATCAGCGTAAATCCTCCGCTGTGCCGTCTTCCGTCGAGCATTCTCCCGCCGAGCGTTCTGTTGGTCTGTAGACTTGCGATCTTCATATGGTAGTTCCCCACATTTCCAATTCCTGACAGCTCTATTCCGCTATCTCCTTTATTATTAGAATGTCCGTGTCTGGAACAACTGCCGGTAGCTCAGGCTTTCCACGTCGCGGAACATCGGCGTTCCTGGCGGCAGTCCTCCCGGAGACGTGAAGTCCGCGTCGAAACTGTAATTTCGCGTTGGGGGCGAATATACGGTGGTACAGCACTTGTAGATCCCGGTGGCGTAGGTCGAGTAGTACAAGCTCACAATCGACCCTTTGTAATTCAGAGCCAGGTTGTTCCAGTTTTCCAGGTAGCGGAGGAAGTTATGCACGCCACCGTCAGTACCGAAATCCTGCGCCGCTCCCCAGCCAGGCTGCGGAAAATTCATATTCTTTCCACCTGCAACCGCCAGCCGGTAATAGCTGGTGGCAGCGTTGCGGTTCCCCGGGTTGGTGACTGTGCCGTCGCCGCCGATGCCGAAGCTGGGATAGTCACTCCAGCCGTTGGAGAGGAAAGTGACTGCGTCGGCGATCACAGAAGAGGCCGAATGGCCGGATATATCTACGGGCGTGGCGTTCCAGACCGTGTCGGTTGAATTGGAGTTGTAGTCGCCCCAGATGTACACCGGGTTCTCCGAAGCAACAGTGAAGCCGCCGGGAGCGGCCAGCGTCGCCGCCGCGTCCGTTCTCAGCGGCACATTGCCGAGCGTGCCATCCACCAGCCGCAATGCATGGCGTGCCCCGCTCACCCAGTTCTTGCGGGCGGTGTTGCTGCAACTTCCAATCCGGGCGCCGGCCGCGGTACCGAACGGATCGTCTGGGCTCGCGGCGACAATCAGAGCATTCAGATTTTGCGTGGCGTTCCCGGCCGTGCCGGTGAAGCCCAATCCCATGTTCGCCGTGCCGAAATTATCGAGCACCCCATTTCCATTTACATCTTCGGGAGAATTGCTGGTCGGAGGCTCCAGAACACCGTCGGGTGTCCCCGCAGCACTGGAGGCATTGATCACGTCTTCCAGGCCCGAGTCCCCGGTCTTGGTATTCGCGGCGTTCGGGGGAACGACGTTCGGATTCAGCAGCATGCCCCGGCGATCGGAGAAATAGAGCACGTAGCCGTTCTGCGCCAGATAGTCCACACTTTTGCCGCTCGTTCCGGTGTTTCCCAACAGCCATTGCTTCAGGTTGCCCACGTCGATTTCAACCGCATTCATTACCCCGTTGGTGGAGCAGCTGTTATCCGTCACCTGGTTGTCGCGAACCTCGCCCTCACGGGCATCGTAGAAGTTGATGGGATACCAGTTGTATTGAGTGACGCTCTGCGGCGTCGCCGAGGCTACGGGGCTGGCAACTGGGGTGGTGGGAGTAAGGCCAAACGCCCAATCCACGTAGGTGGATGTTGCCGCGACCGAGGCCAAGTCGGCTATAAGTTGGGGGGGCGTGCCCGCTGTCCAGGCTGTGCATTTCTTGCTGGCCCCACTCCCCGAAGTCGCGGTACAGGTTGGGGCAGTCGCGGTGGCGCTCAACGAACCTGTGGCGCCGCGATCCGCCGGCTCTTGCAGCAGCAGGATTGCATTCGGAGTGATCGGATTGCTTCCGGCAGTGGTGGGCGGGGCCTGGCCGCGCGCAAATCCCAGCTGCAGCCATTCATTGGTTACGGGGTGCCAGACGCCACTTTTATCTTTGTATTCCACGCGCAGATAGCCATCAATCAGGCTCCAGGCATTTGAACTCGCCGAGTTGTAGGCCGTAGAGCCGCTGGCATTGGGTGGAGCAAAATACGGATACGCGCCGGTCGTGGGGCAGTTGGCAGGCTGTGCGGGAGAGGCGGTCGTGCTGAGGCTTGCCGGCGGACAGAGATTGACGGTCGGCGTGCCACCCGTCACGAAGGACGGGGAGACTGGCTGCGGCTGAAGACCTTGAAGCGTGGGACTGGGGTTCGCCGTCCACTGAGGGGGTGCGTGGGGCCAGTCCGCAGAGGGGCAGGTAAAGCCTGTGCAACTAGCCGGAATTGGAATTGCATTCGAAGCGGCAGCGAAGTAAAGGTTATAGGTGTGGCTGGCAGTCGGCGTCCCAAACGTGGTCGAGTAATTAGGTGAAGATATTGTAATTCCCCAGGGATTGGTGGACGCGGCGCTGCCGCCTTGTGTCGTCGCCTGGGCAGCGGTAATGTTCGCCAAACGCACGTTGTTGGTATCCGACGCCCCACCCGGCAATTCGGCGGGGTCGTCGGCCAGCAAGACGTGGATCTGCGCCAGGTTATATTCGCGCGATACACCCAGGGCTGATGTAGCTGCCTCGGTCGACGGCGGCCGGCGAATAATCTGGTAAGGCAGTGCGCCACCCCCGACGAAGGGCATGGAAAGTTTCTTCGCGCCCGTTCCGAGGTTCGTGGTGCTGCCGTAGTTTCCGTTGATCATTTCATGGGAAGTGGTAGTCCCGGAAAATGTCGGCCAATAACTGGTGTTATAGGCTGACGCCGGCGGATTCCCGCCCGCACCGACCACGCTGGCGTCGCCGTTGTAGGAGCCCCGCGGCGCATCCATGGCCACACAACTGGTCAGCGCTGTGCTCGGCGCAACCGGCGCGCTGCAACCATTGTTGGTGGTTGGAATGTTTACCGTGCCGTTGTAGTTCGTGGTTGGGTCGTAGCCGTTGGCGAGTTGGTACCGAATCACGTTGCCGTAGGTCGAGATCTGATTGTGGAAAGTCAGATTGCTCCCAGGTCCAACGAATGCATACAAATCTGCGTTGGTGTGGATGGGGCCGGCCATATCGAAACTGGGGCCGCTGAAGAATGAAAGATCGCTCTCCGAGAAGACTCCGAACTGAAAAACGGGAATCAGCGCCACCTGCGCTGTCCGTGTCATGCTCACTTCCTGCCCGCCTGACATGGCCGCTGTGGCCTGCATATTCACCGGAATGACTTGCGCCCACAATCCGGCCTCGGGACCGCCGGTAAGCGGCTTCCAGGTTGCCGTGGGCGTGGCGGGTGCGCTCGTGCCGCAGCCTGACGCCGGCGCTACCGAGTATGTGTTCCATGACACACCCACCATGCTTGGCGGTGTGTTGCTCACGTTGCAGATTTGTGATGTAGTCGGAGCCTGTGAACTCTGGAACACGGCGCTCAGGTCGGAATACATTTTCTC
>Ga0187847_10001686_pt1 | contig 19367 bp, 17 predicted proteins | sample June2016WEW_4_10_FD_132458 | JGI IMG/M metagenome (GOLD analysis project Ga0187847, IMG submission 132458) | Peatland microbial communities from SPRUCE experiment site at the Marcell Experimental Forest, Minnesota, USA - June2016WEW_4_10 | ecosystem: Environmental > Terrestrial > Soil >...
ACTGGGCATCGTCGTGGGCGGGCGACTACAGGGATGTTCTGGAATTCGTGCGCACCATTCAAGTGGAATGCCGGCCCATCAGCCACATGCATTACTCGGGCAGGATCGCAACCGGCACCCGGTCCATCGACGAACTGATTTATTCCAATCTGACGGAGAAGCAGCGCAATCGCAGGCGGTTGTGGACGCTCTTGCGGCAGGCATCGGGCCTAGAGGCCATGGATCGGCAATTGAACCGGGTGCGGCGGAAGATCGAGCAACTCACGAAGCGCTCGCAGTAGCGTAAGCCAGGTAGAGAGGACGAGCAATTCGTCTTGCCCTCCATCGGCGGGTTGCAAGAGCAACTTTCTTTTTGAATTGCTCGCGAAAATGACCAGAAATCGTCAGCTCATTCAGGTTGTTCCGCGGCTCCTGCCGGCGCGGTGCGGGGTCAGCGATCATGCCATCGCTCTTGCCTCGGAGCTGAGAACAAGCTGTGGTATCGATTCCTCATTTGTTGTCCTAAACTCGGAAGAACGATGCAGTCTTCCGTTTTCGATCACGCATTGCGCGCCACATCAATTGCTGAATGTCTGCGTGGCTTCGAGCGGCAATCGGCCGTCGGCGATCCTGGTTCACTTAAGCGGCTACGGATACTCGGCAGACGGAGCGCCCAGCCTGCTTGCCGAGGCGCTCGAACATGTAAAAGCCGACGGCCGCTTTCAGATTGCGGTTTTTTTTCATGAGCTGGTTGCCGGCGGCATGCCATGGACATCGGCATTCTGGTATGCGCAGCGGCAAAAGCGCGCATATCGCAGGATTGCCAGAGCGTGCGATCTGCCCGTGACCAATGCGCGCGTTTTCGCGAGCTGGCTGGAACGGCAAATCGCGACGCCTATCCAATGTATGCCTGTTTTCTCGCAGGTTGGAGAGGCAGAACAGCACAATTCATTCGCCGGCCGCGATCCGGTGATGGCGGTTTTTGGCTTGGGCGGGACTAGGCAAAGAGTCTATCGAGAGCTCAACAAGTTGGGTGATACACTACGCCGGCTGGGAGTCGAGACGATTCTCGATATCGGTCCCCCATGCGAGGCTCCCGGCGGTGTGAAGGGGATTCCAGTAAAGCGGATGGGCGTGCTCGCTGCCGCGGAGATCGACCGCCAGTTCACGCGAACGGCATTCGGCTATCTTGCCTACCCGCCAAATTGCCTGGCCAAGTCGGGCGTCTTGGCCGCATACACTGCGCACGGCGTCGTTCCAGTGATTGCCCAACATTTTCGCGAGGAATTCGACGGGTTGAGGGATGGAGTGCATGTTCTGAGCCCGCAAACGACGCAAGCCATGGAGCGGGACGGACTGGAGAAGTGCTCGCGGGCTGCATGGGGCTGGTACTCGGGACACAGATTGCGCGATCACGCCGCAATGTACGATCGATGGCTCGGTGAGGCAGATATTGAGAGAAATGTTCGGGGCGTAGAGTAGGACCATGCATCAGCCCCGCGTCCTGCTCTCGCATCCGACGGGCAACCAGAACGTGCGCAATGCCCTGGCAAGCCTTGTCGAATGGGAGATGCTGGCGGAATTCTGGACCACCATTGCGTGGGATGCCGAGTCTCGGTGGAATCGATTGCTGCCGTCCGGGATGCGAACGCTGCTGGGACGGCGCGCGTATCCGGATGCGCCCAAAGAACGTGTACGCTGCGTCCCCTTGAGAGAGATGGTTCGCCTGGGCGTCGGGTCGACGCCGCTGAACCGTTTTCTCAAATCCGGCGAGCGGCCATTCTCGATCATTGGAGTCTACCGGCACTTCGACGGCGAGGTGGCTCGGCGCGTCCTCAGCCTGCGGCCCGATGCCGTGTATTGCTATGAAGGGGGCGCGCTGGAGACATTTCGCGAGGCCAGACGGCTGGGCATCAAGACGATTTACGAGCAGACGAGCAGTTATTGGTACTGGGTGCGCGACCTGCTGAAGCAGGAAGCCGAGCGCATCCCGGCATTGGTTGGACTGCTTCCCAATCTCGCGGATTCCGAGGAGCATTTGCGATGGAAGGATGAAGAGCTTCGCTTGGCGAATATCGTTTTTGTCGCCAGCGAGCATGTGCGGCGAACTTTGGCCGGAGTTATCCCCGACGAAAAGATTCGCGTGGTGCACTACGGAGCTCCGGCAATCCGGCATAGAGAGCGAACGGCAACCGATCCGGCCCGGCGGCTGCGGGTTCTGTTTGTCGGAGTGCTAGTGCAGCACAAGGGAATCGGCTATCTGCTGGATGCGGTCGATCGGCTCGGTTCTCAAGTGGAACTTACGTTGGTAGGGAGACGCTTCCAGGCCAATTCCCGTGTGGATGAGGCCTGCCGCCGTTGGCGCTGGTTCGAGACACTTTCGCACAGTCAGGTATTGGATGTCATGATGCAATCGGACGTCCTGGTGCTGCCTTCGCTCGGCGAAGGATTTGGCTTGGTGGTCACCGAGGCATTGGCCTGCGGGCTTCCGGTGATCGTTACACCAAACGTTGGCGCCAGTGACCTTGTTCAGGATGGGCGGGAGGGTTTTGTGGTGCCCGTCTGTTCCGCGGATCTCATTGCAGATAAGTTGCAGGCTCTCTATCGTGACCGGGACCTGCTGGCGGCGATGTCGCGTCAGGCGCAAGTAACAGCCAGGGAAAACTCCTGGGCAAGTTATCGCGCCAATTTTCGAGATACCTTGAGGGCCGTCGTCGCGTGCCAGTAATAAGACAAAATCCGGCAAAACCGCGCAGCAAAACGCCTTTGCTGGAAAAGCTGTTCTGGGCCTATTTTCTGCTACTGATCTTCGAAGGCGCGCTGCGCAAGTGGATCGTGCCGGGACTATCCGCGCCATTGTTGCTGATTCGCGATCCCATTGGCTTGCTTATCCTACTGGAGGCATTTCGTACCGATAGATGGCCGCGTAAGTGGTCCGGAGTTATCGGCTTTCTGGCGGTTGCGATTCTGCTTCTGTGCGCAGCTCAGTTGATCGTAGTGAGTAACCCATGGACTGCGGCAGTCTACGGATTGCGTTCCTATCTGCTCCCCTTTCCTGTGGCCTTTGTCATGGGAGAAAATCTTACCGCCGAGGATCTTCGTAAGTTCGGCCTCTGCACGCTTTGGATTCTGCTGCCGCTGACGGCGCTGGAGGTTGCGCAATACATGGCGCCTCCCAGCTCGTTCCTCAACAAAGGTGCTTACGAAGGTGGCGGTCAGCTCTACTATATCGCTGCCCATTCCAGGGCTTCTGGAACCTTCAGCTTTGTCGCCGGACCTACCAATTATGTACCGTTGGCGGCGGCATTCATCCTGTACGGGCTGTTGAATGAGAGGATCGCCAAGAGGTGGCTGTTGTGGGCGGCGACGGGAGCGGCCATTCTTTCCGTACCCATGATCGGAGCACGCACCGTGGTATTCGAGCTTGCCGGTGTCGTTGCTTGCATGGGAATTGCCACGCTCCTGGGAGTGTCGCAGTTAACCAAGGTGTTCAAGATCGCCGCTCCGATCACGGCGCTGTTTCTGCTGGTTTCACTGCTGCCGATCTTCTCGAAAGCCGCCATCTCGTTTGAAGCGCGCTTTACGGAAGCCAACCGGATGGAGGGAGGCAGCGCGAGGCGCGCAGTGGCAAACCGCGCGTTTGCCCCGGTGCAATATCAGCTTGAAACCACCGACTACACGAAAAATCCGATTGGCATTGGGATGGGCAAGGGAGCTGCGGCGATCTCGAAGCTGATGACCGGATCGGTGACGTTCATCGCCGGGGAAGGCGAACTGGGCCGCGAGATGGCCGAACTCGGTCCGATTCCCGGCGTTGCCTTCATGATATTCCGGCTGATTCTTGCCGTGTTCCTTCTGACGCAAGCACTGGGTGAGGCGCGCAAGCACGAGCCGCTTGCCCTGCTGTTGACTCCAATGACATTGACTTCAGTGATTTTCAGCGTTTGTGAGCAGCCCACGGAACAGGGATTTATGGTGATCGGCGTGGCCTTCACTCTCGCCGCACTGAAATTGTCCAGACAGCGGACCATGGCAACGTCTTCCCCGAATCTCCGGCCTGCGCCGCTGCGCTACAGCATGCGAAGACCGGAGCAAGCAGGCCCTGGCGCCGGCAATGCTATTGCATGAATGCTCACGTGAGTATCGAAGACACGGCGCCTGTTCGTCGGCATTCCCTCTCTGTCGGGGTTCTGGTGCTGAACTACAACACGTGGGATCTTGCGCTCCGGACGCTCGATGCGGCAATGCGCATCGAGGCCGGCAACATTACCGAATACGTGTTGTTCGATGATGGATCGACGAACCCACCGCCCAAGGAGATCGACAACCGGATTAAGTTGATTCGGGGAGAATCGAATCGCGGATTTGGGCGGGCGTTGCCCGAGGCGTTCGCCGCCATGAAAAGCGACATCGTAGTCCTCTTCGACTCCGATGCCTATCCCTTGACGCCGTTTGCAGAGAAAGTCGAAGAGCGCTTCGAGCGAGACGCCCGGTTGGGTCAACTGGGGTTCCGCGCCCAGGACGAAAACGGATCGCAAACGGAGTCGTTTTTTAACGAACCGACGCAATGGAGCCTGATTCTGGGGCAGGCGCTCTATGCGCGGGTTAGCAGGAAAGCGCTCCAGCCCGACAGATTGTGCGTGATTACCGGCTGCATGGCGACGCGTGCCAAGGCCTACGCACATGTCGGAGGTTTCGATGCTGAGTTCGATTTCCTTGACGTCGATGTGGACTATAGCATCAGGCTGCGCCGCAACGGATGGAAGATCGAAATCGATCCTTCGACCCGAGTTTTTCATGTTGGGGGCGGGACGCCACAGTTGATGCGGCACCGGGTCCGCCATTTCTACAAGAGCCGCTGGCGCCTGCTGCGTAAGCACGGGCTGATGTGGAGTCCGCGTCTGGCGCGGATCTTCATCCTGGCCCGGCTTACGTGCGAGAAGGTGATTCTGCAGCTCTTCGGCCGCGCCCTGTTCTCCAACACGGAGGTTCTTCACGATAAGATTCTCGGTCGCAGAGAGCTGCTGGCTTGGTGCCGCGCGAGCCTTCGCTAACTGGAAATATGGAAGTGCGATTGACTCGGTCCATTGATGGAACAGACAAATAACTCCAAGGGGATAGGATGTTAGATTGGCTGAGAACGCTTCTGGTGGAGCGACACCGCAAGAGATCGGGGCCGAAAAAAGATCGGTTCAAGGCCCGCCTCCTGGAGTTTCAGATAGGACGATTTGGCTGGCTCATCGATCTTCCGAGTGAGATATTCTTCAGCGCCGATTTGAAAATGCTGGCAACGATCTATGGAACCGACAAGTGGAACCATCACCGGCTTGTACAGCACTACGAGGACCTGTTTTCCAGGATCCGCCGCAAGCGGATCAACTTTCTCGAAATCGGCGTCGGCGGAGGTGAGAATCCGAGAGATGGTGGAAGGTCCCTGCGCATGTGGCGCGCATATTTTCCCCAAGGCCGTATCTACGGAATAGACATCAACGACAAGCGCCCTCACGACCGGGGGCGAATCAAAACCTTCCACGGCAGCCAGGCGGACCAGCAGTTTCTGGATGGGGTGGTGCGCGAAATCGGCAGGATCGATGTGATTCTCGACGATGGAAGCCACATCAACTCGCACATGATCTTCTCGTTTCAACGTCTGTTTCCGCGCCTTGCAGCCGGCGGATACTACATCGTGGAAGATGCGCAGACATCGTATTGGCCAGGATTTTTTGAAGGGAATGAAAACGACCGTAACGACCCGGCGACGGCTATGGGCTACTTCAAGGTCCTCACGGATGGATTAAACTGGCGCGAATTCAAGAATAGCTATACTCCCAATTATTTTGATTTGAATATTGAGTCGGTTGCGTTCTATCACAATCTAATTGTCATCAAGAAAAGTTCGAACGGAGAAGTCAGGGAGCTTTCGGTGGCGTCGCACTGAGCGCAATGGGGCGGAAGGCGATACTCCGCGGGCCGTGTGCACCTTCCGCGCGATGGATGCCCGGTTGGCAGATAAGTGATTACAACAGTGACGACGATGAGAATCCTGTTCTGCTCCTACGTCTTTCCTCCCAGCATTGGCGGGATCGAGACCGTTTCGCGCATCCTAGCGGAGCAGTTCTGCCGGCTGGGGGCGACGGTCACGGTGGTTACCCATACACCGGGAGGGGAGATGGGCAGAGCCTATAACGTCCAAAGGCGGCCGCCCCTTGGGAAGTTACGCGAGTTAGCCAGCGACTCAGACATCATCTTTCAAAGCAACATATCTCTCAAAACGCTTTTGCCACTATACTTCATGCGTAAGCCGATAGTGATTGCGCATCACGGCCGTATAACGCGCGTCAACGGCAGGCGGGGATGGCAGGACCATCTCAAGCGCGCACTACTCTTCCGGTGTTCTCATATCGCGGTGAGTCAGATGGTTGCAGCGGATCTGCCGGTGAAGTCTATTGTGATCGCCGACCCGTTTGAGGCCTGTGAATTTATCGATCCGGGGGATTCTATGCGTGATCGAGATATTTTGTTTCTTGGTCGGCTGGTTTCCGACAAGGGCTGCGATCTGGCTCTTCGCGCATTGGCGCTGCTGAAGCACGAGGGACTTGCGCCCTCATTCACAGTGATTGGAGACGGGCCGGAGATGCCCGCTCTCAAGCAAATGACGGCGCAACTCGGACTGGCCGATCAGGTGAAGTTTCTGGGCGCGGTCCGGGAGGGTAGAGGTGAGATCGTGGCCCGGCACCGAATCATGGTTGTCCCGTCACTTTGGGAGGAGCCCTTCGGCGTGGTTGCTCTCGAAGGAATTGCGGCCGGATGTGCAGTGGTGGCGTCGCGAGGCGGGGGACTGCCTGAAGCTGTCGGTCCCTGCGGAATTCTTTTTCCCAACGGTGACGTCGAGGCGCTGGCTTCCGCACTGAAGGATCTGATGACGAGTCCCTCCCTGCGGAAGCAATTGATCGCCCGGAGAAACGAGCATCTCGAACATTTTCAGCCGGAGGCTGTGGCGAAACGTTACCTAGAGGTTTTTGCGTCCGCGCTGCAAAGGATCTAGTTTCCTCTGTCATCGAGAAAAGAAACGCAAGTATGAAGAGCACAATTCGAAATCTGCTATCAAGGCCATGGCTGCAGCCCTCCCTTTCGGCGCTCCTCAAGGTCTGTCACGCTGGATTGAACTACGGCGGCGGGCAGTCGGTCTCTGACAGCGGGGAAATTGGCGCACTTCGTTTCGCCCTGAATATGTCAGGCAAGGCGGCGGATTTCGTGGTATTCGACGTGGGCGCGAACGACGGCGCTTATGTCGAGGCGGCACTCCAGGTGGTTGGTGATCGACTGAGGGTCTTTTCTTTCGAACCTCAGGATGCATGCTTTGAGGTGCTTCGCGCGCGCTACGAGAGCGACCCGAGAGTATCGCTGCACAAGGTCGCCATCAGTAAATATGTCGGCGCTGCAGAGCTCTTCTTTGCAAAACAGGGAGAGAGCATCGCATCGCTCTGCCGTCAAAACGATGCGCAAACAAAGACGCAGAAAGTTCGCTTAACTACAGTCGACCAATTCTGCGATGAGAACGGCGTCAGCGGGATTCAGTTTCTGAAGATTGACACCGAGGGCCAAGAGATGGAAGTATTGCAGGGCGCCTCCAGGATGATTCAAGAAGGGCAAATTGATTTCATTCAGTTTGAATTCGGCGACACATTCCTCCATACCCCCTACCACTTCGTCGATTTTTGGGATTATCTCTCAAATAGGTATGTGATCTATCGCATCCTGAGGCATGGTCTCGCAGAACTGAAACGTTACTCGCACGATCTCGAAATCTACAAGAACGCGAACTTCCTCTCCATCCGCAAGTCTTTATGAAAATTCCAGCTTCACTGTGGGACCTCGTGCTTGCTGAGAAACATGACCTCTTTTGACCGGAATGGCCCCTTTTCGCGCACTTATGCCAGCAATGACGAATTTGCCTCCAGGGTTGAAGTATGAGAATTCTTATTCTAAGTATCAATTACTGGCCAGAAGTGACGGGCATCGGCGCGTTTACGACTTATCGTGCGGAGCATCTGGCCGCCGCGGGTCACGAGGTGGAAGTATGCACGACCTTTCCCTACTATCCGGCGTGGAAGGTTCCGGCGGAGTACTCGGGGAAGTTCGCACTGACCGAAGAGCGCAACGGCGTCCGCATTGTGCGCAGCTGGGCCTATATTCCCAATCCGGTCACGTCGATGAAACGCATTCTGCACGAGGCAAGCTTTATCGTTGGCTTGACGCTCCGCGCCTTGCTGCGCAAACGGCCTGACGTGATTCTGGTGGTTTCTCCGCCGCTAGGCCTCGCGACGCCGGCGATTGTGCTCAGCCGCCTGTGGGGCGCACCGTACGTCTATGACGTAGAAGATCTGCAGCCCGACTCCGCCGCGGATCTGGGTATGCTTCCCAGATGGGCAGTAAGGATTCTCTACAAGGTAGAAAGCGCGGCATACCGCCATGCGCGTTTAGTTACGACACTCACGCCGAGCATGAGGCAGCGGATCATCGACAAAGGGTTTGCGGAAGACAAGGTGGAGCTGCTTGAGCCGCGGGTGGATGAGTCGCTGATCGGTTTGCTGCCCGAGGAAGGCGACACATTTCGCGGGAAGTACAATCTTGAAAACAAGTTTCTTGTTACGCACAGCGGCAACATAGGGGTGAAGCAGGGGCTCGACGTGATTGTGGATGCCGCGGCGCTCGGGCGCGCGGACGAATCCACGCTGTTCCTGTGCGTGGGGAATGGCGCGGATTGCGAACGAATCAAGCGCCGCGCCGCCGAGCTAAATCTCGACAACATGCGGTTTTTGCCGCTACTCGACGAGGAGGATTTTCGCGGACTGATGGCGGCCAGCGGCATCTGCCTGGTGACGCAGCAGCATTCGGTGTCCGAGATCGCCTTTCCATCGAAGATAGTGACGTATCTTGCAGCCGGACGTCCTGTAATTGTATCGGTAAATCCCGGCTGCGAGGTTGCGCAGTTGATACGCGATTCGGGAGCGGGAAAGGTTGTGGCGGCGGAGAACCCCGCAGCGCTTTTGGATGCGATTTACACGTTGCGGCACGAAGATTTGACCAGAGCCGGTGAAAATGGGCGAGAATATGCCTGTGCGCGATGGTCGTCTGCGCGCGTTCTTGGTGGGTTGGAACAAAACCTAGCGGCGGCAGCGGGGACTGCCTTGAGACCGTTGGTCTGGAAAGGATTCAAACCATGAGCGGCGCAGAGCGAAGATGGGCGCTTTCGATGGCGGTACTCGCAGTTGCCCTGCTGCCTGTTCGGGGAAATGCGCAGATGCAACAGACCGAAATCCAGCAAAGCACCGGCCAGCAAAATGGAATCCAGCAGACCGGCATCGAGGAAAAAGAAACCCAGCAAAACGGGACCCAGGAAACTGGACTTCACCAGGAGTTTGGAATCTGGCAACCGGGTGGCGCAGCTTCGTCAAGCTCTGACTCAACGGCCAGCTCTCCCGGGACGAACCCATCGCGTGCAAGCGGCGGAGCGTCGAGCTGGTCGGCGGGACGAGGCAGCTTTGGAGCGCGGAATGCGATGCCCGTGGCGAGCAGGGGAGCCGAGGGAACAAAAGGTAAAGTTGCAGAAGGCGATACGCGAAAATCAAGTTGGGTGGCAGGGCGCGGAAGTTTTGGGTCGACAGTACAGTCCGGCGGAATCTGGCGGGAGAATGGAGGATTCTCCGCAACCGCAAGCACCGGTTCGACGAACAAACCGGCGAATGGAGTAACTCTTCCTGCCGTGATGCCGAATTTCGCGGGCATCAATTCGCCTTTCACGATCAAACCCCTCAGTACACCGCCCGCTCATGCCGCAGTCTCGCACGCTTCGTCCGGCTCGCGCACAGGCCGCGGATCGGGTCTCGGAAGGTCGAGCCGAAAATCGAGCGGCCTCCGCAGCAGCGGTTTAGGGCACACAGGTACGAAGCCCGCCGCCACAGGTCTTCACGGCCGAACGAGTACCTTGAACCGCAGCCAAACGAGCTTCGGGATAGGAACAAAGCCTTCCGGGTTTGGATCGACGACACCGATTTCGTCTGTCTTCGCGCCGTCCAGCAGCACGTCAGGTGCAGACACACTTGGTGCGGGAACTGCACCGGTAGCGCCGCCGCAATAATTCCATCGGTCGCGCTCCTGTGTGAATACGGGACCAAATGCTCTCTTCCATCTCGGCGGCATGCGTCTTTGCCCTTATGCCGAGCGATTCATTTTTTCGATGTTAGGACAGGAGCTTCCCGCGCCAAGCGTGCGGCGTGGCGCTTCTCCCAGATTTTGGCATCCACGAGAAAACGAAACCAGAAAGTTTGCAGCACCCAGAAGATAAGTCCCTCGGTTCCGTCGAGGAAACCGAGCCGGAAGAAGTAGCGATACGCAAATAGCGCAAAGGCGCGCACGAAGAGTGGCATGCGGTTGTACTTTTGGCGGAGATATCGCTTGCGCTCGGCGGGATTGCCGCGGGCGTCGGGTTTGAGACGGCCCGATGACCCCCGGCTGCTCAACTCAGCCACTTCGCCGTCGGTCCAGCGATTGTGCCTCGCAATCCACTCCGTAAGTGACATGCGAATGTCGTCAATCATCACGCCTTGTAACTGGCCGCTGGTACCGCTCGTGAGCAGGTAGTGCTGGTCGTATTTGCGGTCTTCGCAACGCCCCACGCCGGTGCGAAACAGGCGCAGATGCCAGGTCGGACTCATGCCTCCATGACGCAGGATGCGGCCCAGAAAACACAAGTAGCGGGGCAGAAAATATCCAGCGTGTTCGGGCTCATCAGGAAGCGCGAGAATGGCCGCGACCAACTGATCGTCCATCCACTCGTCGGCATCCAGATGCAGTTGCCATGGTTTCGTGATGGGCAGATTGTCGATGGCCCAGTTACGCTGCGCGCCGTAGTGCTCGAAGGCATGTTCGACGACGGTCGCACCAAAACTGCGCGCCAGCTCTACGGTTCCGTCCTTGCTGAAGGAGTCGACGACGAAGATCTCGTCAGATACGCGCTTGGCGCTGGAAAGGGTGGCACCGAGCGTATCCTCAGAGTTGAACGACAGAAGGATAACGGTTGGCCGCATAAGAACGATGGTAGCGCATAGATACGCCGCGAGCTTCGCCCCACTGCAATCAGGGAGAGGCGCTTTTGGATGCTGAACCGATGCCGCGTGGGAGCCCGATGAAGGTTCTATTAGTAGGCAACTACCAGTTCGACGGCTCGACGAGCATGAGGATCTGGGCTGCTGCGCTCGATCGCGAGCTGAATCGGGTTGGCGTCGATGCTCAGTTGATTGCTCCGCGGCCAGTGTTCGGAAGGTTAAAACCCTCCCCGCATGGAATTGGCAAGTGGCTTGGGTACATCGATCGCTTTGCGGTTTTCCCGCGGGAGCTTCGTGCCGCAGCCGCCAATGCGGATATCGTACATGTCTGCGATCACGGCGGAGCAATGTATGCCTCGATGATCAAAGGGATACCGGTCCTCGTAACCTGCCACGACATGATTGCGGTGCGTGGCGCTCGGGGAGAACTTCCGGAGCTGCGGTCTTCCCGCTTTGGACAGCTTCTGCAGCGCTGGATCTGTCATGGGATGAGGGAAGCTACACGCGTCGCATGTGTCTCCCGGGCGACATTCGAAGACGCATGCAGGATTTTGGGGACGGACAAGAATCTCCGCATTGTTCTGAATGGACTAAACCATCCATTTAGGCCGCTTGCGCTGGGCGAAGTGGAACGCAGGCTCGCGGCTCTGGGCGCGATTCACGCTCCATTCGTTCTCCATCTGGGATCCAACCTGGCCTACAAAAACCGCGAAGGCGTACTCAGAACATTTTCCAAGGCAGCGGCGCGTACAAGTTTGCATTTGGTGATTGCCGGCGAGGCGCTCGACCAGAACCTGGTCAGGCTGGCGCGTAAGTTGCAAATTGAGGATCGTCTCGTTCAGATCGTCAGGCCGGATGTCGCCGTGATAGAGGCGCTTTACAATCATGCTGTGTGTCTGCTATTTCCATCGCGTTACGAAGGCTTCGGGTGGCCGCCGATCGAGGCGCAGGCTTGTGGCTGCCCGGTTGTTGCCAGCGATATTCCGCCCTTCGCTGAGACGTTGGGGCAATCAGCGGTCCTCAAGCCGGTGAAGGACGAGGCGGGCATGGCCGCTGCCGTTCAAAGGCTCACCTGCGACGAAGAATTCCGCGAGCAGGTCCGGCAGAGTGGATTCGAGAATGTCCGAGCGAGGTTCCAAACCGCGCGCATGATCGGCGAATACGTAACACTCTATCGGGAACTTACCCACAATTGCGAGGAACTCGTGGCGGGGGCGTATAAGTCATGAAAGTCTATCTCGGGGCGGTTTGTGAAACCGATCAGATCGAGATTCTGCAGGATCGCGCCCGATTCTCCAAGAGTCACGAAATTGTATCTAGCGCGTCCGCAGCCGATCTTATCCTGCTCCTCGGCGCATCTGCGCTCGATCCACAGCAGCAGCTGAATTACGAAGCCTACAAAGCCTTCCCTGATCGCTGTGTAATTTACACAGAGGAGGACCACTACCTGCCGCTTCTTCCAACTGTGCATTGCAGTGCACGGGCTGGTTTACACACGCGCATCGGCCGCGTTTTCAACTATGCCTATATCTCCCGCAACGGAAGGCACCAAAATCGCTTTGTCGGCGAGACATCGACCACCGAACCCATCGGAAGCACAGCTCACAAACAGTACTTATTCAGCTTTCTGGGTGGATCGACGTCCATCCTCCGGAAGCGTCTCTTTAATCTTAAATTCAATCGCACCGACGTCCTGATCGAGAACACCTCGGCCTACTGGCATTGGGATAACTCCCAACCGGACCGCGAAGTGCGGCAGCGCCGCTATGCGGAGACAATTGCGGCATCGCAGTTCGCGCTCTGTCCCCGCGGAGCGGGCGCGGGTAGCAGCCGATTCTTCGAGGTGATGGCAGCAGGCGTTGCTCCCGTCCTCTTGTCCGATGACTACGAGCTGACTCCCGGACCTGCATGGGATCAGTTCCTCATCCGCGTACGCGAGCGGGATATCGCCAGGTTGCCGACGATCCTCGATCGTCATGTAAAGACCGCCGCCCAGCGTGGAAGGCTGGCTCGTCGAGCGTTCGACGAGTTCTTTGCTATCGATCGCGAGTTTGATTGCCTTGTCGGTTTCGCCGCACGTGCGCTGCGGCATTCGTCGCCCACAGAGGAGTACTTCCGAGGCAGGCAGATGGCGATGTTCCGCCAGTTTGAACGGAAACGCAATGTGCGGCTTACGTTGAGATCTCTGGCCCTGGGAGCGCTTAGAGCGCTTCATCTCAGGAACCCATATCAGATGAATCGATAGGTGCGCATGGCGGCGGGAAAAGGAATGCGTCGCGAGCGTTTGGCAACGGAAGGAAGATTCTGTACATGCCGGCTGTGTCTATCGTCACCACGACATTCAATCGTACGGAATACCTCAAGCAGGCGATCCAGTCGGCAGTCTCTCAGACGTTTACAGATTTTGAGCTTCTGGTTTGTGACGATGGCGGACTCGAGGAGACCAGGCAGCTTTGCGAAAGCTTTCATGACGACCGCATTCTGCACACGGTGAATCCCGCCAGACTTGGTATTGCCATGAATACGTATGCCGGTGTTTTGCGCGCTCGCTCCGACGCGATTACATTCTTGAACGACGACGATCGTTGGACAAGGGATTTCCTCGCCCTCTGCGCAGTACCAGTGCTCGAAGATTCCGATGTGGTATTGGCATTCAGCGACCATTGGCTCATTGACGTTGATGGGTCGCGCCTCGTCGATGCTACCGATGCGAACACACGCGAGTATGGCCGCGAGGGACTTCCCGCAGGTCGCGTCGATGCCCCGGTGAGACTCATGGCGCGGCTTTCCATCCCGCTTGCCATGGCTGCCGTATTCCGCAAATCGCAGGTCGACTGGAGCAAGTACACGAACAAGGTGGAGGGTGCATACGATAGTTATATTGCATATTCGCTTCTCCGTGGCCATGGAGAGGTTATTTATGTTCGGGAGCGGCTTACCGAGTACAGAACTCACGGCGGAGGAGCGAGCGCGGAATTTCATCGCCATACAACTGAGGGGCTGGCGTATGTTCACTATTTGATTCTTGAGGATCCCGCATACAAGTCCATCGCAAGAGATATTCACAGGTCATATCGCGGTCTTGAAAAGCATTTGGTCAAGCTGAGTCTTGCCAAGTGCGACATTCCATCCGCAGTTACGCATTGTGCGCGGCTGGTGCGGCATGGACTTATCTAGGTCAAGTCTGACGGCCGCAGGTCAAGGAGAAATATCCATTCGAGCCACGGGCCACATCAAGTCGGCGAAGACGTTTCTTCTTCCCAAATTGCATCGCATAGCAGAATTTCTGGTTTCTCAGGGAATTACTACCATAGGCAATATGCTCTATGGCTTTCTTTGCATACGGTTACTTCCGGTTGGAGAGTATGCGAAGTTTGTCGTGGTTTTCTCTATTCAGGCGTCGCTGATGATTCTGCTAGACGTCGGCATCTCCGGGGCATTCATCCCGCTAATCGGCGAACGCACTGAGGACCGGCAGTTGATCGCCGATTACCTGGCTTCGTTAAGGCAAATCGCAAACTGGCTTTTTGTCATTGCGGCTCCGATTACCGTCGTTGCTTACCCGTTCCTTGTCCGCAACCGCCATTGGAGTTGGCAGACGGTTACGGCAATGGAGATCATTGTGCTGGTCTCCGCGTGGTTTGCACGCGTCGGATCGGCCTACGGCGCGGTGTTGATCCTTCGACGCGATCGCCAGCGCTGGTACCGGGCCCAGATGGCCACCAGCTTTGGCGCCCTGGCGTTGCTTGGTGTTTTTGTCCTTTTCCACTGGCTTGGTGCATTTGCGGCCATCCTGATCAATGTCGGACGTGTAATCGCGATTGCAGTCAGTTACTATGTTCGGGCGCGGAAATTGCTGGATGTAAGAGGAGTGCCGTCCAGAGAAAAACGCACGGCCGTCGTTCAACTGTCACTGCCTGCGATTCCCAGCGTCATCTACTATGCACTGGGAGGCCAAATCTCGGTTTTCCTCATCACGTACTTCGGGCGCACTGCCGCAGTTGCGTCCGTAGGCGCGCTTAGCCGGCTGGGGCAGATCTTCGCACTGCTGACGCCGATCAATGGGATTCTTGTGGAGCCGTACTTCGCAAAATTGCCCAGAGAACATCTCAAGAGTCATTACCTCATGGCCATTGTTGGAGCCGGCGCATGCGGCGCGTGCATAGTTGCGCTGGCGCGCATCTTTCCCGGAATCTTTCTGTGGGTTCTCGGTCCAAAATATGCGGGCTTGCAAACTGAAGTCGTGTTGATCATCCTGTCAGGAGCCATTAGCCTCGTCGCCGGCGTCATGGCGACGATCAACGGTTCGCGCCGATTTATTTATTACTCGCTTGTTTTAGCCGACAATATTGTCACTCTGATCCTGCAGGCAGTGTATATCTGGAGGGTTGATTTGAGCACCGTGAAGGCGGTGCTTTGGTTTAACATTTTCACGATGTGTCCAACCCTCGCGATCGGGGTTATTACCGCCTTTTATGGATTTGCCCGCGGAGGGCGGAAGATCGTGGAGAGTCACTATACTCCGCAACCAACAGAAATGCCGGATATCTGACGGGAAACGGGATAAAGAAAGACGGCGATGATCTCTGTGCTTAAAAACCGTGTGCGTCTACGCAATCCGCTGTTATGGCTTCGCGGGGTCGTGATTGGACTGACGCTTATAATCATTTGCCACGTCATGATCCAGACGATTCGCGACCTGGAAATGTATTCCGGTATCGACCTACGCGCCAAGGTGGTCGGCGCAAGGCTCTTGGTTCGGGGAATGAATCCCTACTACGATTTCCGCCACGAGCTTCACCCTGATCACCTCCGGATGTTAGATGCCGCTAACTACTCACCGGTGCTTTTACTCTTTTACGCTCCTCTATGCGAACTTGAATGGAGGGTGCAACGGATCATCTATTTCTCCATCGATTGGATAGCGATTCTGCTCTGCTATGTGGTTCTGGCGCGCCTCTTTCCTAAGAGGGCGTCAGGCACTGCGCTGTGGGCCGGCTTTGTCTTGCTCTTTATTGCTGATTTTGGGTTTCGATTTCATCTCGAACGTGGACAATATTACGTCGAGTTGGCGCTACTGACCGCCGCAGCGTCGGTATACTTGTTCCGCAGGTCCGACTCATGGCTCCAGGCCCTTCCTCTGGCGCTCCTCGTCTTGCTGAGACCGACGTATGCAATCTGCATCATGTGTGTGTTCCTGTTGCGGCGGGTTCGGCATGCGGCGTACGCTGTTTGTCTCTGCGGTCTCCTATTTGCAGCGACGCTCCCGGTTGTCGGCATGAGCGACTGGAAGAACTATGCTGCTTCGGTTCGCGCCAATGAGCATGAAACATTAGATGCAGCTTATGCGCCGGCTTCCAGGCCGGCTCCTGCGGTGTCCACGGAGGTGGTCGAGGGGATTGACTTTTCGAAAGCGATGACCGGCCCCGGATACCTGGCGGATCGAACGCTGGTTGGATTAGCGCGCAGTTCGGTAAGCCCTGGGCTGGCGCGGCTGATGCATCGGATAGCTCCTACACAACACGAGTTCGAGCGGTTCAATACAGTTTGCCTTCTATTCACGTTCTGCTTCGATTTGGCTGTGATGTATGGCTTTTGGCGAGGTCGAACAACGGGCCTTATTCCTATTGCATTTATTTTTCTGGCGCCATTGAATATCGAGTGCTTTGCGCCGCAACGTTACGGGTACTGCGACGTGACGATTCTCGCACCGCTGTTGCTGATCCTGGCTACAATCCTGGAGAGAGGTAAGCGTGGCGGCTGGGTGCTCTACGGCGTGATTCTTACTGCAGGCTTTGTCCTTCCCTGGCTGGCCTTTCGCTTTGACAAACATGTACCGTTGGTCAGTTTCTTGCAGTATGTCGGGATTCTGGTAGTTCTCAATGTTGTCTGTATCAAAAAAGCATGGGGCTTGCAACGCCGTTCCAGGACGCATGTGGCAATAGACGAGAAAGTAATCGGAGGCCGCGTCGTCGGACTCGATCAGGGATAGGTGAATGGCTCAAGCCGTATGTTGTGGCCGAAAAATGTCTTGTAAGTCGCCGCGAGGGCCGTCTGGTCAATAGACCCGCCGATGCGCGAATAACAACAAAGGGAATGACAAAAGGTTCGATGATGCAGTGCCCAAGGTTGGCGGAGTTACCTAAACCACCCGCGAATAGAGCGGGCTGGCCGTGGACTGAAGGGTCGGCGCGCGTTCCAGAAACAACGCCTGACGGCAAGCCATGGCCGAAGATAAGTATTGTCACTCCACATCTGAATCAGCGGCCATTTATCGAAGAGACGATTCGCTCTATCTTATTGCAGGGCTATCCGGATATCGAGCATATCATCGTCGATGGGGGCTCGATCGACGGAAGTCTCGAGCTCATCGAGCAGTATTCTCCATGGGTAAAATGCGTTATTCAAAAAGGAGAAGGACAATCTACAGCCGTGAACCGCGGGTTCAGGATGGCCGTGGGAGACCTGATTGGATGGCAGAATTCCGACGACTTCTACGGGTCTGACAGCTTTCGCCAAGCTGCCCTGGCCGCGGCCCAGAATCCCGATTGCGAAATATTTAGCGGAATGGTGCGCGGATTCCAGGGGCAGAATAGCCGGCCGCCGTGGCTGTTTGAAAATTGTATGAAGTTCTCGCAGGAGAGCTTGCTCAAAGAAATGTGTGTGATGAATCAGAGCATGTTCTTCCGGCGAAAGATTTTTGATCGTGGTGTGTTTCTCAGGGACGATCTGCATTTCGCCATGGACCTGGAGTTTTTCTGGCGTTTATCGCTCGAGGGATTCCACTATTGTCTGGTCCCGTCAATGGTCGGTTATTACCGTCAACACGAGAATGCAAAAAGCAATGCATATAATGTGCGCAGCGATCTCGAGCCCTATGCGATACTCTGCGATCTCTGCCGAGACAAGAGGCTTGATCGCGGGCTGCGGCTGAAGGCGCGGGCACAGTTGAGGAAGAGGTTCTTGAAATCGTTTTCGAGCGCGCGGCGCACCGTCCTGAAGAAGCTCGCGATCGAACTCATTCTGCCGATTTAACACTTAAGAGTCCGCGCAGCCCATCCACTCTGCGGTCAGATCAGACTTCTTCGGTGTGTGCACGCAGAAGGATGAAGGCGTCATCCAGCCGGCCGGATGGTATTCGACAGGATCTAAGAATCCAGTTTTTTGTCGCGTCTGCGGCCGAAAAAGGCAAGATCGAGCGAGCATGATGCACATCGTTAGAAAGCTAACTACGAGGCCTGTCTGGTGGTGGGAGCGCAAGCGCACCTACGGAATTCGATCGCGCTATGATCTGTTGCCCCCTCTGCCAGTGAAGGATGGGCGAGTTCGCTTTGCCGTACTCACGACCCCGGAAACACTGGGAGATGCGTTATGGTCGTCATGGAGTTGGTATCGCTTTCTTCGCGATGAGGATTGTGGGCTGCATATCGCCGTGGACGGCAGAATCTCGGAAGCCGAGGTAGCGGCCACCCGTCAGTTATTTCCCGGCGTCTCGATTGATTCGCCCCGGTGGGCATGCCGTTACGTGTGTGCGAGAGAGCCAGCACTCGAAACCTTTCTCAACAATCATCCTCTGGGCAGGAAAGTTGCTTTGATCCTCGCCCTATCCGATCGAGGTCCGGTCATTTATTCGGATTATGATGTGATTGCATTCAGTCGGCCGCATGAGTTGCTTGCTTCGATCGGGAGAAAGTCTCCGTGTTACTTCGCGGAAGAACAAGACGGAGCGCGGGACCTGCGCATCGTCGAACGAGCGAAACAGCTTGGCCTCAATTACTTGCCGAACTTCAATAGTGGGTTCTTGTACATCCCCCACGGCGCACTCTCTATGGAATTAGCCGCTCAAATTGTAGCGGCATGGCGTCCGCCGGGCGAGTCGTGGTATTCAGAGCAAACCGTTCTGAGCATTATGCTGCAGGCATTGCGTGCAGAGAGGCTTCCGTCAATCCGCTATGTAATCAGCATCTGCCGCCAGTTCTACTGGGAAAAGGATGTGGACTACACGAAGATTGCTGCAAGGCATTTTACGGGTCCGGTTCGGCACGTGATGTATAAGTACGGCATGCCGATCATTTTGCGGCAGAGCAAGGACTACCTCTGCGGCAAGCGGGCGGACGTGAAAGAAGCCGTGTGACGAAATCGTTGGGAGTCGCGAGTTTTACAATGGGCGGCAAGGACAATCGATATGAATGAGCCAGAGCCTTCGTTCCATCACAGCGGCGACATCTGCACGCTTTTTGAGGGTGATTATCATTTGGGTCTCGCCGCCTTCGTCAATTC
>Ga0187847_10001687_pt1 | contig 19365 bp, 9 predicted proteins | sample June2016WEW_4_10_FD_132458 | JGI IMG/M metagenome (GOLD analysis project Ga0187847, IMG submission 132458) | Peatland microbial communities from SPRUCE experiment site at the Marcell Experimental Forest, Minnesota, USA - June2016WEW_4_10 | ecosystem: Environmental > Terrestrial > Soil > Wetlands...
GCCAAAGCCGCCGCGCAGCACAGCTTTGGGGTTGAGCTGGTAGGCGGCGCCAATGCGAGGCTGCCAATTGTTCAGCTCCTTGTTGTAGCCCATACGGTTCGACGAACTCACAAACTGGAGTCCGCCGTCCAGCGTCACCCCGCTTACTGAAGACTGCAACGGATTAGTGCAAGTGAGGCAGAAGCCGTCGTTCATCTGGTTGTGGCGCTCGGTCATCGGCGCTTCATAATCCCAGCGGATGCCCATATTCAGTGTCAGCTGGTTGTTGACACGCCAGTCGTCATGCAGGAAGAAACCCACATACTTCTGGTCGAAGGCCAACGGCCCGTACCAGTTGACGGTGTCGCTGTTGATGGCGCCCAGCAGGAACGAGGCCATCGGATCGCCCGAGTTGGCGTCACCGCTGGTGTAGTTCTTCTGCGTGAAGTTACGGGCAAAGTTGAACGTGCCGATGTTGGAAGCACTAGCACTCGTCGATATCAGGTCATAGCGCAGATCGTTGCCCTCAAAGCCAACCTTGACTGTGTGCCGGCGGATCACCTTGTTCAGCACCTCGGTCCAGGCCGAAGCGGTAGCCTCGCTATACGTGCCGCCGCCGCCCGTAGCGCTGCTGTAGGAGTTGACGCCGCTGGAGAAAGAGATGCCCGGGAAGGTCTCGCGCGGCACTTCCGAGGCAAACGTGCTCGAAAAACCCAGCTTTGTAAGATCGTCGTTGTCGCCGTAATAGGTGAGCGAGAAAGGGTGATAGACAAAGCCGATACGGCTGTCGAGAACCAGCGACGGCGAGATGGCGTACATCCACTCCACCGAGGCGCCGATGTCGTTGCGGAAGTGCGAGTAGCCAGGACCGCCGACGCCGTTCCCGTTGATGCCGAAGCCTTGCACAGGATAGAGCTGGTTGCGCTTGCTACGGAAGAACAGCCCGGTCAGCGTCTGCTTGTCCGTCAGCTTGTGATCGATACGGGTGATGAATGACCAGTAGTGATCCTTGATCGTGTCGTCCCCCGAAACATAGTTGTAACTCGATCCACCGGTCGTCGTATTCGGCTCGGGGAAATACTTGATGATCGTTGCGGCAACCGGGTCGATGGCGCTCGATATTTTATTATTCGGAAAGAAAGAGGTGCGGTTCCCGCTCGAGTTAATCGGCGATTGGGGATTGTAGAGCTGAATGCCGGTGCTGCTGGTGCAAAAACCGGTCGAGTCATACGAACTGCAAAGAGAAGAAAAGTCACCGGACCGCATTGCGTCGGTCGGCATAAAGCCCGTGTAGGGGTTGGGGGTATTGGTCTGGATACGCTCGTAGGCGACGGTGAAAAAGCTCTTGTCGTGTCCGTTGTAGATCTTCGGAATGTAGATCGGGCCATCGACGACGAAACCCGGCTGCTGCCAACGATCCACCGAGGGCTGCCCGCTGGTGGATTGCGTGGTCGACTGCTTACGCTGGGTGGTGTTGGCGTTCATGTCGGTGTTCTGCAAGATGTAGTATGCGGCACCGTGCAATGCGTTCTGGCCGGTCTTTACGATGGTGTTGATGACTGCGCCGTCCGAGTGGCCGTACTGCGCATCCACCAGCATGGTCTGGGTACTGACTTCCTGCACGGCCTCCGGCGAGGGCACAAAATTCGTATAGGTAACGGCCGACAGGCGCTCCGGCGCGTCGTCAGGCATACCATTCAACTCCAGCCGGTGCTCGTTGCCCAAGCCGCCAATCTGCATCTGCGATGCGGTACCGCTATAGGGCTGGTTGAACTGGCTTTGAGAGCCGGTCACCATGTTGGCCGAATATGTGCCCGGTGCGAGCGTCGCTTCCACAAATGGGTTGCGACCGATGTTGGGCAACTCCACAACCTCCTGCTTGTCGAGAACCTGGCCGAGCGAGGCAGTGCCGGCATCCAGAGTCTGGAGATCAACGGTCACCTGTATAGTTTCGCTCTCTGTGCCGACCTTGAGGCTCAAATCCACGATTGCCTTGTCGGAAGCGTGCAGCACCACGCCCGTCTTCTCTGCCCGACGGAAACCCTTTGCCTCTACACTGACCGAATAGACACCCGGCGCCAGGAATGGAATTGAATAGGCGCCAGCTTGATTAGTAGGCGCCGTAGTCTTGAAGTGAGTGTCGACGCTTTCAGTGGTTACCTGAGCACCAGGCACAACTGCTCCTGTGCTGTCCGTAATTGTTCCAGAAATCTGTGCCAGATACTCCTGGGCAGAGAGACTGAAGGAAAAGAAGTACAGAAAAGCGGCCGGCAAAAGGAGCGAAATACAAAATCTCTTTACAGGTGATCGATTTGTGCGCGTCCTGGAACTGGTTAACGTTTTCATCTCCAATGATTCCTCCTGAAATTGGCTCGATATGGTTGAGCGTTGTATGTTGAGCGCTGGATCTGGCTGGTGCGAACCGCTGCTTTCGAACGGCCCACCTCTTAAGGAGCTGCGTCCACAGAGCCTCACTGTCGGCTCTTTTTGAATCCGGAGAGGGATTCTTCGCGGCGCATGTGACTGACGCAAGTTAATTCACCGGAAGAAGGCGGTGTTCTTACCGCTAAGAGATAACGAAGTCGAAATATTCCAATGGGTTAGCGAGCTGAGAGCTATTGCGGAGGCACTCGGATAGTCAATCGCGCCGAGGCGGATTCAAGAGTAATTGCGCGCGCGTTGCCGGCATTGACATGGCAGCGTAGACTTGGAGCCGTAGTTTGATTGGCGTGAACGGGGACACTAGAACCGGCCTCATAAGTCAGCGGCACCAAATCGCCATAACGCCTGGAACCTGCCTTGTTGTCGGGTTCCATTCTTGCCCAGCTATCGTAGAGAGATTTATGAGACCGGTTGTAGCGGAAAACCCGGCCATCGGTGAGGCGGATGAACTGCCCACCCTCGCAGAGCGGCGGGCGCTCATCGAACGCGTTGCCTCGAGCGAGCAGTTCAGCCGCACGGCGCGCTTGCGCGATTTTCTGCTGTACGTGGGAAAACAGTCGCTCAAAGAGGGGTGCCCGGAGATTCACGAGCATGAGATTGGCGCCAAGGTTTTTGGCAGGCCCGCCTCCTACGATCGCAGCGCGGACAATATTGTCCGGGTAAACGCCACCGAGCTGCGCAAGCGCATTGAATCGTATTTTGAGTCGACTGGGGCCGGCGAGCCTTTCATCTTCGAGATTCCCCGCGGCGGTTACCGGCTGGTTTTTCGACGCAGGCTTGTGGAACCCCAGGAAAATAGGGCGGCCGTACAGGTCTACGCGGCACAGCAGGCCGCGCCAAAAAGCGAACCCGCGGGGCGTGAGAAATCTCGAGGGCCCTGGAGTATCCGGCGATTGGTGTGGCCGGTGGTGAGCGTGTCTCTCGCCGCTGCCTGTGTGACGCTCTATCTCGAAAACCGTACCATGAGCAAAGCGCTCTACCCATGGGAGGGCCAACCGGCTTTGGCCTCGTTCTGGAGCGGTTTTCTCGATTCGCATCGCCAAACCGATCTTGTGTTGCCCGACGACTCGGCCAGCGTGATGGAGGATATTACCGGCAATCCCCTCACGCTTGGGGACTACATGAGCCGTGGATTCATTCAGCAGATTCAATCGTCAAACATGAGCGCGGATCGCAAGGAGGACGTGTACCAGGTTCTGAACCATAACCTGGTGACCTTTGGCGCAGTGCGCGCCGCTCAGGTCCTACTGGGCGAGATCCCGGCCACCTACCCGCACTACCTCACATTGGCGCGCTACTTCACCGCCGATGAAATCAAGCGCGACAGCGTGGTCCTGATCGGCGGCAAGAAAGCAGTCCCCTGGGATTACCTTTTCGACGACCAACTCAACTTTGTCACCGACTATGACTACCATCAGGGGCTACAGATTGTGCGCAACCGCAATCCCAAGCCCGGAGAGCCGGCCGTCTATTCCGTGCAGGTTTCCTCAAACAGCTTGGTCGGCTATTCCGTCATTGCCTATCTGCCGAACCCGAGTCACACGGGAAACATCATCATCCTTGCAGGAACCGACTCCGACGCCACGGGCGCCGCGGCTGCGTTTCTAACCTCTGAAAGCCAAATGGAGAACCTGCGCAACACGCTTCACGTGAATCGATTCCCTTATTTCGAGGTTCTTCTCAAAACCTCGCGCCTCAGCGGGACCTTTTTCGACGCACAACTTGTGGCTTATAGAACTTATCCCAATCTTCACTGAGCGGAGTTCCGATACAGCTGGATCATGGGCCGGTCCCTATTGCGCGATATCCTCGATATCACCACTCAATGATGGTTACCGCACAGTCAGCCGGTTGACGGTCAGGCGATCGCGATGGAACTTTGCGGTGTGCCCGCCAAGACAGGTGATCGAGGGTTTGAGGCCCATAAAATTTTGCAATATGGAATCCGGGTCCGTGCCCCTGCGGCAGTACGTGTAAACGGAGTGGCGCTTGCCGCAGTTCTCGAGGCAGCAAGCGCCGTCGATTTCCCAAAAAGAATTCATGCGGCTCGTTTGGCTAGTCACCAAGTTGGTCGCGAGACGAACGGTCGATCGAGAGATTTCTCCGATCCGTAAATACTGCGGACAGAGAAAACGGATGGGCCATACGGCAGTGGGAAGAAATTGCGACGAGCCAACCCAACCGAGAGGACTTTGACGGGGAAGAACGACGGACTCACCGCAACTTGGACAGGGAAAGCAATAGATAAGACTTGGGCCCGACAATTATGTCTCCAGGCATTGCGGGTGTCCGACGCCAAGCCAAGAGGTCTAGACAACACTCTCGCCACAAGCAAACTCGTGAGGCCCGATAATGCTGAATGAGTTCGATGCAAACACGAGGTTTTAGGCAGCCTCGCACCTTTGCCCATTGGTACTAAAGTAATCGGTAACTCGCCGGATGTTTAGCGGGTCGATCTTTCTAGATGATCCCCGACATCGAGGGGCAACCCGGAGTCATCTGGGATGCATCCCACTTCAGACAGCGTAGAGAAAACCGTGCTTCCCGCCATCCCCCTAACGGTTTGCCTGCGCCTTTTTCCTTCCCCGAGGTCGAGGTAACAAACGCATGGAAACCCTTGCTCAGCAAGCTGCTGTTGGCCAAAGCGAGGAAAGCAATCTCTCCTCGAATGGCTTGCAACCCTCTGCTTCAGATTGCATGGTGGCGATCTTGCAGAGTCTCCATACCATGCGGGATGGCGACTTCAGCGTCAGACTCCCAGTATCGTGGAGCGGACTCCCGGGCAAGATTGCCGACAGCTTTAACGACATTGTCTCCGCCAACGAACAGATGGCGCGCGAGCTAAGCCGCGTGGGGCTGGCCGTCGGCAAGGAAGGCAGGATTCGCGAACGCATTCATTTTGAGCGGCGCAAGGGGGCCTGGGACGACATGGAGGTCTCTGTCAACACCCTGGTCGAGGACCTGCTGCGGCCTACCACAGAAGTCACGCGCGCCATCGCTGCCGTGGCGCAGGGCAATCTGACGCAGACGGTGCGGCTCGATGTGGATGGCCGCCCGCTTGAAGGCGAGTTCCTGCGCTCGGCCAATATCGTGAATACGATGATTCAGCAACTGGGCGTTTTTACCGCCGAGGTAACGCGCGTGGCTCGCGAGGTGGGCACCGACGGCAAGCTTGGCGGCCAGGCAATGGTGCCCGGCGTGGCCGGAACCTGGAAGGACCTGACCGATTCGGTGAACTCCATGGCCTCGAACCTCACGGGCCAGGTGAGAAACATGGCCGAAGTGGCAACGGCCGTGGCCAGCGGCGACCTTTCGCGCAAGATCACCGTGGACGTGCGCGGCGAAATTCTGCAGCTCAAGGAAGCCATCAACACGATGGTCGATCAGCTGCGCTCCTTTGCATCCGAAGTGACGCGCGTGGCCCGCGAAGTAGGCACTGACGGCAAGCTCGGCGGCCAGGCGGTTGTGCCCGGCGTGGCCGGAACCTGGAAGGACCTTACCGACTCCGTAAATGCCATGGCCGGGAACCTAACAGCGCAGGTAAGAAACATCGCCGAGGTAACGACGGCTGTGGCTCGCGGCGACCTTTCGCGCAAGATCACCGTCGACGTGAAGGGCGAAATTCTGGAACTCAAAGACACCATCAACACCATGGTGGACCAGTTGAACGCCTTCGCTGGCGAAGTGACGCGCGTGGCCCGCGAGGTGGGCACGGAAGGCAAGCTCGGCGGTCAGGCCAACGTTCCCGGCGTGGCTGGAACCTGGAAGGATTTGACGGACAACGTCAACTTTATGGCCGGCAACCTCACCGGCCAGGTGCGCAATATCGCAGAAGTGGCAACGGCCATTGCCAACGGCGACCTCTCGCGCAAGATCACCGTCGATGTACGCGGCGAGATGTTGCAGTTGAAAGAAACGCTGAACACGATGGTGGACCAGCTGAACCGATTTGCCGGCGAGGTGACGCGTGTGGCCCGCGAGGTGGGCACGGAAGGCCGCCTGGGCGGGCAGGCCAATGTGCCCGGCGTAGCGGGAACCTGGAAGGACTTGACCGACTCAGTGAACTTTATGGCCGGCAACCTGACTGGCCAGGTGCGCAACATCGCCGAAGTGACGACGGCCGTGGCCCGCGGCGACCTTTCGCGCAAGATCACGGTGGACGTGAAGGGCGAAATTCTGGAGCTCAAGAACACCATCAACACAATGGTGGACCAGTTGAACGCGTTTGCCGGCGAGGTGACGCGCGTGGCGCGCGAGGTGGGCACCGACGGCAAGCTCGGCGGTCAGGCGCAGGTCTCGGGCGTGGCCGGCACATGGAAGGACCTGACTGACAACGTGAACTTCATGGCCTCGAACTTGACAGGCCAGGTGAGAAACATCGCCGAGGTGGCGACGGCCGTGGCTCGCGGCGATCTTTCGCGCAAGATCACGGTGGACGTGAAGGGCGAAATTCTCGAGCTCAAGGACACCCTCAACACGATGGTGGACCAGCTGAACGCGTTTGCCGGCGAAGTGACGCGCGTAGCCCGCGAAGTGGGCACGGACGGCAAGCTCGGAGGCCAGGCCAACGTGCCCGGTGTGGCCGGCACGTGGAAGGATCTTACCGACAACGTGAACTCCATGGCCTCGAACCTGACGGGCCAAGTGAGAAACATCGCGGAAGTCTCGACGGCCATCGCCAACGGTGACCTCTCGAAGAAAATCACGGTGAATGTATCGGGCGAAATCCTGCTGCTCAAGGAAACCATCAACACGATGGTCGATCAGCTGAACCGGTTCGCCGGCGAGGTGACGCGCGTGGCCCGCGAAGTGGGTACCGAAGGCAAGCTTGGCGGGCAGGCCAACGTGCCTGGCGTGGCCGGCACGTGGAAGGATTTGACCGACTCAGTGAATTCGATGGCTGGTAACCTGACGGGCCAAGTGAGAAACATTGCAGAGGTGACGACGGCCGTAGCTCGCGGCGACCTTTCGCGCAAGATCACGGTGGACGTGAAGGGCGAAATTCTGGAGCTCAAGAACACCATCAACACCATGGTGGATCAGTTGAACGCGTTTGCAGGCGAGGTGACACGCGTTGCCCGCGAGGTGGGCACCGATGGCAAGCTCGGCGGTCAGGCGCAGGTACCCGGCGTGGCCGGAACCTGGAAGGACCTTACGGATTCGGTCAACTTTATGGCCGGCAACCTGACGGCGCAGGTGCGCAACATCGCCGAGGTCGCGACCGCCATCGCCAACGGCGACCTTTCGCGCAAGATTACCGTGGACGTGCGCGGCGAGATTCTGCAGCTCAAAGAAACGCTGAACACCATGGTCGAACAGCTGCGCTCGTTTGCTGCTGAAGTAACGCGCGTGGCCCGCGAGGTAGGTTCGGAAGGCCGCCTCGGCGGACAGGCGAACGTGCCCGGTGTGGCCGGCACCTGGAAGGACCTTACCGACTCCGTGAACGCCATGGCAGGCAATCTGACGGCGCAGGTCCGCAATATCGCAGAGGTGACGACGGCGGTGGCTCGCGGCGACCTTTCACGCAAGATCACGGTGGACGTGAAGGGCGAAATTCTGGAGCTGAAGGACACGATCAATACCATGGTCGACCAACTCAACGCCTTCGCTGCCGAGGTGACGCGCGTGGCCCGCGAAGTGGGCACGGAAGGCAAGTTAGGCGGCCAGGCCCTGGTTCCGGGCGTGGCCGGCACCTGGAAAGACCTTACGGACAACGTGAACGTGATGGCGGCCAATTTGACGGAACAAGTCCGCGGCATTGTGAAAGTGGTGACCGCTGTGGCCAACGGCGTGCTCACGCAGAAGCTCACGGTGAACGCCAAGGGTGAAGTGGCTGCGCTGGCCGAGACCATTAATAACATGACCGACACGCTGGCCACTTTTGCCGACCAGGTGACGACCGTAGCCCGCGAGGTGGGCGTGGAAGGCCGGCTTGGCGGCCAGGCCAATGTGCCGGGCGCCGCTGGTACGTGGAAAGATTTGACCGGCAACGTGAACCTGCTGGCCGATAACCTGACCAACCAGGTGCGCGCCATCGCCGAAGTGGCTACGGCCGTGACCAAGGGCGACTTGACGCGGTCGATTCAGGTGGAAGCCCGCGGCGAAGTGGCCGAGCTCAAAGACAACCTGAACACCATGATCGACAACCTGCGGCTCACGACCGACCGGAATACCGAGCAGGACTGGTTGAAGACCAACCTCGCCCGCTTCACCGGAATGCTGCAAGGGCAGCGCGACCTGGGCACCGTGGGTCGCATGCTTCTTTCGGAACTGGCGCCACTGGTGAACGCCCAGCAAGGTGTCATCTACCAGATGGGCAGCGAACCCACGGCAGACGACGCAAAGCTGGCCCTGCTCTCAACGTTTGCCGATACTCCCGAGGGCCAATTCTCCGAAGTGCGAATCGGCGAAGGGCTGATTGGCCAGTGTGCTTCGGAGAAGCGGCGCCTGCTCATCAGCGAGCTTCCGCGCAATACCGCGCCCATCCGTTCTGGCCTGTTCAAAGCCAAACCCAAAAATGTTATTGTGCTGCCGGTGCTCTTCGAAGATCGCGTGAAAGCAGTCATCGAACTCGCCAGCCTGAGCGCATTCACCGCGTCGCACCTCGCCTTCCTGGAACAGCTCACGGCATCGATCGGCATCGTGTTGAACTCGATTGAGGCCACGATGCAGACCGAAGGCCTGCTGAAACAGTCGCAGCAGCTCGCCGCTGAGCTGCAGACGCAGCAGAAGGAGCTGCAACAGACCAACGAGCAGCTCGCGCAAAAAGCCCAGCAGCTTGCCGAACAGAACACCGAGGTGGAGCGGAAGAACCAGGAGATCGAGCAGGCCCGCCGCGCTCTGGAAGAGAAGGCGCGCGAGTTGGCGTTGACCTCGAAATACAAATCGGAATTCCTCGCCAACATGTCGCACGAGCTGCGCACGCCGCTCAACAGTATTCTGGTGCTGGGGCAGCAGTTGGCGGAAAATCCCGACGGCAGCCTCTCTGCGAAGCAGGTGGAATTTGCCCGCACCATTCACGGGGCGGGTACCGACCTGCTCAACCTCATCAGCGATATTCTCGACCTTTCCAAGATCGAGTCGGGCACCGTCTCGGTCGAAGCCGAAGAGGTGCTCTTCGGATCTCTGCTCGACACGGTTTCGCGGCCGTTCCGCCACGAGGCAGAGAACCGCAGGCTGGCATTCGAGGTCAGCAGCGATCCGCGGCTGGGACGCAGCCTCGTCACCGACTCCAAGCGTCTGCAGCAGGTGCTGAAGAACCTGCTGTCGAATGCGTTCAAGTTTACGGAGCAAGGCAGTGTGCGCCTCAGAGTATTGAGTCCGTCCAGCGGATGGAGTGCCGATCATCCAATTCTGAGCGGCGCGCGATCTGTGATTGCCTTCGAAGTTGCCGATACCGGCATCGGCATCCCGCCCGAAAAGCAGCGCATCATCTTCGAGGCCTTCCAGCAGGCGGACGCAGGCACCAGCCGCAAGTTTGGCGGCACCGGGCTGGGGCTCGCCATCAGCCGCGAGCTGGCAAGCCTGCTCGGCGGCGAGATCCAGCTCCGGAGCGTGCCGGGGCAGGGAAGCAGCTTCACCCTGTACCTGCCGCAAACCTACGTCGGACCGGTTACGGCCAACGTCGTCAAGATGGAAAAGAGCGGCGCCATTCCGCTGCCGACTTTCCTTACCACGGTCTCAGTGGTTGAGCAGGAGTCGCGCATCGAAGACGATCGCGGCAACCTGCAGGAGGGCGACGCCATTCTGCTCATCGTTGAAGACGATCCGCATTATGCGCGCGTTCTCTACGACCTGTCTCGCGACCAGGGCTTCAAGGTACTGGTTGCACAGACCGGTACCGAGGCCCTTTCGCTGGCCCACGATTACAACCCGACAGCCATCTCACTCGATGTCTTCCTGCCCGACATGCTGGGCTGGACGGTATTGAATCATCTCAAGCAGGATTCCAGAACGCGCCACATCCCCGTGCAGATGCTCACGCTCGACGAGGACCGCCATCATGGCCTCTCGCGCGGCGCATTTGCATTTGTCACCAAGCCATCGACGACCGAGGACCTGGAGGCCGCGCTCTCGCGTATTCGCCAGTATTCACAGCCGCGGCGCAAGCGGCTGCTCGTCGTCGAAGATAATCCTGCGGAGCAGCTCAGCATCTGCGAGCTGCTCGGTCATAAAGACATCGACATAGAGGTCGCCGACTCGGGCGCATCGGCGCTAAAATCTCTCGAAGAATCGAACTACGACTGCGCAGTTCTGGACTTGCGCCTCCCCGACATGACGGGTTTCGACGTTCTCGATCGGCTGCGCGAGACGCCCAAGCTCAGAGACCTGCCGGTCGTGGTTTTCACAGGCCGTGAACTTTCGCCGGAAGAAGATGCGCAACTGCACATCCTGGCGCGTAGCGTGGTAGTGAAGGATGTGGAATCGCCGGAACGGCTACTCGACGAAACCGCACTGTTCTTGCACCGCGTGATCGCCGATCTTCCGCCCTCCAAACAACAGATGCTCGACCGGCTGCATCAATCCGACGATGCGCTTGCCGGGCGCAAGGTGCTGGTGGTCGACGACGACGTGCGCAACATCTTCGCGCTTTCGAGCGTTCTGGAGCGGCGGGGCATGACCGTGCTCTCGGCGGGCACTGGGCGCGAGGCCATCGCGACCATCGAGTCCACGCCCGACTTGGCCATCGTGCTTATGGACATCATGATGCCGGAGATGGACGGTTACGAGACTATGCAGGTGATCCGGCAGAATCCGTCGCTGCGTCGCTTGCCTATCATTGCACTCACTGCCAAGGCGATGAAAGGAGACCGCGAACGTTGCCTTGAAGCCGGGGCGTCCGAGTACCTGGCCAAACCCGTCAATACCGAGCAATTGCTTTCGGCATTGCGAATGTGGTTGCACCGTTAGACGCGCAGAGGAACCGCGATGGAGAATGACAGATGAGTGCGGACGACGCGACCAACATTCTCATGGTCGACGATGAGCCAGCAAAGTTGCTGAGCTACGAGGCTATCCTCGGCGATCTGGGCGCAAACCTGATCAAGGCCTCCTCTGCCGTGCAGGCCATGAACGTGCTCTTGAAGACGGATATCTCCGTCGTCCTGATGGACGTTTCCATGCCCCAAATGGACGGCTTTGAGCTAGCCGACGTCATCCGCCAGCATCCGCGTTTCCAAAAGACCGCCATCATCTTCATCTCCGGCGTCCATCTCACGGATTCCGATCGCATCCACGGCTATCGAAGCGGCGCGGTGGACTACATCTCGGTGCCGGTGATACCGGAGGTGTTGCGCGCCAAGGTGGGGGTCTTCACCGAGCTGCACCGCAAGACTCGCCAGCTCGAGCGCCTCAACCGCGATCTCGAGCAGCGCGTGGAAGAGCGGACTACAGAGCTGCGGCAGAGCGAAGCGCAATTCCGGACACGCGCCAAGCTGCTGCAATTGGCCTCCGAGGCCATCATGGTGCGCGACGGCGACGATCGTATCCGGTTCTGGAACGCAGGCGCGGAAAACCTGTACGGCTGGCGAAACGATGAGGTGCTGGGACAAAAGATGCATCCGCTTCTGCAGACCGTTTTCCCTGTGCCTCGCGACGAGATAGAGCGCGTACTCGAAAGCCAGGGATGGTGGGAAGGCAACGTGCTGCAAACCACGCGGGATGGAAGAGAGATTGTGGTTGCGTGCCGCAAGACGATCGATCACGATTCCGATGGCGTGCTTGAAGTCGGGCGCGACATCACGGCACAGCTAAGGGCTGAAGAGGTCTTGCGCGAATCGGAGAAGCTCGCGGCGATGGGGCGCGTGGCGGGAATCATCGCGCATGAGATCAATAATCCACTGGCCGCGATCACGAATCTCTTCTTTCTGCTGCGCGCCCATCCCTCTTTGGATGAGGATGCCCGCCGCCTGGCCAACATGGCGGAACTGGAATTGCTTCGTGTCTCCCACATCACTCGTCAGACGCTCAGTTTTTATCGCGAATCCAAACGGCCCATCCCCATTTCGATTCCTGAACTGCTCGACAATGTGCTCGAATTACAGGAACGCGAGATCAACAGCAATCACATCGTCCTGCGCAAGAAGTACGTGGCCACGCATCCCATCCACGGCTTCCCCGTCGAACTTCGCCAGGTATTCATGAACCTGATTGCCAACGCCATTCAGGCGATGCAGGAGGGCGGCCAGCTCCGGCTGCATGTGCGCGAAGTTACCGATTGGACTACGCAGACGCGCGGCATCGGAATCTCCATCACGGACACCGGTGTCGGCATCCGTCCCGAAGACGCCAAGCATCTCTTTGAGCCTTTTTACAGCACCAAATCCACCAAGGGCACCGGACTGGGCCTTTGGATCAGCAAAGGAATACTGCAGAAGTATGATGGCCGCATCTCGTATCGGAGCTTTCACTATCGCGGCCGATGCATCACCTGCTTCCACGTTTTCATCCCTGTAAGTGGGGCCGCAAGCCGGGTCGCCCATGCCGGCGGTGAGGGCGCGAAGCTGGAGACTGTGGGCGCGCCACGGGGCGATTGAGCATTTCTCCTCGAGATGTGCGCCAAAGTTGATGGCAGTCTCTATGGCATGCCTTCCGTCTTCCCCTCGAAATGCGCCTCCATCTCTTCGAGCGTCTTACCCTTCGTCTCCGGCAAAAAGAATGCCGCGGCGATGAGATAAACCACCGTGAAGCCGGCGAAGAGAAAAAACATCGACGAGTAACCGTGCTTGCTCACGAAAGGCAGAAAGATTGCGGCTAGCGTGGTCGACACCATCTGGTTAAGCACTAGCGCAATGCTCATACCGACGGAGCGGATGCGCGTCGGCATGAGCTCGCTCAGCGCCAGCCACACCACCACACCCGGCCCCATGGCAAAGAACGCGACGAACAGGTAGAGTCCCAGCGCCACCAGCCAGCCGTGGCGCGCTTCAGGTACGCGCCCCACGAGCGCCTTATCGATCTTGAGCGGAGCGGTCTCGGCGGCCTTGAAGTTGGCGAAGGGATTTTTGAAGAGCGCCTCGATTCTGTTTGCGGGCACGCAGCTGGCGCGTGTGATTTCGATGGGTGCGGCCACCGCATCGTCGGAGCGCACAGAACTGGTGGCGGCAGTGAAACCGCCGTAGGAGTAAATGATCTCCAGCGAAGCGCGGCTGGCGTCGATCCCGCGGCTGTTGGCGGGTCCCGCATCGCCCGCCGCATGCAGCAGCTTCGCCGCCTCCGCCGCATCGAAGCGCAAGGTCAACTCTTGGCTGGGTCCCACGAGCGCCTGCGCCTGGTCGCGGCAATCCACGCCAATCTTTTCTGTCGTTCTGAAGAGCAAGCCCACGCTCGCCATGGCCAGGATCACGCCGCTGGTGCCGATCACCAGCAGGAATTTGCGGCCCTTGCGATCGACCAGCACCATGCCGATGGTGGTTGCGAGAAAATTCACGACAGTGAAAATGACGTAGCCCCAATGTGCCACGAGATCGCTCAATCCGCTCTCGATCAGAATGCCAGTGTTGTAGCCGATCACGGAGTTGATGCCCGTGGCCTGGTTACAGGCGAGGATCACGCATGCGAGAAGGAAGGGAATCACGTATTTGCGCCGCAACAGCGAATCGTGAACACGCTCTCCGGTCGAGCCCGACGCAGCGTGCGCCGTTGCCGCCATCTCGTCAAGCTCCAGGGCCGCCTGCTCGGCATTGCGCGAACGAAGCAGAGCCGCGTGGGCGCGCCCGTTCTGGCCGCGCCGGAATAGCCATCGCGGCGACTCGGTCACAAAAAAACCGCCGAGCACAAACAACAATCCTGGCGGCAGCGAAACCCAGAAGATGCTGCGCCAGGCATGATTCTCGAAGTCGGAGAGAGCCTTTGCGTCATTCAGTCGCGTAACGGCTGCGACGCGATAGCTGAAGTACATTCCGATCAACGCCGCGGCTACAATGCCCAGCGTCAGCAGCCACTGAAAAACCGCCGTGCCTTTGCCGCGATTGGACGCGACCAGGCACTCGGCGAGATACAGTGGAACCACCACGCCGATCAATCCCGCGCTCATGCCCTGCAGCAGACGGCCGAAGAACAACACGGCGAAGCCCTGCGAGAGGGCGATGACGGGAATGCTGAGCGCAAATGTGCATCCGCTCAGGATCATCAGCGGTCTGCGTCCCATCCAGTCGGCCAGCACTCCGGCGAACAACGTGGAGAGCACGCTGCCCAGCAGGACCGCGGCCACAATCTCTGAAAGCTGCGCAGGCGTCAGTTTCGATGTTGCGGCGAGATACGGGTACGCGCCGCCGATGATGCCGACGTCGACGCCGTAGAGCAGACCGCCCAGGCCTGCCACCAGCAGCAGAAATGCGTTGTAGCGGCGGATCGCGGCAGAATCATCCAGAGCCGTGAATGTAGCCGCGTGCGGAGAGCCGGTGGCGCTCATCGATCCCCCTTTCACTCATCGCTGCGCAGTTCGGTAGCACAACTTGCCGAAGAGCAAAACCAGACGATTCCTCAGTCTACAATGGTCGCATCAGGTGCTCGAATACTCGCACGATCATCCGGAAAGCAGGCCCGCATTGCCGCGACTCACGCTACGCTTCCTCTCGTGTCTCCTAGTTCCCGTTGCCTGTTGCCTGGTCCCGGTTTTCTGCTCTGCGCAAACGCAGGTCAAGCTGCTGCCCGCGCCGCGTGAAGCGCATTTTGGCCAAACCGCGGACCTCCCGGCCAGAATGTTGGTTGACGTTCCCGGCCACGATGCAGAAGATGAGTTTGCCGCGCGTGATCTGGAGGACGCGATCAAGCGCATCGCGCCGCCTGCCGACGAATCCCATGCCTCCGCGCAACTGCCCTATCGCGTCACCCTCCTGCGCAGGGAATCCACGGAAGCAAAGACTGCCATGGCTCGCGTCAATCTCGTCTTCGATCCCGCGATGGAATCGGAAGGCTATGTGCTCATCGTCGAGCCGCGCCAAGCCACCATCATCGGCGCTACCGGTGCGGGTGTTTTTTATGGAGTCCAGACCTTCAAGCAGTTGCTGCCGCTGCCCGGCGCGCCGCGCGTGCTGCCCACGGGCACGGTTCGCGACTGGCCGGCGATGAAATATAGAGGCATCCAAGACGATCTCTCGCGCGGCCCGTTTCCCACGCTTGAGTTCCAGAAGCACCAGATTCGGGTCTTTGCCGCATTCAAAATCAACATCTACTCGCCCTACTTTGAGCACACACTGCTCTATCCCGACCAGCCCCTGGCCGCGCCGCCCGGCTCCGCGTTCACGCCGGCCCAGGCCGCGGAGTTGGTGGCTTATGCACGCCAGTACCACATCACGATTGTTCCCGAGCAGGAGGCCTTCGGCCATCTGCATCACGTGCTCAAATACGAACTCTACCAGGATATGGCGGAGACACCGCACGGCTACGTGCTTGCGCCCGGCCAGGACGGCACGCTGCCGCTCATCAAAGATTGGTTTACCCAAATCGCGCAGGAATTTCCCTCGCCCTTCATCCACATAGGCGCCGACGAAACCTTCGATCTCGGTGTTGGCCGCACGCACGACGCGGTGGTGCAAAAAGGCTACGGCCCGGTGTACGTCGACTTCCTCAAGCAGATTCACGACGAACTCGCGCCGCTCAATCGCCGCCTGCTCTTCTGGGGCGACATCGGCGACGCCAATCCCGACGCGGTTTCTGCGCTGCCCAAGGACATGATTGCCGTGCCCTGGAATTACTGGAGGACGACCGGCTTCGACAAGATGATCGCGCCCTTCGCCAAAAACGGCATTGAAACCTGGGTCGCGCCCGGCGACGCGAATTGGAACGAAGTCTATCCCGTGGCCAAAACCGCACTCTGGAATATTCAGGGGTTCATTCGCGACGGGCAGCGCCTGGGATCGACAGGCGCGCTCACCACTGTCTGGAACGACGACGGCGAAGGCCTTTTCAACATGGATTGGTACGGTGTACTCTTTGGCGCGGTGGCTGCATGGCAGCCCGGTGAAAGCCCCATTGCCGATTATCAGGATGCCTACGGCGCCAACTTCCACCTCGACCCCAGCGGCAAGATCGACGATGCGGAAAAAGAGCTGATGGCCGCCGAGGAAGCCCTCAGTGCCGCCAAGCCTGGCATGAACAGCGACGAACTTTTCTGGCTCGCTCCCTGGAGCGCGCAGGGGCAGGACGTTTCTTTGCGGCTCTTGCCGCAGGCGCACGATCTGCGCCTTCATGCCGAGCACGCCATCGTCTTGCTCGAACAGGCGCGCGCCGCCAATCCCAATCTCGTCGAGCTCGACGCGCTTACCGCCATGGACCTGGGTGCGCGCCGCCTCGATCTCATCGGCCTCAAATTTCAACTTGCCCAGGAGATCGCCTCAGCTTATGCGCAGGCCACGGCACAGCAGCACGACAAGGCCCAGCGCACTGCCACCGGCCACTTGCTCGAAGAGATCAGCAGCTACAACGGCCGCTGCCAGGATCTGCGCGACGCCTACTCCGCTCTCAAAGCCGAATACAGTCAGGTCTGGCTCGCGGAGAACCGCCCCTACTGGCTCAACAACGTCACCGTCCGCTACGATCTTGAGATCGAACGGTGGCAGCGCGGCGGCAATCAGTTTGAAACGGCGACCCACGCCTGGGGAAATGGCCAGGACCTGCCGGCGGCCTCGTCGCTCGGCTTGCCCGAGACGACGCCGTCCACATTGCCCGTGCCATCTGAAAGCACGCACTAAGGCCCGCGCACAGGAATCAATTGGATTACCACGCGCAAGATTTTTTGCCCTTCGGCAGAGTACGCGATGCACACTAGATATATGTTTGTGCGCACTTCCCAGAATGCGCTGCCTATAGTTCTGCTCATTGACGATGACTTGGTGAGCCGCGAAGTCACAGCTACGGTCCTTACCATGAATGGGTACACCGTTCACACCGCGGAAGCTGGCGCCGCAGCTTTGGCTTTGTTTACCACCGCCGAGGGCCAGCCTGCGCCGCTTCAGCTCGATGCGATCCTGATGGATATGCAGATGCCTGGTCTCAGCGGGACGCGGTTGATCGACGAGCTCCGCATGCGTACCCAGGCACGCATCTACGTTGTGAGCGGCAGCTACCCGCCCCCTGAAGTGACAGCAGCAGCCGACGGCTTTCTCCTCAAGCCTTTCAGCGCCGAAGCTCTCGGCAAACTCCTCGAAGACAGCAAGCCGGACGCCGCGCCGTCGCTGCTCGATTCGAACGATCCCGTGGTTAGTAAGGAGGTTCTTGCGCAATTCCGCCAGCTGATGCCCGAGCCCGCGGTGCGTAAGGTCTACGAGGCCGTTGTCGCCGATCTCGACCGGCGCATCGACGCGATCTCCAGCGCCATGGACAAAGGCGACGTTGCCGAGGTGCGGCGCATCGGACACGCTATCAAGGGCGGCTGCGGCATGGCCGGGGCACTGGAGGCCGCGCGGCTCGGTGCGCTGCTCGAGTCAGGGGATAACCAGTTGGGTAACAGAGCAGCTTTACTAAACGATTTGCGCACTGCTGCCCAGCGGTTAAAGAATATGCTGGATGCTGAGATGCCTGCCTGACCTAGCCTGTGACTCAAGGCACGGCCGGGCTTTCGCGGGAGGCATAACCCCAAGATGGACAGACCGATTCGAATCGTTCTCGCGGATGACCACCCCGTCGTCCGTGTGGGCGTTCGCAACATGCTTACGGAAGCTGACGGCTTTGAGGTGGTTGGCGAAGCTACCGATGGCGACGAGGCCATCACCGAGACCCTGGAAAAGCAGCCCGATATTATTCTTCTCGACGTGTCGATGCCGCGGCTGCCTGGCCTTGAGGCCATGCGCGCTATCATGAACGGTCCTTCCACGGCCAAGATCCTGCTGCTCACCTCCACCATTACGACACAGCAGATTATCGAGGCCCTGCACATTGGCGCCCGCGGCATCGTGCACAAAGACGCGCTCGCCAACCACCTGCAAACCGCCATACGCACCGTCCACACCGGCGACTATTGGATCGGCGGCAAGCGCGTGGTCAATCTTGTCTCCGCTTTGCACGACCTGATGCAGCAGGCTGCCGTGCCGCAGCGCAAAACCTACGGCCTCACGCCCCGCGAGCTCGAGGTCGTCGGCTGCATCGTCGAGGGCTGCTCCAATCGCGACATCGCCAAGCAATTTACTTTGAGCGAAGAGACCGTCAAGCGCCACCTCTCGAACATCTTCGATAAGACCGGCGTCTCCACTCGCCTCGAGCTGGCCTTGTTCGCTATCGCGCACCACCTGGTCACTCCGCAGACGTGAGCTGCAATAGCACCATTGTCTCCGTCGCGCCATTCTGTTGCTTCGATTTAGGATGGGTTGTATTGCTGACGGTGGGAGGGCGCAGGACCAGCTCCGCTAACACCGCCAACTCCGCTCGTTTCCCATCAGGCAGGTGCGCGCATGGGTGAATTAAGCAGAATCGGCATTGCCCTCGATTCCGATCTCCTGAAGCGGTTCGACCGCTCCATTGAGAAGAGCGGCTACACGAACCGATCGGAGGCATTCAGGGATCTGATCCGTGATCGGCTGGTGCGCGAGCGAACTGCCGAGCGCGATGCAACGGTGGTCGGCACCGTGACCCTCATCTTCAACCATCACGCCTCTGGAATCACCGAGAGGCTGACCGAAGTGCAGCACGAGCACCACGACCTCGTGGTCTCGACGAGTCACGCGCATCTCGATTACGAGTCCTGCCTCGAGGTACTGATCGTTCACGGCAAGGCCGCTCGCGTACAGCACTTCGCCGACATTCTCATCGGCCTCAAAGGTGTGCAGCACGGGCGCCTCGTGATGACCGTGCCCTCGCTCGACGCCGGGCACACCCACGAACACGCACACTCGCACGACCATCAGCACAAGCACAATCATTGAGCTATTTTTTGGTGTCAAAGAAGCTATAGGTCGTGCGAGTGTGCGTGTTCGTGGGTGTGCCCGGCGTCGAGCGAGGGCACGGTCA
>Ga0187847_10001689_pt1 | contig 19356 bp, 17 predicted proteins | sample June2016WEW_4_10_FD_132458 | JGI IMG/M metagenome (GOLD analysis project Ga0187847, IMG submission 132458) | Peatland microbial communities from SPRUCE experiment site at the Marcell Experimental Forest, Minnesota, USA - June2016WEW_4_10 | ecosystem: Environmental > Terrestrial > Soil >...
CGCCTCTGGTATTTTCCGTTGAATATGGGAAGTTCATGAATATCGAGAAAGAAGTGATGACGCAATTCCCGGCTCTGGGGCTTGAAGTTCCCGAGGACCACCCTGACCGAAACAAATACGTTTCAATTGACCGCCGCGCGACCCATATCAAATCCACTGACCTGGAAGAGATAACCCTGATGGGCAGGGGAGACATCCTATTCCTTTATACGGACGGCGTTTATGACGGTAGCGACGAGCAGGACAGGCGAGAGATTGAGCAGATTGTTGAACAACACAAGTGGGGTTCGGCAAAGGAAATCTGCAACGCGATTCTGGAGTATGCGCTAAGAAACGACGATCAGTTGCGGAAGATTGGTGAGCCGGACCGAATTGACGACAAAACGGTGTTCATTATCAAGAACGGTTAGCAACGGCTGGCGCTTGGTGGCAGACTCCAGCTTCCGGTTCTGCAATCGAGAACTGCAGATTGGAATTAGTGAGTTTGGAAGAATGTATCGATCCCTGTCATTGGAGACGCGATTCTGATTTCACCCGTGATTCTTGCCTAGCAGAGAGAGCGATGAGCAATCATTTTGATTCCATCATTATCGGGGCCGGACAGGCAGGTCCGTCTCTGGCGGGCCGTCTGACCCAGGCGGGCCAGAAGATAGCCTTTATCGAGCGAAAATCGTTCGGCGGCACGTGTGTCAACACTGGTTGCATCCCGACGAAGACCATGGTTGCGAGCGCGTACGCGGCGCATATGGCACGGCGCGCCGGCGATTTTGGCGTGATGATACCGGGATCGATTCAAGTGGACATGAAGGCGGTGAAGGCGCGCAAGGAAGCGATCCTGGGCAAGTCACGCGATGGGATTGAGAGATGGTTGCGCGGAATGACGAATTGCACTGTCTTCCATGAGTCGGCCCGCTTTGTTTCTGGTCATGAGATCGTCGCCGGGGCAGAGACAATCAGCGCTGATCAGATTTTTATCAACGTGGGTGGACGTGCGATTGTGCCGGAGTTTCCTGGCGTTCACGAGATTTCCTATCTGACCAATTCCTCAATGCTTGAGTTGGAAGAAGTACCACAGCATCTAGTAGTGGTTGGTGGAAGCTACATCGGTTTGGAGTTCGCGCAGATGTTTCGCCGCTTCGGCAGCGAGGTAACTGTTGTCGAAAAGGGTCCTCGGCTCTTGCTGCGTGAGGACGAGGACATTTCCGCCGCAATCAAGGAAATCCTGGAGTCGGAAGGAATTCATATCCGGCTCGAGGCGGAGTGTATCGCTTTCGAACCCGGGCAGAAGGATATAGCAGTTCATGTCAATTGCGGGTCAGGGGAGCCCAAAGTGCATGGGTCTCACGTGTTGTTGGCCGTGGGCCGCAGACCCAACACAGACGATCTTGGTCTCGACAAAGCGGGTGTGCTGACCGACGAAACCGGATACATTGCTGTGGACGATCAACTACGGACGAACGTCCCCGGGATCTGGGCGTTGGGTGATTGCAATGGCAAGGGTGGTTTCACGCACACTTCGTACAACGATTTCGAGATCGTGGCCGCCAACCTGCTGGACAATGATCTGCGGCGAGTGAGTGACAGGATTCAGGCGTATGCGCTCTACATTGATCCGCCTCTGGGAAAAGCTGGACTGACCGAGGCTGAAGTTCGCCGGGCAGGAAAGCCTGCGCTGATTGGTACTCGCCCGATGGCCAAGGTTGGAAGAGCAGTTGAGAAGGGCGAAAGCAAGGGATTCATGAAAGTGCTGGTGGATGCCGAGAGCAAGAAGATTCTGGGGGCGGCGATACTGGGAACTGGAGGAGACGAGGCAATTCATTGCATTCTCGATGTGATGTACTCGGGGAGCCCCTATACCACCTTGCAACGGGCGGTTCATATTCATCCAACTGTATCGGAACTCATCCCGACTATGCTCGGCGACTTACACCCTTTGAAATAGATGGCGTCGCGCGCGAATGTCCCGGTTGCTGGATCGGGTCAAGCTGACCATATACGATAGATGGAACGACATTTACCGGAGGTTCCCGAGTGCCGTTTCGCTTCTTATCATTGATTGTTCTGCTGTTTCTTTCATCCACGCTTTTTGCGCAATCGGAAGCTCCCGCACGCCATCAAATTTACGGCGGCTATAGCTTCCAGTCCAACACCTTCAATGGAGTGCCCGGAGCACGCCAGCCGCTAAACGGGTGGGACGCCTCCGGCGCCTTCCAACCGTGGCATGGGTTGCGCTTCAAACTGGATACCTACGGGTATCGCGGAAGCAACCAGGGCATTCAGCAAAACGCCTTTTTCATCATGGCCGGCGCGCAATACGACATGAGATTTCGGAGGGAGACTGTCTTTGCAGAGGTGCTGGGCGGAAATGGGGGCCTGAACAAGAATTGGGGTCCGAACGGCGATCTGGGTCGCAACACCTCATTCGCGTTGCTCTTTGGCGGCGGGCTCGATACGTCGCTTTCGCGACACTTTGCCTACCGGGCGGCCGCAGACCTCCAAACCTCGAATTTCACCGTGTTGAACAACGCTACAACGATCGCCTATCGATTTCCCGGCCTGCCCAATAATTTTGCCCGCGTTACTACTGGATTGGTGTGGAAGTTCTAGTGTTATCTGAGTTTCCAGATGGTGCGAAACGGTTGACGGCGCCTGATTGGCGCACCGACTCAGCGTATGGATTCGAAACTGTCTATTGCCGGCAAATCTCCAGTAGAGGAGAAGAGTTGCGCATTTATAGACGCCTTCGTGGAGAGGGTGCAGGGATCGGAGTCGAGGCCGGCCGAGGAAGCGCTCGCGATCGAGGAGCCGCTGGAGATCCAATTGGCTTATGGGCCTGGACCACAGCGCGCTGTAAAGTCCATCTCGGTGACCATGCGCACGCCGGGGAACGACTTTGAACTAGCTGCCGGATTCCTGATGACTGAGGGCGTGGTTCACGACGTCAACGATATTGAGCGGATCGTTTATGTGACGGAGAAGGCGCCTGCTGATCCTAAGACGAGCGAAGAGCCGAACAGCGCTCTGCCTTATCAGCCGAGAAGGAATATTGTGCGCGTGGAGCTGGCTGCCGATGTTCAAGTCTCCCTCGCGAATCTGGAGCGTAATTTCTATACGACGTCCAGTTGCGGAATTTGCGGGAAGGCATCGCTGCTGGCGCTGCAGACGGTTTGTCCACTACGCGTGATGAACAGATTTGTGATCGATGCAGATCTTCTATACACGCTGCCGGCGCGGTTGCGGGCGGGACAGAGCGTCTTCGATCGTACGGGCGGGCTGCATGGAGCAGGGCTGTTCAATGCGGAAGGGAAGCTGCTCGGGATGCGTGAAGACGTGGGGCGGCACAACGCTGTGGACAAGCTTCTGGGCGCGGAGTTTCTTGCTGATCGAACGCCCTTGCGCAATACGCTGCTACTGCTCTCAGGACGCGCCAGCTTTGAACTGCTGCAGAAGGCGCTGATGGGCGGAGTTTCGATGGTGGCCGCGGTTGGAGCGCCGTCAAGCCTTGCGGTGCAGGTGGCGAAGGAGTTTGACGTGGTCCTCGTCGGTTTTTTACGCGAGGACCACTTCAACATTTATCACGGAGCCGAGCACGTGCGGCGACGAGGCGCAGTCTAGAAAAGGTTCCAGAGAGCCTGGTTGTAGACCTCGTGGTGATATTGCACCTCTGAGCCTTTGACGAATGTCCCCAACTCGCGCGGAGAGCGGTCAGCAGCGGCCTGCTTCAGATCGGCGAAGCGGCCTTGAACGTCGGCGCCGAGAATCTCAGTGATCCACGCGGATGACTTGAAGTCTTCAATGGCTTGCTGAATGTGGTCGGGTAGGTAACGCTGCGCCTGGCGCAGATTGTCTATCTCCGCTTTGGTACCATCGATGCCGGTCTTGAAGATGGAATAGAGGGTCAGGTAGGGATTCGCGTCGGGCGCGACGGAGCGTACTTCAACACGCATGGACCGGGAGTTGCCGATGGGCACGCGGACCATGGAGCCACGATCGGTGGCGGAGGCCTTTATCTGGTTGGGCGCCTCGAAGTGAGGATCGAGACGGCGATAGGAATTGACGCTGGGATTCATGATGAGGCAGAGGTCGAGCGCGTAGGTGAGGATGCGGTCGATGAATTCCCATCCAAATGCGGAGAGCTTCTCGAGGCCTTTCTCATCCCAAAAGAGATTGGTCTTGCTTTGCGAGATGGAAACGTTAGTGTGCATTCCGCTGCCGTTGACGCCCACCACAGGCTTGGGCAGATAGCTGGCAGTGAAGCCCATGCTGTTGGCGATTTGGCGAGTGAGCAGCTTGTAGAGTTGAATCTGGTCAGCGGCGGCAACGACTTCGCCATAGCCGTAATTGATCTCGAACTGGCTCGGCGCGACTTCAGGATGGTCCTTCTCATTCTGGAAGCCCATGGCCCGCTGTACTTCGGCTGATGTGTCAATGAACTGGCGGAGGGGATCGAGTGGAAGGACGTGGTAATAGCCACCGGTGTTGATGAACTCGAACTTGCCGGTCTCGTGAAACCGCTGTTCGGCGTCTTTGCCGGCGAAGAGGAAGCCTTCAATTTCATTGGCGGCGTTGAGGGTGTACTCCTTTTCCTTGTAGAGCTTGTCGGAGTATTCCTTGAGCACTCCGCGCGAGTCGCCCGAGTACGGAGTGCCATCCTTGTCGATGACCGTGCCGAAGACAAGAACCTTGCCGCTACCGAAGACATCGGCGGGCACCCAGTAGAAGGCGCCCCAATCGATGCCGAGGCGGAGATCGCTTTCTTTCTGCGCGGTGAAGCCGCGGATGGAGGAGCCGTCAAATGTGAGGTTTTCATAGGCACCGAGGAGGAACTTCTTGTCGTAGTCGAGCAGGTGCAGGCGGCCTTCCAGGTCGCTGAAGAGGACCGTGACGGCTTTGATCCGCTTCTCGTCGGTCAAGTACTTAATTCGCTTCTCGCGAACTGAGTCGACGGAGACGCGGTTGACGCGATCGGCCTTGGCTGCCAGGTTAAGCTCTTCGAGTTCCGCATACGAGAGAGCGAGAAAATTGCGGTAGTCAGTGGACATGGATCTCCTTTTGGCGGGAACCGTGAGACATTGAATAGTATCGGCCGACTCGGCCAGGAGCGCGGGTCAAAATAAGGCCCTGAAAACAAAATAGGGCATGGAGAAGCGAAAAGCAAAATGTGCTTTTCACTCTCCATGCCCGTTGGTTCGGTCTGGACCCCGAGAAGACCCGTTACAAATCAGGGCTTCGGGACGGTGTTGATGGTCTTGAGAATGCGCGAGACGATCTGGTAGGGATCGGCTTCTGAGTTGGGGCGGCGATCTTCAAGATAGCCCTTGTAGCCATTTTTGATGAAGTTGACAGGCATGCGGATGGAAGCACCGCGATCAGAGAGGCCGTAGCTGAACTTGTCGATGGCCTGTGTTTCGTGCAGGCCGGTCAGGCGCAGGTGGTTATCAGGACCGTAGACATCAATGTGTGCGGCGATGTTGTTTTCGAAGGCTTTCATGAGGGATTCGAAATAGTCCTTGCCGCCGACTTCGCGGAGGTACTTTGTGGAGAAGTTGCAGTGCATGCCGGAGCCGTTCCAATCTCCCTTGATGGGTTTGCAATGGAAGACGACGTCCACTTCGTGCTTTTCACAGAGGCGCAACATCAGATACCGAGCGGTCCACACATCGTCGGCAGCTTTCGCTGAACCCTTGGCGAAGATCTGGAATTCCCATTGACCCTTGGCAACTTCAGCATTGATGCCTTCGTGGTTGATGCCGGCGGCCAAGCAGAGCTCGAGGTGCTCCTCAACGATGGTGCGGGCCAAATTGCCCATGTACTTGTAGCCGACTCCGCAATAGTAGGGGCCCTGAGGCGTGCTGGGGTGACCACCCTTGGGCCAGCCGAGCGGGGCGCCGTCCTTGTAGAGGAAGTACTCCTGCTCGAAGCCAACCCACAGGTCGGGGTCGTTCTCGATGGTGGCGCGATAGTTGGTGGAATGCGGAGTGCCATCGGGGTGCATGACTTCGCTGAGAACTATATAGGAATCCTTGCGGCTCGCGTCGGGATACAAGGCGACCGGCTTCAGGATGCAGTCGGATTTGCTGCCCTCGGCCTGCATGGTGGAGCTGCCGTCAAAACCCCACAGGGGCAATTCTTCGAGGGTGGGTGGCTTCTCAAAGGATTTGAGCTGAGTTTTGCCACGCAATTCAGGAATCGGCTTTTTGCCGTCGAGCCAGATGTATTCGAGCTTGTACTTCGTCATGGATCTCCTTTGGGCAGGTAGAACGTGGTGGGGCATTCAGCAGAATGCTAGGGCCTGACTCATAAAGAATCCGTCAAGATTTGCGAGAGAAGCGGCTGGGAATTCTCTTGCTCAGCGATGATGGGCCGCAAGGACCATGAGCAGGAGAATGACGACGGGGATGAGAGCCAGGCCGCCGTAGTAAAGGATCTTGCGTGAGGTCTGAGATTTTCGCTTTTGCCAGTCGCGCAATTCCTCTCGGTCTTCGACGCCGACCCGATCCGGGTGAGCGAGATCCCCGGCAAATTCATGAGCCTTCGCATACCGGTTTGCGGGGCTGCGCTCCAGCGCTCGATACAGAATCTCCTGCAACTGCGGCGAAACAGACGGGTCGGCTACGCGAGGAGGGATGGGGTGGTTCAATAGGCGCTCATTCATGGCCGCGAGTGGAGAGGGGCCTGTGAATGGAAGCTTGCCAGTAAGCATTTCGTAGAGGATCACGCCGACGGAATAAATGTCGGATCGGCCGTCGCCGCGCTGGCCCTTGACCTGCTCAGGCGAGATGTAGTCCGGGGTACCAATGGTCGCGGTGAAGTTGGCGTAGGTGAGACGGCGCGCAGCCGCATCACTGGCGATGCCGAAGTCGATGAGTTTGATGTTGTCATTGGCGTCAACCATGATGTTTTCCGGCTTCAAGTCGCGATGGACGACGCCGTTGGCGTGAATGTATTCAAGGGCGTCCAGAATGTCGGAGGCGATGCGGATGGCGCGGTCCTGCGGGATTCGGCCCTCGGCGAGGATATGGCGCAGAAGACGGCCTTCGCACCACTCCATCACCATGTAGATGCGGGAGCGCTTTTCGCCGCCAAAGACACGCATTATTTTGGGATGGTTGAGTTTTTCTCCGATGCCAGCTTCGCGCTGAAAGCGGTCGAATAGGATGGGATCGGCTTCGAGGTCAGGGTGGGGAATCTTGAGGGCGACGGTGCGGTTATCGCGCAGGTCAGTGGCGCGGTAGATGGAGGCCATGCCGCTGCGAGCGATCGGCGCGTCGATGCGGTAGTCGTCGATTTGCGCGCCAGGTTCCAGGGTGCTGTAAAAGCTCATCGTGCGTATGGCTCCAACAAGGGGACTTACTCTACTGTACCGGGAAATGGCGGGGGAGATGTAACGATTATGCTCCGACTAACTCCCTCTATCAGGACGGCAGGCGGTAGGGGCGGCCGCGGTACATGCCTACCTGCTCGACGGATCGGATTCGGATGACCTGGGCTGTGGTGTTGTCGCCGCCGTCAAGTTCGACGGCACGGGCTACAAGTTCGTGTGCGACTTCGTCTATGTTCTTGTTTTGCGAGACGATGGAGGCAAGTTCTCTTTCGTTCATTTCATCGTGAAGCCCGTCGGTGCATAAGACGAGAACATCCTCCGGCTGCAGGGTGATTGCGGTGGTGTCAGCGGAGACGAACATCTCTGGTCCGAGCGAACGGATCAGGATGTGGCGGGAATCCGATTCGGCGACCTCGCTGGCGGAGATCAGTCCCATCTTTTTTTGCTCGTTAACCCAGGTGTGATCCTGAGTGATCTGCTTGGCTTTGCCATGCCGAACGAGGTAGCAACGGGAGTCGCCCACATGCGAGACGATGGCTTGGTCATGGCGAATAGCGCAGGCCACAATCGTGGTGGCCATCTTGCTGTCCCGATGCTGCGGTGTCAGGGTGCAGTCGTGGACGGCGGCGTTTGCGTGCTGGATGAGGCGCGGCAACAGGCTGATGAGCATTGTGCCGGCCTGAGCTTTGGCGAAGTTTTCAGTCATGACAGAGATTGCCGTGGAGGAAGCGACTTCTCCCAGATCGAGCCCGCCTACGCCGTCGGCGACAGCGAAGAGGTATCCGTGAGAACGGGCCTGCTGGCGCGAGTTAGGAATGAACGATCCCATCGCGTCCTCATTGTTGGTGCGAACTTTGCCGAAATCACTTGCCTGACCAAACTGGATATCGAGCATTGGCTCCGCCTGAAGAATTGTCCGGATGGTCTCCGGACAGGAGTTCCAGAGTATCAAGAGAAATACCGGCTCTGGAGTGCCGTCTGGCTGTCTTCAACCCCCTCTCTTCGGGAGGGCTTTCCGCAAAAATGCTAACCGGTCCGGCGGTAGTGGGTTAGCATTAAGTAATGCAAACCAAACATAAAAAACAAATGATGATTGCGAGAAATTTTCGACTCGATGGATAGGCTGCCGCAGCCGGACCGATGCGGAAAGATTCGCAAAATGAAAGGCTTGGTTGCGTTCTTACGCGCAAATCCCTAACGTCATTCAGGGCAAAAGCTGAGGCCGGGTTCGCTTACAAAGACCGGTGCAATGAGAGGTGGTTGGCTGGGTGTCTGCAAGTTCCACTCCAGTGCGATTTATTTTCGGAGCCAGGCGGGGGCGCGCCTCCGGAATGCGCCTGCTCTTGTCGACGCTGGAATGCATGTTGGGCATGGTTGGCGTGGTGCTGACTGCAGCCTTGGCGCACTGGTCAGGCTGGTTGGTTCCGGTAGCTGTGTTACTCTACCTTCTTATCGTAATTCCTATTGCCTTGTTGTGTGGCTTTTGGCAGGCTGTGATTGTATCGCTGACGGCGGTTGTGGCACAAAGCTACGTGACAACTGGCGCGCCGCTTTCAAACCCTGCTGCAGACCCGGCAAACTCGGTCATCCTGCTGGCGTTTGTGTTGGTGGCGTTGGTGGTGAGCCGGCTTTCTTCTCGGGTAACGGGACATGCGCGCGAAGCTGAGTCGTGGGGCGGCCAGATGCACGACCTCTACGAGTTCACCCGGCGAACGCTGCAAATGAATCTCCACCACGAACCGGGACCGCAGTTGGCTGAGTTGGTACATGAGATCTTCGCGCTGGAGGCGGTGGCGGTCTTCGACGCAGACTTGCACGATGTGTACCAGGCAGGTTATTGGGCGCAGGATCCGCAGGAACTGGCACAGAATGTCTACTACTTTGAAACTTCGGACGACGATCCTGCGACTGGAATTGGACGGCGCGTGGTGCGGCTGGGATCAGTACCGGTGGGCGCACTGGTGGTGCGGGGGGAGACGAGCCCGCTGACCAACAATGCGATTGCGTCGCTGATTGCGATTACTTTTGATCGCTACCGTGCCTTCGCTAACGAGAGCCGGATTGAGACTGAACGGAGAACCGAGCAACTCCGCTCTACAGTGCTGGATAGCCTGGCGCATGCCTACAAGACGCCGTTGACGGCGATTCGCGCAGCTTCGACAGGGCTGAGCGAAATGGGTCGACTTTCGCCGGGGCAAACAGACCTGGTGGCTTTGATTGATGAGCAGGCCGGGTTGCTGAGCGACCTGACGACACGGCTGCTGACGACTGCCAGGCTGGATGCGGGCGAGGTCGCGATTCATGCTACGCCGGTGGGCGTGGGGTCGATGGTTGAAGAGGTGGTAGCCAGCCTGAAAGAGAGGTTGGCGAGCATGAAGGTGTGCATTGAACTGCCGGATGAAAGCCTCGTGGTATGCTGCGACCGCCAGTTGATGATCATGCTGCTGACGCAGTATATCGACAACGCATGCAAGTACTCGATCTTTGGCACAACCATTACAATTCGGGTGGTCCATGCCAATGCGGAGGCAATTTTCTCCGTGCATAGCTTTGGCCCGGTCATTCCGATAGCGGACCGGGAACGAATCTTTGACCGGTACTATCGATCAGGCACTTACTCGAACCGCGCGGCTGGCACGGGGATCGGCCTTTCAGTGGCCAAGCGAGTGGCGCTGATTCATGGCGGGTATGTGTGGGTGACCAGCGACGAGAATGAAGGGACCACGTTTTTTGCCTCAATTCCAGCCCCTGTGACGAAGAGGTGTTCTTGATGAGCCTGCCTGAGATTCGCATCCTTGTGGTCGACGACGAATCGGCCATTCGCAGAGCACTGCGGCCCCCGCTGCTCGAACTCGGCTTTCAAGTGGCCGAAGCTTCACGCGGCGAAGAGGCGCTGCAACTGCTGCGAGCGGAGACTTACGACGCGGTCCTGCTGGATGTGAATATGCCTGGCATCGGGGGTATTGAAACGCTGCGTCGGGTGCGGTCGTTTGCACCGCGGCTGCCGATTCTGGTCCTCACTGTGCGTGATCAGGAAGAGGAGAAGATTGAGGCGCTGGACCTGGGCGCCGACGATTACGTGACTAAGCCCTTCAGCACGCGGGAACTGATCGCAAGGATCCGCGCGGCGGTGCGACGCGTGAAAGCGCCGATACGAGCGGAAGACGCACCTATGGAGATTGGGGGGATTCGACTGGACCCTGTGAAGCGGCTGGTGACTAGGCGCGGCCAGGCGGTGCATGTGACGCGCAAGGAATTCGATATTCTGCATTGCCTGATGAGCCGAGCAGGGCGGGTGGTGACCTATGCCAAGCTGCTTACGGCGGTTTGGGGAGCGGATTGCCGCGAAGAGGTGGAGTATTTACGGACCTTTGTGCGGCAACTGCGAAAAAAGATCGAGGACGATCCTTCGAATCCACTGTATCTGCTAACGGATGTGTACGTGGGATATCGGTTTGCGGATGCACAGATGTTCCAGGACGCGAGTGCGGCTCTGGGCGCGGCGTCGCAGGGTGGTCCGCAGGAGCATGAATTGGAAGCGGTGCCTGAAGAAGCGCTCTGAGGCGTGAGCGGAGTTTGGATTTTGCGGCCAGAGTGCGCTATTCGTCGTAGTGGAGCAGGCTGAAGACGTCGTATTCCGTGAAGCGATCGCGGCCTTTGAGGAAGTCGAGTTCGACGGCGAAGGCGAGGCCGGCGATTTCTCCACCTAGCTGCTTTACGAGCTTCACTGTGGCTTCCATAGTGCCTCCGGTGGCGAGCAGATCGTCTACGAGCACCACGCGCTGGCCGGGCTGAATCGCATCCAGGTGGATCTCGAGGGAGTCGGAACCGTATTCGAGATCGTAGGTGACGCGGGCTACGGGAGCGGGCAGTTTGCGCGGCTTGCGCACGGGCACGAAGCCTGCGTTGAGGCGATAGGCGAGGGCCGGGCCGAAGATGAATCCGCGGGCTTCGATGCCCAACACCAAGTCAATCTTATGGGGAATGTAGTGCGCCGCGAGCGCATCGATCAGTTGCGCGAAGCCGGTTCTATCTTTGAGCAAAGTGGTGATGTCGTAAAAGAGAATTCCCGGCTTAGGGAAGTCGGGGACAGTGCGCACGAGGGCCTTCAAAGATTCAATATTGATTGGCTTGACCGGCTTTAATTCTTCGGACATACGACGAGTCTCTTCCTGAGTGAGGCTTCAATGGATTTGCGGGAAGGGAACAGATGGAATGCGGTTCTTCTTCCCTACAGATTATAGAGGAACCGGAACCAGGGATATGGGAACGCGCGAAACGAGGCTCAAAGCACTCAAATGATTGCCGATGTGGTTTGGCGTAGCACCGCAAATGTGCGCTTCTCTGGTGCGTAAAAACGCTGAATGTTCGCCGGGGAGGTTGCGAAAATTCGAGGGCTTAACCTTCTGGGCCTGCTGCATTTGCGTTTTGGAACCTGGAAAGGTTGCGAATTAAGCGAAAGGGTTGTCGAGAATTGAACGGTGTTTCCGTGGAAAGCACTCAAAGAGAATGAGATATGGACGTAAAGCATTGAAAATACATTAGTTTTGCGTGTTTGTGCGTACTGTTACCAGGCACCGTCAATACGGAAGGAACTTAGGTCGGCGGCTTCGGATTCGGCAAGGGAGTGCTCGACGATGCGATCGACGCGACTGCCGCGTGGACCGCGGCGAAGGCTGGCGCGCAGTTCGGCGAGATCATCAGGCGTGCCGGAGGCTACCACTTCGACTTCACCGTCTTCAGTATTGCGGACCCACCCGCGCAGGGCGAGTTCGCTGGCTTCGCGATGCACATACCAGCGGAAGCCTACGCCCTGGACACGACCCTGAATCAGAAAATGAAGAACCATTGTCAATGACATGGAATGCTTTCACGGTCAGTTTTGCAGATTGTGGGCTGATACGCAACCAGCTCGCAATACCAGACTACCTTGCCTGGTGTGGTATCCGCGGGCTTCATCTACACTGGAGAGCATGGTGTTTGTACTCGACAACTACGACTCGTTCACTTACAACCTGGTGCAGTACCTGGGTGAGCTGGGTGCGGAGGTCGAGGTGTATCGGAACGACGAGCTGACGGTGGAGGAGGTGGAGGCGCTGAAGCCGGAGCGCATTCTGCTTTCGCCGGGGCCGTGCACGCCGCAGGACGCGGGGATCCTGGTGCCGCTGATTCGGCATATGGCGGGGAAGGCGCCGATTCTTGGGGTTTGCCTGGGGCATCAGGCGATTGGCGAGGCGTTCGGCGGGCAGGTGGTGCGCGCCGAGCACCTGATGCATGGCAAGACCAGCTCAGTGCAGCACGACGGCAAGGGTGTGTTTGCCGGGCTGCCTACGCCGCTGACTTGCACTCGGTATCACTCGCTGATTGTGGCGGAGGATTCGCTGCCGGGTGAGCTGGCTGTGACGGCGCGGACTACGGAGAATGGCAGCGGTGAATCGGTGATTATGGGAGTGCGGCACAAGACGCTGCCGATTGAAGGCGTGCAGTTTCACCCGGAGAGCGTGCTGACGGATGGCGGGCATGAGATGATCCGGAACTTCCTGAAAATGTAGAGGCCATGAAGACGATACGCCGCATGAGCCGACGCGTTGGATTGCACGGATTTATTCCGGCGGCGGCGCTTCTGTGGACTGGGCAGGTGTTGTGCGCGCAAGATGCCCCGGTCGTGCAGGCACCGGTTGCTGCGGGCGGACCTATCGCCATTGTTCCGTTAGACAGTAAGACTGAAGGATCGGCGGCCCTGGTTACCGGGGCGCTTCAGGTTTCACACGGGCGGGCGGTGATTGCCGCCAACGGTAGCGTTACGGCAGGCGCCGATACCACGCAGGTGATCTTGCCGCATCGCGGAATGTTGCGGGTGTGCGCTTCTACCACAGTGAAACTGGCAGCCGATTCGAGTGTGCCTGCGGGCGAGACGCCGGGACTGCTGATTGCCATGGAGCATGGGGCGTTGGAGATGAGTTTTGCCACCAGCCAAGCTCCGATGCGCGATGCGGACATTCTGATGACTCCGGAGTTTCGCATCCTGATCAACGGGCCGGGTGCTGCGGAAGTAAAGGTGCGGCTGGGCGAACGCGGCGACACTTGCGTGGATAACGCTGGGGCCAATGCGCCCTACGTGCTGGTTTCAAGCGTGTTCGACGGCGGGGCTTATCGTGTGCAGCCGGGGCAGCGGGTGATGTTCCAGCACGGGAGCCTGCACGAGGTGGTGGACCAGGAAAAGGAGTCTTGCGGATGCCCGCCGGCTGCGCCAAAAGGAAATGAGTTTCCGCTGGCGCAGAGCGAGGGGCTGGGGCCTTCGGCTCCTCCGGCTTTGGATCCCACACAACCGCAAACGAGTGGCACTTTGGCCTACAATGCGGCGAACCACGAGCCGCAAGCGGATGATGCATCACAGGCACAGACGAATGCTGATTCGAGTACGCGTGCAAAACCGAAGAAGAGCAAGAAGAAACATGGGGCTTCGCCGATTTCAGAGTTCTTTGAGAGTATTGGCCATTTCTTCAAGAGACTTTTCGGCGCGGAGTGAATGTTGGAGGAACTCCGACACATCTGTTGCCGTATTGAACCAGACAGGCGCTCGACCGCTTAGTGCGCTGGTGGAGGTTCGGCATGGCGGAACGTGATCGCGGGAAAGGTTCCATATCCACTGCTGGCGCTTTGATCGATCAACCTATTGCCGGGTGGGTTCGCGTGATCGTCATTCTGGGCGCTGGTTCGACCGCGATGGGCGCGGTTATCGCGCTGGTTTATCCTGCGATGCTGGTTTCGCCGCACGATGAGATTAATAACGCGGTGCGTATCTATGCGGGTTACCTGGTTGCCCGGAATCTGGCGATTGCGTTGTTGCTCATGGTGCTGTTGGTGCTGGGAGCTAAGCGGGCGCTTGGCAATTTGATGGCATTGGTGGGAATGATCCAGTTGCTGGATGTTTGCATGGACGTGGCGGAGGGGCGATGGTCGATTGTGCCGGGGATATTGGTTTTCGGGATTGTGTTTCTGGTGGGGGCGGCACGGCTGTCGGGGTATGCGTTTTGGAGGAGTGAGGCTTGGTCGCGATAGGAGGTCAATTTGTTCGAGGCAGAAGATTAGGAAGAAGCTGCGCGATGGTTTAATTTCCAAATTGCCGGTTGAGCACCGGAACAAATTCCAGTTTCGCGTCCGCGAGTGTGGGCTTTCATTCATAATTTGAGCATGGACGCGCAGTTGACAGTCGAGAGAGTCCGGGAATTGATTGGCCTTGAGAGTATCGGGCACCTTACGGATGTTAATGACCATCGCATAGCTTTGCAGGATGCGCTCGTCGGACCGCGAAGGATCAACGTGATCGCGCGTCAAGTAAAGAAAGGCCGCGTGATGGACGAGAATCTGCATGTTTGGCTGGTGGGGCAGGAGGTTCAGCCTGACGGTTACAAATTGATCCTACGCGATGACGGATCGCAGTTTGGTCTCGCATCCAGTGGATTTCCGGACGACAAATCCCCGGTGTTGGTCGGTTGGTACGGCAGTTTGCTTGCCGCATTTATGGGAATGTAGCTGGACGACTTAACATTGTTCATAGTGCCAAATATCGAGACCTTCCAGCAGGGGCTAAAGCCCACGTTTTTTATGGGTTTTATCGGCACGGCTGAAGCCATGCCCTGATACAAAGCACGCTCTTGTTCGCGGCCGCTGAACTTTGATCATTGGCACTTCGCGCGAGCCACTAACAACTGTCATCTTTGACCTGGCTTACATTTCTCTTGCGCGCTCGATGGCGCGGATTACGGCTTGGGCTTTGTTGATGGACTCCTGGTATTCGAGCTCGGGCACTGAATCGGCGACTATGCCGGCACCGGCTTGGACGTGGCCTTCGCCACCGATGGCGAGCATGGAGCGGATGGCGATGCAGGAGTCGAGGTTGCCGGAGAAATCGGCGTAGAGGACTGCGCCGCCATAGGTGCCGCGGCGCGATGGCTCCAGCTCTTCAATGATTTCCATGGCTCGGACCTTGGGCGCTCCACTGAGCGTGCCGGCCGGGAAGCAGGCGCGCAGTGCGTCTACGGGCGTGAGTTCAGGCTTGAGAAGGCCCTCGATGGTGCTGACAATGTGCATGACATGCGAGTAGCGCTCGACAAACATCAGCTTATCGACTTTGACGCTGCCGAATTGACTGACGCGGCCTACGTCGTTGCGGCCCAGGTCGACGAGCATGACGTGCTCAGCGCGTTCTTTCTCGTCGCGTAGCATTTCTTCGGCGAGGGCCTGGTCGTCTTTTTCATTGGCACCGCGAGGGCGGGTTCCGGCGATGGGACGGTATTCCACTTTGCCCTGATGGACACGAACTAGCAGTTCGGGCGAGGAGCCTGCTAGTTCAAGAGTCTCCGATCCCTTTGACTTTTTGGAGGAGTTCTTTTGCTTATCGGACGGGCCGCCGAGTGGACCTTCCGGCGAAAAACGCAGGAAATACATATAGGGACTGGGGTTGACGGTGCGGAGGGCACGGTAGATCTGGAAGCTGTCAGCCTGCGGCTCGACGTCGAATCGCTGGGAGAGGACGGCCTGGAAGATGTCGCCAGCTGTGATGTAGTCTTTGGTGCGCTCAACTGCTGCGAGGAAATCTTTCTTGCTGGTGCGGTACTTTACCTTGAGCTTGCCCTTGCTTGGCGTGCGGACCTGTTTCTGAAAGGATTTGGGCAGCGGCTGAGAGAGACGTTCTTCGAGCGCGTCGAGGCGCTTGACCGCGTTGTCGTAGGCTTGGCCGGGGAAGGCTGCGGCCTTGCCGCGTGTGACGTCGGCCGTGACCACGAGCCAGATCTGCTGGAGGACATGGTCGAAGGCGAGCACCTCGTCGAAGAAGAGCAGGCAGGCGTCGGGAACGCCGAGTTCGTCTTTGGCGAGCGAGGGCAGGCGCTCGATTTGGCGGACTGCGTCGTACGAAAGGAAGCCGACGGCTCCGGCGGTGAACGGAGGCAGGCCCGGCAAGCGAGCGGCTTTGTGACCACTGAGCGCGCGACGCAGGATGGTGAAGATGTCGTCGTCAAGCTGGATGACGCGATTGCCTTCAGTGATGGTAATCTCCCGTCCACGGGCGACAATGCGCTTGAAAGGAGTGAGGCCGATAAAGGTATAGCGGCCGACCTGCTCGCCGCCTTCGACCGACTCGAGGAGAAAGCACTCGCGTTCTGGCCACGCGGCGCGGAGAAAGGCGGAGACTGGGGTTTCGAGATCGGCTGTGAGCGTACGACACACGGGAACGAGGGTGTACTCTTTGGCGAGTGCGAGAAACTCTTTGCGGCCGGGCTGGACGGGATGCGCTGAGGCTTTCACAGAGACCAGTGTAATTGGTGGCGGGGATCTGGCTTGCGCACCGTGTGCCGACTCCTGAACTCGGATGGGTTGAGATCCTGCAAGTGAGGTGTGGCCAGGATGAGATTTATTGAGAGAGACCGGCGCGGTAAACCGCGAGCCAACTGATGAGCTCTGCCGGCGGCAATGGGCGGCTGTACAAGTAGCCTTGTACTGAATCGCATCCCCTGGAGCGCAGGAAATCCAGTTGCGATATTCTCTCTACCCCCTCGGCGATCACCTTCATACCCAGTTCGTGTCCGATCTCGATGGTCTTTTGCACCATGATGCGGTCGCTGTTGTTCATGTCCATATCCATGACAAAGATTCTGTCGATTTTGAGTTCGGTTGCGGGCACGTTCAACAGTTGGCGCATCATGGCGTAGCCGGTTCCGAAGTCGTCGATCGACAGTTGAATTCCCTTCATCCGTAGCCGGGCGAGCACATCGAGGGTGCGCGACAGCGCGTCGATCAAGCCGCTCTCGGTGATCTCGATAATCACGCCCTCGGGAGGCACGCCATGTTTCTTCACCAGGGAGAGGAACATGTCAGGGAACTTGAGGTCTTGGAGCGAATTGACTGAGACATTCAGCGCGAGCCTCGGCACAACCTTGTCGCTGTCAGCAAACTGACCGATTTCTGCTAACCCCCGGTCCGCAACGATCCAGCCGAGTTCGTCGATCAGTCCAAGCGACTCCAAGCGGGAAATGAAGTTGTCCGGGTGGATGAGGCCCAGCTCAGGATGGTTTATACGTACAAGCGCCTCCAGGCCGACGATTTTTCCGGTAGAGATCTCGATTTGTGGTTGATAGTGGAGCACAAATTGGTTGCGCTCAATCGCCGTACGTAACATCTCATCGGAGACGGGGATCTCTGCGTTCGCCGGAACAGCTCTGGATCCCTCGACTCCGGCAAGTCTTTTCAGCACTTCCTCTAGTTCCGACAACCGGAAGGGCTTTTCAAGATGACCGGCGATGGCGAGGCCAAGAGCGGCGGCCAGTTTTTCCGCGGTTTCCATTACGCGCTTGTTGATTCCGCTCATGAGCACGATGCTGGCCGTACATTTATGTTCACCGAGCAGCCTAAGCACTTCGATGCCGTCCATTCCTGGCATCATCAGATCGAGGAGAATCAAAGATATATCGGGCGCGCAAAGTTGCAGAGCGTCTGCCGCGTCGGTCGTCGCAATGCAGTCGAGACCCAAGCCACGCGCAGCGACCGTAACAAATTCGCCAACGTCCGCTTCATCGTCGATGACCAGTATCTTGCCAACCATCGTCATCAATTCTCCTGTTTCCAGGGCGTCCTATTCCTTAGATATCCGTTCCTGCATTGAAGGGCGGATTCCGACCCCGATTCAGGACGGCTTCGCGCATTGTGCGTTGAACGAGGGCATTGAATTCCGCCCTTTGATACGGTTTGCGCAATATGGGGCCTTCGACAGGCCTTCCGCTCTTTTCCTCGAGCGCGTCCGCTGGGAAGCCCGAGGAGAAAATTACTCGGGTGTCGGGGCTTAACTGAAGGACTCTTTGCGCAAGTTCCATTCCATTCATGCCGCCGGGCATGATGACATCGGTCACGATGAGATCGATGTGGCCGAGCCTCGCAACTGCTTCCAGCGCCGAGGCTCCGTTCCCTGCCTGGATCACCGTATAGCCCATGTCCGTTAGATACGCATTGGCTATTTCGAGCAAGTCGGCTTCATCATCTACCACCAACACCGTTCCGCTGAGCGTTGTTTCACCATGCGTTTCCTGCTGTTCGGTGGCCGGCTGCGAAGGAGTATCCGCCAGGGGCAGGTAGATGGAGACGGTGGTTCCGTAGCCCTGCTCGCTGTAAATGCGGGCGGTGCCTCCTGAGTTTTTGGCGAAAGCGTAAACCATGGCCAGCCCAAGCCCTGTTCCCTTTTCACGTGATTTGGTTGTGAAAAACGGCTCGAATGCCCGCTCCTGCGTTTCTTGAGACATTCCATGGCCGGTGTCGGTGACCGAGACACAGGCGTACGAGTCCGCCGCCAAATCGCCCGTATGGACCGCAGGATAGCTCGCGTCAAGGTTTGCCAGTCGCGTGGTCAGGGTGAGAGAGCCACCCCGTGGCATGGCATCCCGTGCGTTGACGGCGAGGTTCAGCAGTGCGCTTTCCAATCCGCCGGCATCTGCATAGACGGCGGGAAGTGCGCTATCGAAGCTAGTTTGGATCTTGATCTCCGGCCCCAACGCGCGGCTCGCCAGTTCGACCATTTCCCGAATCGCGTCGTCCAGCTTCAGAGGGGCGGGATTGAGTTCCATATTGCTGGCGAGGGACAATAGACGCCGCGTAAGATCTGCTCCGCGCGCGGCGGCCTTTTGCGCGACCTGAACTCGTCGAAGGGCCGCGTCATTTCCTGCAACTTGTCGCTCGAGTAAATCAAGATTGCCGATGACGATGCCGAGCAGGTTATTGAAGTCGTGAGCGATGCCGCCGGTCAGCTGGCCTATTGCTTCCATCTTCTGGCTCTGGCGCAATTGGCGTTCGAGCAGCTTCTTCTCAGTGATATCGCGTGCTATCTTGGATGCGCCCACAATTTTGCCGCGAGCGTCCCGGATGGGCGAGATCATGAGGGAAACCTGGATGAGCCGACCGTCCTTGCGCCGGCGCACTGTCTCCAACTGCTCTATGGTCTCTCCTTGGCGTAGCTTCTCCAGAATTCCGGCTTCGTCATCTTC